>JABLTK010092717.1_pt1 | contig 24020 bp, 19 predicted proteins | sample 7160131 | NCBI WGS metagenome assembly JABLTK01 (sample SAMN14651221, study PRJNA627086) | human gut metagenome | isolation source: feces | host: Homo sapiens
AAGTCGGCGGGCTGCATGATGCCGGCAATGGACGGTTGCACTGCGGACTGACGCCAATACAGAGGATCCGCGATCACTTGCAGCGAGCGGTGCTTGGCGAATGTCTGCCCAAGGGATCGCGCGGTATCGGCATCCTGTTCGGATAAGGATATGGCTTGCGTATCAGTGGCTTTGGCCGCGTTGCTGGCGTCGGCGTTATCGGACTTGTCGGCCTTGTCCGTGCTGTTGGACTTGGACGATGTTGATGTCGAGGAAGTGGTGGTTTCGGCAATGCGATTGCTGATGGCCTTATTATCGACCTGCCAGCCGCTGGCGGTGTAGGGCATGGCCACGGTCAGGTTCATGGCCGGTGTTGTCGCGGTGTTGAGCCCATCCGAAGATCGGGTCAGAAAACTCGGCAAATCGGCGAGTATCTGATTGCCAACGATATACGACAGCATCAGCGGTTTCGGTCCCCAACTCCCTATGGAGGCAAGGGTCTGCTGATTGGCGTTCACCTCGATGGTGACGGTGGCAGTGCCGCCGGCGGGAATCGATGGCACGTCAACGGAACCCAACTCGTTGGGGGTTGGGATGGGGGCGTTGTTCTCGGCCCAATTCTGAATATCGGTGCGCGAGACAAAGGTGAACAACGCATTGGTGGTCAGGTGCAGTGTGCCGCTTGACGTGGCCGTGCTGTCCGTATTGCTGATGACCGCGGTGACACGATAGCCCGATTTGGAGGTGACGATGGGGGTGCTTTGCGTGATGGCAATGCTCTGCTTGGGCTGATTCTCGGTCTGATTGCCCGTTGCGTCCGTCGTATCGGATGAATCAGTCGTGTCCGTCGTATCGTTCGCGTAGACGGTCAATGGAGCGGCCAGCATCGCTACAACGGCGACGCCAGCCGCCAGTGCGTGTGCCAGACGTGTGCAATGTCGTAAGACTCCGGGTAGGTTCACTCGTTTGCCTGCCTGTTCTTCTTCCTGGCGTAGAGCCACGCGATTTTGCGTTCGTTGGGATAGCTCAACACGTCATCCAAATCTTCAAAACGTACCCAGATGGCGTCTTCCGCCTCATGATCCGGGTCTCCTTCCACCGTCAGTTCACCTCCGGTCTGTTTGAGCGCGAAGTGATGGACCAGCTTGTGCACGCGCTGCGTGGTACCGGTGAACCAGTAGTCGATGGTGGCGATGGAATCGATCACCTCGCCCAGGATGCCGGTCTCTTCATGCACTTCGCGCACAGCGGTCTGCTGCGGGGTCTCGCCTTTTTCGATATGCCCCTTCGGCAAGCACCATTCGAGATGGCCGGAGCGGGAATGACGGGCGATAATGGCCACGCGGTTCTGGTCATCGAAAATCAGACCGCCTGCCGAATATTCGCGTACGACCGGCAGTTCCTGGGCATCCAGTGAAGCGAATGTGGTCGGACCGTCCGACGTACGGCGTTGCGGCATCATGGCCGGAGTCGGGCCGGATGGCGTCACCGGTTCTACTGGCACTGCCGGTTCCGGCGAGGCAACATCCGCGGACGGATGCCGGCCGAAGACCGTGGCCGGCGTGGGATGCGCTGACGTTGCGGGCCTCACTGGTGCTGCAGACGGCGCTGAGACCGGCATGGTGGCCGGCACCGCGGCCGGTGCGGTACGTGCCGTAGACGGCATCAGCACGTCGCGCGGAGTCGGTATCGCTGTGGTGTGCGCGGCGGCCTTGGCGACCGCAACGGCAGCATCTACGGCCGCGTGAGCGGTCGCCGCGGGATCGTTCGTGACGATGGTTACGGACGTTTGTGCCGTGGCGATAATCGGCTCGACCTCGGCAATCGTCTCGGCACCGGCCTCGCCGGCGATACCATCAGCCTGCCCCTCGATAGTGCCGCTGGTAGTGGCGATGGTGACGGTGGCATGCATGCCGAAGACGGTGGCCGGTGTGGGCATCATCGGCTTCGGTGCGGGCATGTCGCTGGCGGCGTCCGATATTTCGGATTCGGATGGTTCGGGTGTGGCGGGCGTTGCGGGTGTGCCAGGCACACCGGAATGTTGCGCAGTCGGTACTGCGTCTACTTCGTCTTGATGAACGGCCTGATTGGTGGAGTGGCTCGCGGTGCCGCCGACATCGGAAGAATCGCCCGAATCGGCGGAATGATGCGGAGTTTCGGACGTATACAGCAGGTGGTCTTGGGTATGGCTATCCGCCGAATCTGGTGTTTGCCCCAGCATGCGGGCAAGGTCGGCGGGCGTAATCATATTCTCCACCTTACTCAACCCCGTGTGCAGGTGGGGTAACGGTATGCTGGTAGGGCAGAAAAACGTCGCACGCGGGAAGGTGCCCATTGGATTTCGAAGTATGGCCTGAAGCCATCGAACTTGGTCGACTGTTCGCCGAACAGGGTTACGAGCTGGCATTGGTCGGCGGCCCGGTCAGGGATTTGCTGCTCCATAGAAAGAGCCACGATTTGGACTTCTGCTCATCCGCACGGCCTGAGCAGTTCGAGCCGATACTGCGCCGGTGGGGGCATGACGGCTTCTGGGACATGGGGCGCAAGTTCGGCACGCTGGGTGCCATGCGCCGCCGCCCGGACGGCACCGAGGTCAAGGTGGAGGTCACCACCTATCGCTCCGACACGTACGATCCGGACTCGCGTAAGCCCGAGGTCAATTATGGCGACACGCTTGAGGGCGACCTGTCCCGCCGCGACTTCACTGTCAACGCGATGGCCCTGCGCGTGCCTGACCTGCAATTCGTGGACCCGTTCGGTGGTGCCAGTGATCTGTCCAAGGGCGTGTTGCGCACGCCGGTGGACCCGCGACAGTCCTTTGACGACGATCCGTTGCGTATGATGCGCGCCGTGCGATTCGTGGCCCAGCTGGGCTTCCGTATCGCGCCGGACGCGGCCGAGGCGATTACCTCGATGCGCGACCGCATCGACATCGTATCCGCCGAGCGTGTGCGCGACGAACTGACCAAACTGCTGCTCTCCGACCGTCCGCGCGCCGGCCTTGAGGCGTTGGTCGAATCCGGTCTTGCGGACATCGTCTTCCCGGAAATTCCGGCCCTGCAATTGCAAATCGACGAACACCACCGCCACAAGGACGTCTTCGAGCACACGATGATTGTGCTCGAACGTGCTATCGCCCTGGAAACCGGCCCGGACGGCCCGGTGCCCGCCCCCGACCTGACGCTGCGCTTGGCCGCCGTGATGCACGATATCGGCAAGCCGAAGACCCGCCGGTTCGAGCCGGGCGGCAAGGTGAGCTTCCACCACCATGACGCGGTGGGTGCCAAAATGACCCGCAAGCGTTTGAAGGCGCTGCGTTTTGACCACCATCTGGTCGAGGACGTCTCAGAACTGGTGAATATGCACCTGCGCTTCCACGGCTATGTGGACGAGCCGTGGACCGATTCGGCCGTACGCCGGTATGTCAAGGATGCCGGGCACCTCTATGAGCGGCTGAACAGGCTCACGCGTGCGGATGCCACCACACAAAACAAACGCAAGGCGATGATCTTCTCCCAGGCCATGGATGAGATGGAGGAGCGCGTCCGCGAACTCAAGAAGAAAGAGGACTTCGACGCGATCCGCCCGGATCTGGACGGCAACGAAATTATGGAGTTGCTGGGCTTGGAGCCCGGCCCGATGATCGGCCGCGCCTACAAGCACATGCTGGAATACCGCTTGGATAACGGTCCGGTGGACCACGATGTGGCCGTCGAAGAACTCAAGCGCTGGTACGCCGAGATTCAGTAGTCCGATACTAGTCCGATACCAAAAAACCGTACGCTGAATACGTGTCAGCGTACGGTTTTTCGCGAAGATGAAGCTGTATGCGCCTTACTGCGCCGTGTATGCGTCGTGTTTGGTGTCGGCGGGCAGCTTGGTCATGCTATCGGCGGCCTTGCAACCCTCGATATTGGTGATGGTCTTACCGGATTGCGGGGAGGAGTTGGTGTCCTGCAGATCGTTGAACGTGGCGCCGATGACCACATCGATGAGCTGATCCTCGCGAGCCGTCATGATCATGGTGGCGTCGGTGAAATTGCCGATCAGCGTATACGCCTGATTAATGGCGTTCTTGCCGAAGTAGATGGTGGTGCGTTCAACGTCGGTGCTGGAATAGTTATCGATTTTCTGCACGCTGAATCCACGATTGGCCAAAGCTTCACCCACGGCCTTGGCGAATTGGCCGTGAGAGGTGCCGTTCATCACGCGAATGCCGACCGAAGCGTTGGACACGTATTGCGCTTTGCCGCTGCTGTCCTTGACCGCGCACGGCGCCGCGTTGCCGTAATTCGGCTGGCTGGCCGGAGTCTCCACTTCGCCGAGGCCGAAAACGTGGAAATTGAACAGTAGGGCTATGACCAGCACTACTGCCAATACCGCGACGCTGATGGAAAAGACGATGGTCTGGCGGCGGCGCACGTACGCCTTGCGGGCTTCACGTTCATCAACCTGATACGTCATCGGTGGACTTCTTTCATGGGTCGGGTGGCTGGTTGCTACCTTAGCGTCACTGTCTGACGCTGATATTGGGGTGTTCGGGAGATTTGGCTCGAATAATACGATCGACCACAGCTGTATCGCGCCACACCTCGATAATGCGTTGTGCCGCTGCCTCGTCGGCGGCGAAAGCGACCACTGAGGGGCCGGATCCGGAGACGAATGCATGGCTGGCACCCGCCTGCGTGGCGGCGTCGATGGCCTGCCCGCTGCGGGGATGCAGGCTGATTGCCGCAGCCTGCAGATGATTGCGGTCGCCTTCTGCGGCTCCCACGATGTCAAAGGTGTGGTAGACCTCAGGAGTGCTGAGTTGCGACTGGTATGCGCCGACCAATACTTCGCCGCTGAATCCCTGTTCTATCAGCGCCAGCTCATCGCGGCTGCCGGGGGCGATATCCGTGATGCGTTCGCCGAAACCGGTGCCGTATGCAAGGCCACCGGTCAGGCAGAACGGCATGTCCGCGCCCAACGTGGCAGCAATGGTGCGCAGGCGCTCTATGGGCCAGTTCAGCTCCCAGAGACGATTGACCGCCAGCATGGTCGCTGCGGCGTCGGCTGAACCGCCGCCTAGTCCGGCACCCACGGGAATGCGCTTGGTGATGGTCAACGCCACATCCGGCTCGCGCCCGGCCGCCTGGGCCATGGCGAAGAGGGCCAGTACCGCATGGTTGCGGCGCATGTCGCTGCGTGAGGAGGCCAAGTCGCCCAAATAAGCGCCTTCGAGCTCCAGAGAGAATCCTGCTCCGGGTTGCTTGGCGGTTGCGGTGACGGTGTCGTATACGCCGATTGCGCAGTAGATGGTGTCCAGTTCGTGGCGTCCGCCCCATTCGTCGTGAGCAGGTCCCACTTCCAAGGTGAGATTGGTTTTCGCCGGGCAATCCACCGTAATGGTGATGGGGGAGAGCTCATCGGACTGATGTCGGGCAGCGGCTGAGCGTGGATGTGAGATTACCGGACTCATTGTGCCTCATCTCCATCTCCACACGATTCGATGGCCTTGGCCAGAGCGGTGAATTCGGCGATGGTGAGCGTCTCTCCTCGACGGGTCGGATCGATGCCGGCGATGGAGAATGCCTCGGAGGGCGCAATGGTCTTCAATGCCGCGTGCAGGGTCTTGCGACGCTGACCGAATGCCGCATCGATCAGACGAAATACGAGTTCCCGTTGTGTGCCGTCGTCTGTGCTGTTCGCAGTTCCCGGGGCAGCCGGGTCATCGGCCTGATACCGGGTGAATTTGACGAGCGCGGAATCCACATTGGGAGCCGGCCAGAACACATTGCGGCCGATGGTGCCCACCCGTTCGGCGGTGCCATACCAGGCGAGCTTCACGCTCGGCGTGCCGTAGATCTTGGAACCGGGCTTGGCGGCGAGTCTGTCGGCCACCTCTTTTTGCACCATCACCAAGAACGAGCCGAGGTTGTCGAAACGCTCCAACAGCGTGAGCAGAATCGGCGTGGCCACGTTGTACGGCAGATTGGCGACCAGCGTAAACGATGCGTCATCGCTGAAATCAGGCACGTTCTCCGGGGTGACGGTTAAGGCATCCCGATTGACGACGGTGAGTCGTGACGTGGCTTCGGGCATGAATTCGGCGACTGTGCCCGGCAGTCGTTCGGCCAGCGGCGGATCGATTTCGACTGCGGTCATGGTGGCGCCGGTTTCCAAAATCGCCAGCGTCAACGATCCCAGGCCGGGGCCGACTTCCATGACATGATCGGCAGCGGTCACTCCCGCCTCGCGTACGATACGACGGACCGTGCCGGGGTCGATGACGAAGTTCTGCCCGAATTTCTTGGTGGGGCTGATGCCGGCATCGGCCGCGATACGACGGATATCGGCGGCGCCTAACAGGTGACCGGTGGCGGGAATGGTGTCGTTCATAAGCGTGTGTTCCTTGTGGGCTTCGTAACCGATCAGTACCAACCGATTTGTTCGGAATTTTGCCATGCCTTGGACGGGCTGCCGTAGGCTTGTGCGATGTACCACAGACCCCAATCGATCTGTACGGCGGCATCGTCACGGTAATTGGCGCCGAACGCAGCCATTTTGTCTGCTGGTAGCGACTGAGGAATGCCGTAGGCACCGGAGCTCGCGTTTTCGGCATACCACAGCCAACTGGACTCGCGGGTCCATAGTTTGACCAGACAATCCCAGTCGTTGCCTGTCCACCCGCGCTGCGCGGCGGCACCGGCGGCATAGGCCTGAGCCTGGGCTACGGTGGCGTGCCAGAGTCGGCCGGAGGGCGTGGGGGTTGTTCCTGAATCGGAGCCGGAAGAGCCGGAATTGTTGTTCGTACCGCCGCCGGTGTTACCAGTGTTGCCGGAGTTGCCGGTGTTACCGGTGTTGCCAGTGTTACCGGAATTGCCGGTGTTGCCGGAGTTGTTGCCGCCGGTGTTGCCGGAATTGCCGGTGTTGCCGGAGTTGTTGCCGCCGGTGTTGCCGGCATTGTTGTTGGACGACTCGTGCTGATTGTTGGAACCGGAATCGGCCTTGCCGTTATCGGCGGAGTCGGATTTCTTATCGGAACCTTTATCGGTATCAGACTTGGCGGCGCCTACGGCGATGATCTGGTCGATGGCCATCGAGGTGACGGTCTCCGATTTCAGCGTCTCCGATTCGGCCACGCCATCCACATAGGTGACGTCGTACACCTGCGTCTTCTCGCCGTTGACGCCCTGCTGGCGCACATCGGCCTGCCCTTCAGCCAGATTCGGGTCGATGATGGTCTGGGTGGAGAACGGAATCACGGACGTGCGCGTCTCCTCGCCGTGGGTCACGCGGCGTACGCGCAGAATGGTCTCGTCGCTGTCTTTCTCAACGCTGACGCGATCCTCCTTGTTGAGCACGATGCCCTTGGAATCGAGGATGGAGGCGGCCGGCAGCTTGCCATTGGGGGCCACCGAGCTTTTGCCGTCGGCGATGACGGTGACCGGCCCGGACTGGTTGATCACCAGGCCGCCGGTGAGCTGGTTGTACACGTTCTTGATGTCGACGGTGATCTTCGCGGCGTTGTTCTGGTTTTCCTCGAAAAATCCCAGTAGCTGGTCGGCACTGGTGGCCACGGTCCAGAAGGGAACGGACGTGCCGTCGATGTTGATAGTGGTCTGGTAGGCGGACTGTACGGTGACCACGGCATGATTGGCGAGCTGGTCGCCGGACGAGGTAGTGACGATATCGTGGGTCTTGATATCCACCCCTTGTTCCTCCAGAAGACGGGTGGCCGTCATCGCATATGTGGTGACTTGGGTGGTTTGCCCGTTGATGTTCAGGGCCACGGATTTACGCGCGGTGAACGCGAATGATCCAGCCAGCGCGATACTGGTCGCCGCGATACAGGCGATTACGCGGATGCGACGCAGTGTAACAAACCGCTGCGGGGTCCAACGCCGTGCCATTGCCATACTCTTCCTGCTGGGTGAACGATTACGCCACCCATCGTAACGGTTGTTCCGGCCCGTACTGCGGTTTCACCGGCCACCGTCACCATTCCTGCTCGTCAGATTGTTCTGAGCTCAAAAAAAGAAAAGAAAAGGGGGGCGGGAGAGAAGGGGATGTTCCCGCCCCCTTGAAGGCGCGGAGCTGGTTGGGGGACGCTCCGCCCTCATTCCAGGAAGCCCATAATTGGGGGAAGGCTCCTGGAGTACTTACCCAAGGTAAGAATTATATGCGTAGAAAAGTCTACGTATCACATAATACGCCATTTTTTCTGCGCGACGAGCCTCTTGTCGGGATCGAACCGACGACCTGCCGCTTACAAGGCGGCCGCTCTGGCCATCTGAGCTAAAGAGGCGATTGTTCTTAACGCGTAAATCGTTGCGAACAAATGACTAGTATACCGGTACTTCCCGAGTGGTCAATTTAAGCCGAGCCGCAGGCGGTATTGCATATGTCGCGGTGTCAACTTATTCGGCCACGCGGCATCAGGAGGCGACCGAAATCGGCTTTCCGCTGGCACCGATGGATGGCATTTTGCCTTCCGCGCCTACCTGGTCAGCATCCAGCCCAATGGACTTGAGGAAGCCGTCCACCATATTCGTGTCCGCCAGCGTGAGCTGCTTCAGATCCCAGTATTCGCCGTTGATGGTGAGTGTGGGGGAGGAGAAGGCGCCGGAGCTGTTGAACAGTTCGGGGCGCAGGATCGTGTAGTTGTTGGAGGCGGTGAGCCAGTCGAGGTATTCGTTCTTGCCGCTGAACGCCGCGGCGGCCACATCCTCGCTCACGCCGGCCTTGACGGCCTGCTTCTCCAGCTTGGCGTTGCTTACCGGCTCGTAATTGGACAATTCGCCCGGCTGGAAATCCTCAGCGTAGATGTTGGAGAGGTAGCTCATGAGGTGGTCGGGATCGTCATCATGCTCGGCAATGTAGATGGCACCGTTGAACACGCGGTTGGAGTAGTTGTCGGAGCTCTTGTTGTCCTGGAAATTGAGGAAGTGCAAATCGATGTTGAGCTGGCCGGCGTTCATCAGCTTGACGAGCGTTGGATCGAGCTGGCGGTTCACCGAGGCGCAGCCGGGGCACAGCGGTTCCATGTAGATGGATACGGTGGGAGCCCCCTCGGCTTTCTGGCCATACCCTTTGTTGGAGATTACGAAGCCGGCCTTGTCGTCGGCGTTAGCCGGCTGGGTACTGACTTTCTTGAGCTTGCTATAGGCCTCGTCCACGGTCATGTTGCTTTGCTGGCTACTGCTGCTGGTGTTGGACGGCCGCATAGCCTTGTATACGGCGAATCCAGCGATGGCCACCAGCACCACAATAATGGCCACCACAATGCAGCCGATGATGGTCTGCTGCTTACGCTCCTTGGCTGCCTGCTCGGCCCGTGCCTGCTGGGCGGCCTCCTCGGCCGCTCGGCGCTCAGCGCGTGTGGCACGCTTGGCCTGACGCTTCGGATCTGACATAGCTATCCCCTTGCAATCGCTTCAATGTTTGGGCCCCATCATAATGACCGGGCCTGAGGAGGACTGCGTCCAGAGCTGATCTGAGGTGAATTCCCTGTAAAAGTGTGACGGAACGAACGTATCGGATACACAACGGCCATGTGTGCGGATGGCTGATGTGTGAGATTCCGCCCCGCTCTAGGCGAACGGCATCCAGTTGATCGGCATGCCCAGAATCGGCATCGCGCACAAGGCCACGGTGATGATGGCCCATATGGTGAACAGCACGGTGCCGCGCCCGCCGCCCTTGGGCGCCGGCGCCACTGGAGCAGGTGGAGCCCCACCCACTTCGGTGGATGGGGCGCCCGCCGGGCGACTGTGTTTGAGCCCGCGCAGTACGCCGCCCCCCAGCCGAATCATCATCGACTGTGGGGCGAACACAGTGACCAGCCAGCCGATGGCCATGAAACCGCCCAGCGCCAGCCCGGAAGCGGAGAACGGCACATCATTGAGCAACGGCACCGGAATACCCCAATCCGCGGTGAAATACCAGGAGATGGTGTGAACGGGCAGTGCCAGAGCCGCGGTGGCCACGGCGGTTCCCGCCATATAGATGATGACTAGCAGCAGTATGCGGGGAATGGCCAGCAGCAGGGCTTTGACCAGATGCCAGGGAAAAGTCGCCACGCGAATCCACGAATCGGAGTTTTTGCGCTCGCCGCCGCGTTTGCCCTCGCGCTCAAGCTGGGGTTCGGTGTTATAGGCCAGGGTGAGCAGTAGCCACAACAACGCAGTGGCCGCGATGATGGCCACGAGCGGAGCATTTGCCGCCAGTGCCGCCAGCGGCGCCGCCAGCAGGATCAATGGCAGGGTGCCGCGCTGCAGATATTCCCCTCGCTTCACGTCCACCGGATTGGGCATGGGAGGATTTTGGACCATGGTTTCGGTGGGGGCCGCTTGGGCGGTTTGGTCGATGATGCGCTGCAATGCCGGGCGAATGGCGGGGTCCACCGCTGTGGGCTGGTTGCTTGCGGGATCCCAGCTGCTCTGGGCGGTGCCGGACGGGGGGAATGATGACGGCTGCGGCGTGGGGAGTACGGTGGTGCGCTCGGCCAGCGGCGTGGTTTGGTCCGGCATCGGTGTGGTCGCGCCGGTGAGTACCTGTGTGCCGGCGTCGTCGGTGAAATCGGCAGCAGCGTCGGGCAACAGTTGCGTGGCCTGCTCCGCACCGGCCGGCGGACGTGGCGGCATATCGGCTAAGGGCAGCGTGGCGGTAGCGGCGCCAGCCGGCGAGAATACGACGGTTTCGCCATCGCCGTTATCGCCCTTATTGCCGGAGAACACGGCCATGGTGGGAGCCTCAGCGGCTTCCTCGGCCGCGCGCCAGATGGTTCGGGGATTATTGCGGTCAACGCCGCCGGCCGCGCCAAAAGGGGGCATCGCCTCCGCGGCTTCGGCAACGATCGCAGCCGGTTGTCCAGCCACGGCTCCCGCGGCGAACGGTCCCGCCTGCTCGCCCTGCCAAGCGTTGGGATTCAACGCATCCAAGGCGATGGCATTCAGCAATTGATCCGGCGTGCAACGATCCCTGCGATCCGGGTCCAGTGCAGAACGGAAGGCAGCCAATGTGCCGGCCGGTAGTCCGGAAAGATTCGCGTTGCCCGAGGCCTCGCGCTCAAGTACCGCCATCATCGGCTTGGTGCCGAACACAGGCGCGCCGGTTGCGGCAAAAGCGAGCACGGACGCCACCGACCACCAATCGGTGGCGTCGTCGGATTCGGCACCGTCAATAATCTCGGGTGCGATGAATCCGGGTGTACCCATCACTAGGCCGGTGCGGGTCACGTGACTTTCGCCCTCGCCCATCGCGATACCGAAATCGACCAATACCGGTCCGGCGGCCGACACCATCACATTGGTGGGTTTGATGTCGCGATGGACGATGCCGGCCGCATGTACGGCTTTGGTGGCTTCGATGAGCTTGCGGGCCAAGCGTTCCAGATCGTCGCCCACATACCGGCCATTGGCGGCCACATCATCCTTAAGATTCTTGCCCTCGATGAGTTCAGTGACGATGAACGCCAACGTATCGTCGAGTTCCATATCCACGATGCCGCACACACCCGGATGATTGATCTTCTTCAAGGCCATGGCCTCGCGCCGCAGGCGCTCGCGCGGCGTGACATCGGGCTTGAGGTCGGGGTCGTGCAGGGCCGTGGACGCAGAGCCGGAGCCTGCCACTGACTCGTCGGTCAGGGAGTCGCGCAGAATCTTCATGGCATAGGTGGTGCCGCCGTCGTCGCGCACCCGCCACACCGACCCCATAGCTCCTGAGCCGAGCCGGGAGATCAGCGTATACCCACCAACCACTTCGCCGGGCTCAAGATTCAACGCGTTCAAATCGCTCATGCCCTCCATCCTAATGCCTTGCTGGTGCATTATTCTGGCTCTCTCCTGGGAGGCCGAGCTTGATATTTCTTGGCTCCCCTCTCTGAGAGGGGAGCCAAGAATAAGTGCCGTTTACGTATTGAGAAGTGCCGTTTACGCCATTAAGGTCGATTGCCCTGACCGGATGTGGTAGCAAATTATGCGCTCGAAATGACAGGATAGGTGCGTGGGCAGGTGCGCCAGTCGTGAATTTGCGACTCTATAACCATCGGCATCAAGGATGTGTCGGCGGTGACCCAAAGGTGAGCCAGCCGGGCACATTCAACAGTGGCACAGCGATGCAAGGGCAGTATCGTGAGCCGCTGATCGAATCGATAACGATATCAGATTCGAATGCCGCGACTTCGCCGGTCGTACCTTCGAATACTTCTCCGAAGACGGCTACCTGTTCGGCGTGATGGCCTCCCAGCAGGTCGCTGGCGCTCAGGCCAAGGGCGTGTACGCCTTCATGAAGCACTTCGCGCTGAACGACCAGGAGACCAACCGACTGAGCGAGCTCGCCACCTGGGCCAACGAGCAGTCGATTCGCGAGATCTACCTGAAGCCCTTCGAGATGAGCGTCAAGCAGGGCGGCGCGGGTGCCGTGATGAGCGCCTTCAACTACATCGGTATGGAGTGGGGCGGTTCCCACTCCGGACTGCTCAACACTGTCCTGCGTGGCGAGTGGGGCTTCCGCGGCATGGTCCTGACCATCATGAAGTACCTCAAGCGCCGCAAACTGGCCGCGGCGGCATCGGCTCCCGCTGACGCTCCGGTCAAGGCCTGAGGTGTGTCTCCGATAACTGAATAGCTAAATAGAATGGACGGCCTGCTGAGCGCTACTCAACAGGCCGTCCATTGTGTATCTGAATGCGAAAAGTCATTATATGGAACGGAATATATCGATACTGTGCATTGTGCCGATTACTGATTCCGACGCAAGTATTCGCGCAGGAAGGGCACGGCAAAATCGACTTCGCCTCGTTCTGTTTCGCGGATAACGAAGGCGTCAAGGAGGCGTTTGCGGTAGGTGGCGGCATAGTTAGGCGTTTTGCCCATGCGCTGTGCAACATTCACGGTGGGAGAGGGACCATCTGACGCTGCCATGGCTTCGAGATACTCACGGTCGTTTTTGGATAAGCCTTGCAACTCCGGGATGCACACGGCGTTATCAAGGTCAATACGTGCTTCCTCGATACCTGCCGTAACATCAGCGTCGATGATGGTATCCGAGTCCCGCATGTCTGCGGCATCCCAGATATGGTAGCCAACCAGTTGAATCATATAGGGGTATCCGGCTGTCACATTGGCTGCAGTGCTTAATTGAGCGTCGGTGATGGACATGCCGGAGGCGCGGAATGTTGTGGCGAAAGCATCGCGCACTTCATCAAGAGGAATATCTGTGAGTATGTTCGTTTTCGCGCGACGTAGGAACGTGATGACTTCGTCATTGAACAAATCAGAAATCATCTGTGGGAGACCGGCGAACACGATGGCGATATTGCGTCGTTCCCTGATTTGATGCTGTATGGCAGTGGCGATGGCAATCATGTCGGATCGCTCAGCCGCTTGAGTCTCATCAATGGTGATAAGCAACCCAGCATGGCGCTTCTCAAGCGCATCCAACCGTCCGGCAATGGCACTTCTCAACGTTTCGGGCATACGCTTCGGGGATAGTTCGGCTTCTCCGAGGCCGATGCCCGCTCCAGCAAAAGTCAACGATGGTCGGATAGTGAGGTGGTCAAGGGCCCCTCGCCCGGTTCGTAAGGCATCAACAAGGCGTTCGCATAGTCCGGCAGAGGCCGTTTCTTCGATGACATCCCATCTGCGCGCTTTGGCCCGGTCTCCGAACACAGTGAGCATCACGGTTTTTCCGGTTCCACGAGCGCCGGTGACGAGCATAATGCGCCCTGGGGCACCGACTCCGTTATCGAGACCTTTCTCGAAATCGCGGATAACTTTGCCTCGGCCGATGAGCAGGGGCGGTTCCCCTCCTGCCGTTGGCTTGAATGGGTTTTCCTTTGCCTTCATGTGGACCGCCTCCTCGCTGAATCAACCTAAAATAAAAATTATCAAAAATATCAAAAAAATAAAAATTATCAAAAGTTGGGTTGAGCCGACTGAAGAAAACAGCCGTGGCGACAATGATTCTGCCGCAATCCGCGGTGACAACAACTGACGCGGACCTTCTTGGCAGAATCGTTGTTTGTCCCGCTTCGCCAATCAACGTCGCTCAAGTTCGGTGCGCAGACCGGCTACCGTAGCGGTCAGCTCACGCACTTCCTCGCGCAATAGGTCGATTTCGGGATTGGCTGATGTCGCAATAGCCTCTTGCGCGGCTTCCTTGGCCACTTCCTTCTCCCGAGCGTCCTCGCGCCGATCCGTCTCCAGATTGACCTGATCCACGATCCACGAGGCCAGCGTGGCCGTCACAATACCGATCAACGCGATGCCGGTGAACATCAGCACCACCGCAATGATCTTGCCTTGGAAGGTGACCGGCGAGAAGTCGCCATATCCCACGGTGGTCACGGTCACGAACGCCCACCACAACGCCGTGCCGAAGTCGGTGATCGTGGATCCGGACGCCCCGCGCTCCACGGAATACACGGCCAGCGCGCCCACGTACATGAGCATTCCCACCGCGCCGACCGCGTATACGGTGATGCGCCCGCGCACCGCCATGCCGGAGGTGCGGTTCAGCACGTGCAGCACGGTCAGCAAACGCAACAGTCGCAAGGGCCGGAGCATCGGCAGCGCGATGGTCAGCAGCGTGAACAGGTTGTGCTTGAACCACCGCCAGCGATCGTCGGCCAACCACAGCGAGACCACATAATCGACGACGAACACCACCCAGATCACGTTGATGACGGTTTCACACAGCGCGATATGCGTGCGGGAGAGAATCTCCCACGAATACACCACCAGAAACACCACGGACAGCACCATCAGCGGCCAGTCCGTCCACTTCTTCCACGTCTTCGGTCCCATATTCCGATTGTAGTGGCGCGCCCGCTGCGCCACTGCGGAGCATGACTCCGGACGTCAGTGTTGTATACGTTCGTATACATTTCACGTTGTGTACGAACGTATACAACGGTATCTTTCATCTCGCATTTCCCTTATGACTATCACCACAGTGATATAATCAAGAATATGTAAGGAGAGAGAGAAGGAGCCGGCCAATGGAGACCGCATCGATCGAACTGTGGCATGGCTCTTCGCATGTCATCAAGCATCCTGAATACGGGCTGGTCAAGCCGAACAACGATTATGGCCGCGGATTCTATTGCACGCGCAGCGTCGAGCTGGCCAAGGAATGGGCGTGCGCGGGACTGGATGACGGTTTCGCGAATCGGTACACGTTGACCACGGACGGGCTCCTCTTCCTGGACCTGTCCCAGCCGCCCTACACCATCCTGAACTGGCTGGCCATGCTGGTCGAAAACCGTCGTTTCCAGCCGACCACCGCCGTCGCCGCGCAAGGCATCGAATATCTGAAACAAGTGTTTCTGCCGGATGCCAGTCAGGCTGACGTCATCGTCGGATATCGTGCCGACGATTCGTATTTCTCGTTCGCCCGCGCTTTTGTCAATAACGCGATTTCCATCGACCAACTCGCTGAGGCGATGCGGTTGGGCGAGCTCGGCAAGCAGATCGTACTCGCCAGTCCTCAGGCATTCGCGGCACTGCGGTTCCAAGGCTGCGAAATCGCCCGCGCTTCGACCTACCACGGATTGCGTAACGAGCGCGACCGCACAGCTCGCGAAGCCTACCGCCGCAAAAGTGCAGAAGCCGATCTCGACGGCCTGTTCATGCGCGACATCATCCGCGAGAAAGTGACCAACGATGATCCCCGCCTATGATGAGACATACTTGCCGGACGCCATGGCCAACTTGGCCGGCGCCTTCGATTATGCGCTGAACGATTGCGGGTTGCCGGTCGGCCTATTCATGGACTTCTTCGCCACCTCCGAGGCGGCCGCGCTTTTCGGGCGAGGCACGCCCAAATACGTGTGTGGCATGTCCGGCGAGGAGCTGGTGGCCGAAATCATGCGGCAAACCGGTTGGGCGCGCATTCTCGATATGCCGCCAGCCGCACTGCGCGCCGGCTCAACACCCGAATACTGGGCCGGATGGGTACTCGCATACTGCCAATGGGCCAGGGGAGTGCGGTTCTCGGACATTCTCGATGTGCTGTCGCTCGACGATATCGTGCGACTGCACCCGACTCTGCACGAAGCCGACGAAAGCCGATTCGTCGACGTGTACGACGAGCGGGCCGCCCATAATCGCACCGAGGGCGACTCCCGGCTGCACACGATCCGCGTGCGCGCCGGACTCAGCCAATCCGGGCTGGCCCGCCGCTCCGGCGTTACCCTGCGCTCCATCCAAATGTACGAGCAGCGCCGCAAAGACCTTGGCAAAGCTGCCGTCTCCACCGTGCTCGCTTTGGCCCGCACGCTTGGCTGCCGCATCGAAGATCTGTTGGAGCCGTAAAGACGCGGAGTAGTATCGCGCCGCATCGATTCTGATAACTGAACAACTACTTTTAAGGCCCGGCCGGATGCTCGTTTGGACATCCGGCCGGGCCTTCTGGCTCCACACGGGGTGCCGAGGTATCCGTTCTCCGCTTCGAGGGGCTGATTTGGCCTTCCGTAGAGGTTTACTCCCGTTTCGAGGGGCTGGTGGCCCGCTAGAACACGGGTATAAACGGCTTCGCCCCACCGTCATTCCGCCATTTTGGGGATGCGCTTACTTGAGTACCAGCCCCTCGAAACGGAGATAGATCTCCGGAAAGGGTCAAAACAGCCCCTCGAAACTCAAGATGGCGGTTGCAGGGCGGTTGAGGATCAGTCGAAGAGCGGTTCAAACGCAAATGTGAACAATGCCACATGTGATTGGGCGGGTCGCTGCACGCCGATTTTCGGGGGTGCATGGGAATGGCGGAATATCAACGAAAAACCCTATATCTAGGTTTGTTATGTGACACGCGCCACTACATATAGTGCCTTGATTTCAAATCACACCGCTGTAATATGGCCTTCGCTTCACTGTTCATCAGAACCACATCAAGGGGAGTCGCCATGACCGTCACCGTGTTCACCAAGCCGCATTGCCCGCAGTGCGATGCCACCAAGCGCCAGCTCACCAAGCTGGGTGTGCCGTTTGAAACCGTGGACCTGACGCAGAACCCCTCCACCCTTGAGCAGCTGCAGGCCGCCGGTTTCCAGCAGGCTCCGGTGGTCATCACGCCGGACAACTCCTGGACCGGCTACCGCCCCGACCTGATTCGCGAAGTCGCCCAGCAGGTGGCCGCCGACAACCGCGCCGCCGCCACGGTATCCGCGTGAGTCTGAGCCAGCCCGAATTCGCGGCCGAAGGCAAGACGATCGGCGCATTGGTCTACTTCTCGTCGGCCTCCGAAAACACCGCACGGTTCGTGGCCGGATGCCGTTTGCAGGACGAAGGCATCAACGTCTACCGCATCCCGTTGCGGGCCGCCGACCCGGCGCTAAACGTCCGCGAACCGTACGTCATCATGGTGCCCACCTATGGCGGCGGCGTGGTCAAGAAAGCAGTGCCGATTCAGGTCAAACGCTTCCTCAACGATCCAGCCAACCGCGAGTGGATTCGCGGCGTCATCGCCTCAGGCAACACCAATTTCGGTGAGGCCTACTGTGCCGCCGGAGACATCATCGCCGCCAAATGCAAGGTGCCCTACCTCTACCGTTACGAACTCATGGGCACCCCGGAAGACACTGCCGCCGTGCGAAACGGCCTCGTCCGCTTCTTCACCGAACAGTAAATCTTGACCCCCTCGAGGTATTGGCTCCCCTCTCCGAGGGGAGCTGTCAACGAAGTTGACTGAGGGGAGCAACTGTCTGAGTAAACACACTTCTGCCATATTCCAAGGATTTCCAATGACTGACCTCACCGCCACCGGCCTGCCGCTCGACAATACTGCCGACACCGCAGCGGAACAGTACGACCCGGCGCACGATTACCACGCGCTCAACGCGATGCTCAACCTCTATGACGCCGACGGCAAGATCCAGTTCGACAAAGACAAGGCCGCCGAACGCGAATACGTGACAGGGCACGTGGCCACCAACAGCAAGCGGTTCGCCTCCACCGCCGAGCGTCTCGAATACCTGATCAGCAACCAGTACTACAACCCTGCGGTCTTCAACCAGTACTCCGCTGAATTCCTCGACCGCATCTACGAGCACGTGGAATCCGCCGGCTTTGAGTTCGGCACTTTCCTTGGTGCGTTCAAGTTCTACACGTCCTACGCGCTCAAGACGTTCGATGGTCGCCTCTATCTTGAGGACTTCCCGCAGCGTTGCGCCGCTGTGGCCCTGGAGCTCGCCGCCGGCAATGAGCAGCAGGCCATCGAATACGCCGACGAAATGCTTGCCGGCCGCTTCCAGCCCGCCACCCCGACCTTCCTGAACCTCGGCAAGGCCCAGCGTGGCGAACCGGTCAGCTGCTTCCTGGTGCGCATCGAAGACAACATGGAGTCGATTTCGCGCGGCATCAACGCGGCCCTCCAGCTCTCCAAGCGCGGCGGTGGCGTGGCCCTGCTGCTGAGCAACCTGCGCGAGCTCGGCGCCCCGATCAAGCACATCGAGAACCAGTCCAGCGGCGTGATTCCGGTCATGAAGCTGCTGGAGGACTCCTTCTCCTATGCCAACCAGCTCGGCGCACGTCAGGGCGCGGGCGCGGTGTACCTCAACGCCCACCACCCTGATATCCTGCGCTTCCTGGATACCAAGCGAGAGAACGCGGACGAGAAGATCCGCATCAAGTCGCTGGCTCTTGGCGTGGTGATTCCGGACATCACGTTCGAACTGGCCAAACAGAAGGCCCAGATGGCCCTGTTCAGCCCGTACGACGTGGAGCGCGTGTACGGCAAGCCGTTCGCCGACATCTCCGTTACCGAGCATTATGACGAGATGGTGGCCGACGACCGCATCAAGAAGACCTACATCGACGCCCGTAAGTTCTTCACCACCATCGCCGAACTGCAGTTCGAATCCGGCTACCCGTACATCGTGTTCGAGGACACGGTCAACCGCGCGAACCCGATCGAAGGTCGCGTGACCATGTCCAACCTGTGCTCGGAAATCCTGCAGGTTCAGGAGCCGAGCGCATACAACGAGGACCTCACGTATGCGCATGTCGGCCGCGACATCTCCTGCAATCTGGGTTCGCTCAACATCGCTAAGACGATGGATGGCGGCTTGGGCCACACGGTGGAGACGGCGATCCGCGCACTCACCTCGGTGGCCGAGCACACCAGCATCAACGCGGTGCCTTCGATTCGCCGCGCCAATGAGGAGGGCCACGCCATCGGTCTCGGCCAGATGAACCTGCACGGCTTCCTGGCCCGCGAAGGCATCCAGTACGGTTCTGAAGAGGGCCTCGACTTCACCGACATGTACTTCATGACCGTGGCCTACCACGCCTACCGTGCCTCGCACGCGCTCGCCGTGGAGCATGGCCGCACGTTCGCCAGCTTCGCTACGAGCGACTACGCCAAGCCGGCCGGCCAGGGCAACTACTTCGACAAGTACACCGATGGTCGTCGTTCGCTCACTCCGCGCACCGAACGGGTCCGTGCGCTGTTCGAACAGTACGGCATCGCGATCCCGACTGCGGCCGACTGGGAGGCCCTGCGCGACGCGATTCTGAAGGACGGCATCTACAACCAGAACCTGCAGGCCGTGCCGCCCACCGGCTCGATCTCGTACATCAACCATTCCACGAGCTCGATTCACCCGATCGCCTCCAAGATCGAGATTCGCAAGGAAGGCAAGATCGGGCGCGTGTACTACCCGGCCGCCTACATGACCAACGACAACCTCGGGTACTACAAGGACGCCTACGAGATCGGCTGGAAGGCCATCGTCGACACGTACGCCGAGGCCACCCAGCACGTGGATCAGGGACTGTCGCTGACGCTGTTCTTCCCGGACACCGCCACCACCCGCGACCTCAATAAGGCCCAGATCTACGCCTGGCGCAAGGGCATCAAGACCCTCTACTACATCCGCATCCGCCAGCAAGCCCTGGAAGGCACTGAAGTCCAAGGCTGCGTCTCCTGCATGCTCTGATCGTTCGAGGGAGCGTATACCGCCTTTCTTCGGCACTCGACGTACCTTCGTACGCCTTCGGCCTCAGACGGCGGTCTCCGCACGCATTGAACAACCAGAGAGCCGTTGTTACTCCCCTCACTCGGCTAACGCCGACAGCTCCCCTCAGAGAGGGGAGCTGGCCGCGAAGCGGACTGAGGGGGGCTCCACCATCTAAGGAACCAACAATGTCACGAACCGTCTATAGAGCACTGCTCCGGCTGACCGCGCCGGAGGAGTTCGAAAACAAGTCCAACGACGATAACGACAACGAGTAAAAGGAACACTACTCATGGCACCTATCTCCATTCCGCGCAAACCGCTGAAACTCATCGACCGCGTCTCCGCAATCAACTGGAACCGCCTCGAAGACGAGAAAGACCTTGAGGTCTGGGACCGCCTGACCGGCAACTTCTGGCTGCCCGAAAAAGTCCCCGTCTCCAACGACATCCCCAGCTGGCAGAAGATGACCGAGGACGAGCACACGCTCACCATGCGCGTCTTCACCGGCCTGACCCTGCTTGACACCATCCAGGGCACGGTCGGCGCCGTCTCCCTGATTCCGGACGCGCTCACCCCGCACGAGGAGGCCGTGTACACCAACATCGCCTTCATGGAATCCGTGCACGCCAAAAGCTACTCGTCCATCTTCTCCACCCTGTGCTCCACCGAACAGATCGATGCCGCATTCGACTGGAGCGAGAACAACGAGTTTCTGCAGAAGAAGGCGGAGATCGTGCTCGACTACTACGAGGGCGACAACCCGTACAAGCGCAAGGTGGCCTCCACCCTGCTCGAGTCCTTCCTCTTCTACTCCGGCTTCTATCTGCCGATGTACTTCTCCGCGCACGCCAAGCTGACGAACACCGCCGACGTGATTCGTCTGATCATCCGCGATGAGGCCGTCCACGGCTACTACATCGGCTACAAGTACCAGAAGGGCATCGCCCAGCTGAGCGATGCCGAGCGTCTGGATCTGCAGGACTACACGTACGACCTGCTCAACGAGCTGTACGACAACGAAGTGGAGTACACCCAGTCGCTGTACGACTGCGTGGGCCTGACCGATGACGTCGAGAAGTTCCTGCGGTACAACGGTAACAAGGCGCTGATGAACCTCGGCTACCCGGCTTTGTTCCCGGCTGAGATTTGCGATGTGAACCCCGCGATCCTGGCCGCCCTGAGCCCGAACGCCGACGAAAACCACGACTTCTTCTCCGGCTCCGGCTCCTCCTACGTGATGGGCAAAGCCGAAGAAACCGATGACGACGACTGGGACTTCTAAGGGTTTCGCGGTCCGCGAACCCGCAGCGCCGCCGCGTTCGCACGGCGGCGCTACGCTGGAGATATGGAACAGGATCCGTTGGTCAGCATCATTATTCCGGTGTATAAGGTCGAGAAATTCCTCGACGAATGCGTGGCGTCCGTTGCTGCGCAGACGTACGCCAATCTGGAGATTCTGCTGGTCGACGACGGCTCGCCCGACAATTGCCCGGCCATGTGCGACGCCTGGGCCGCCCGCGACCCGCGCATACGCGTGATTCACAAGCCCAACGGCGGCCTGTCCGACGCCCGCAACACCGGCATCGCCGGGGCCACCGGTGCGTACATATACTTCGCCGATTCCGACGATACCGTGGCCCCCACGTTGGTGGAGGACTGCCTGAATGCCATGCGTGAATACGATGCCGATCTGGTGATGTTCCAGTTCGACACCATCTCCGAGAACAACAAGCCGCTGCTGTCCAACTATCGCCACAACGACTTCACCGAGGTGCAGGTTCTGACCCCGGTCGAGGCCATCAAAAAGCAGGTCAAGGCTGAGATCGACGGCTATTTCTGGGCCTTCCTGGCACCCGCCTCCACCTATCAGGGCACCGGATTCTCCTTCCCGGTGGGGCGCAAAATCGAGGATCTCTCCCGTATCTGCAACGTGATCGGCGAGGCCACGCGCGTGGTCCGTCTGCCCAAGGCGCTGTACCACTACCGCATGCGCGAGGGATCGATTACCGCCAACTGGGATCCGCAGCTCACCCGCGACTGGACCCGCGCCGCCGACGACCGCGAGGAATACATCGTCCACCGATTCCCCGAGCTCAAGGGCTTCATGACGCTGCAACAGCTGAATTTCTTTGCCAACCTCGATTACGAGACCATGCGCCAGTCGCTGATCGCCGGGCTCAAGATCGATCCCGAGGACGCCGACGCGCTTCGTCGTCGCATCGAGGGCCTGACCAAGTCCGCCGATGAGGGCGATGAGCCCGTACCGGAAACGTTGCGTGAGTTGCTCGGACTGCTCAAGCTGGGCATCGCCAAGGTGGCCGATGGCACGTTCGGTAAGGCCGATGGCAGCAGTACTGATGGCGATGCCGAGAACGATGACGTAACGCTGGCCGACCGTTTCCGCGACATGCGCGAGGACTGGCGCCAGCTGCGCATCCAGCGCATCGAAGACGCCGAGGAGCGCAAGGCCGAGCGCAAAGCCGCCCGCAACGGCGTCACCTTCGAGTCTGTGTCGCATTAGTCGGCGACTGATGGAATCCATCAGTCCGGGAAGAGCAGACCTGCTCTACGTCGGGCGTGCCGGTTCGCACGTTCGAGAAACAGGCGTGTCATGGGCCGAACCACACAACACCCCCAGAAACGCCCATAAAGTTAACTACATTTCAGACACGCCACTTGTCTTGGTCCACGGTCCGTGTATAGTAGTTCTCGGCTCAACGAAGAGAACCTTCACTGAACCGAAAAAAAGTAAACGCTGAAGCTTGCAGTTTCCGAAAGCAAAGTTGTACGTCGGTGGCGAGGGCGGAAGCACAGTAAAGAACAAATCCCTTTACAACGGATCGTGAGGCACGTACCTGCCTCTGAAAGGATTAGTAATTATGGCAGAAGTCGTTTTCGACCACGTCACTCGTATCTACCCGGGCAACGATAAGCCCTCCGTGGATGATCTGAATCTTGATATCAAGGATGGCGAGTTCCTCGTCCTCGTCGGCCCTTCTGGCTGTGGTAAGTCTACGACCCTTCGTATGCTCGCCGGCCTGGAAGAGGTCAACAAGGGCCGCATCCTCATCGGTGGCAAGGATGTCACCACGATGCAGCCGAAGGACCGCGACATCGCAATGGTGTTCCAGAACTACGCTCTGTACCCGCACATGACCGTTGCCGACAACATGGGCTTCGCCCTGAAGATCGCCGGCACTCCGAAGGACGAGATTCGCAAGCGCGTCGAGAAGGCCGCTGAGATTCTCGACCTGACCGAGTACCTCGACCGCAAGCCGAAGGCTCTGTCCGGTGGTCAGCGTCAGCGTGTGGCCATGGGTCGTGCAATCGTCCGTGAGCCGAAGGTCTTCCTCATGGATGAGCCGCTGTCCAACCTCGACGCCAAGCTCCGTGTCCAGACCCGTACCCAGATCGCTGCTCTGCAGCGCCAGCTGGGTGTCACCACCCTGTACGTGACCCACGATCAGACCGAGGCCCTGACGATGGGCGATCGCATCGCCGTCATCAAGCTCGGTATCCTGCAGCAGGTCGGCGCCCCGACCGAGCTGTACGATCGCCCGGCCAACGTCTTCGTCGCCGGCTTCATCGGCTCCCCGTCGATGAACCTGAACACCCACCCGGTGGTCAACGGCAAGGCGAAGATCGGTGAGGACACCGTGGACCTGCCGGCTGAGGCCGTCAACAAGCTCACCGCCGAAGACAACGGCCAGATCGTGGTCGGCTTCCGTCCTGAGGACGCTGGCCTGGCCCCGGCTGACGACCCGAACGCCTTCTCCCTGAAGGTTGTGAACGTCGAGGATCTGGGCTCCGATGGCTACATCTACGGCAACATCATCACCGATGGCTCCGCCGCTGAGGCTTCCCAGGTCATGTCCGACCAGAACAAGCTCACCACGATTCGTGTGAATCCGCGTGCGCTGCCGAAGGTTGGCGCGACCGTCAAGATCAAGATCGACCCGGCCAAGATGCACCTGTTCGCTCCGTCGACTGAGCTGCGTCTGAACTAATAGATACTTGGCGAGGTCTAATCGCTTCGTCAACCATTAAACGAGGTTATTCTCTTCCTCTCTTATGACCTCGTTGGAAAAGCCCTGCA
>JABLTK010028842.1_pt1 | contig 23961 bp, 34 predicted proteins | sample 7160131 | NCBI WGS metagenome assembly JABLTK01 (sample SAMN14651221, study PRJNA627086) | human gut metagenome | isolation source: feces | host: Homo sapiens
AATTCCAGACTGGTGAGGCACTTGCTGATTCCAAGGCTAATGCTGACCAAGCGTAATTTTCTCTAGAACCGGTTCTTCTCGTCCTCGTTTCAACAGCTCCAACATCTACACGTCATCAACACCATTGATACCCACTCTGCAAGAAGAACGATCGGAGAATGACCAAATAATCCGCATTTGAGGGTAACTACGAAGGAGGACAATCAATCGCGAGGTGGTGATTGTCGCTTCGCCTGTTAATTTGAACATTCCATGCTCTCCATCATCCATCTCAATCAACAACAGAGGGACTCGATACAATCTTGACATCTGTTCCATTTGTTTCTGAAGTCGACCTGATGATAAAGAAGAAACCAGATCCTGAAATGCTTTCCGCTCGATTCCTGTATCAGCAGATAGCACATAATCACAAACATTCAATGTGATGGGAATCAATTGAAAACCAGCCTTGAAAAGAGCCGAAGGAAGTGATGCATTGAATTCACGCGAGTCTACAACTATGATTGGTTGAGTTTCTGACTTTGAGAAATCGCGCGATGATCCGCCAATAGACAATTGTCTAGATGAAAGAGATGACAGGGGACCTACTTTTGGCTCCAGTGTTCCGCATGAACCAAACGCTTGCGTTCCTCGATCAATCGAGCAAAGCCATCTACTTCGCGTTTCAGTTCCAGTTCGTAGTTGCGCTGTTCACGACCCTCATAACTGCAGAAAAACACCTTCTCGAGTACCTTTCCTTTGGTCTGGCAATTGAACTGTTCTGCTTGTCGAATTGCAACAACACTGGCATCAACAATGATTAGTATCGATGGAGAACAGACTTGAAATGGATTATACAATGTAGCTGCAAGAGAACTCGGATAAAGGAATATTTGCAGATGCGGAAAATCGTCTAGATGATAATCCTTCTCAATCGTCCTACGATGAAGCACCTCAAACAATCCATCATGATTATGGATCTGCTCTTCGACTTGCTGCAGATTGATCAACTCGTTTGATTCATTTCCATTGTTACATCGAATATCCCCTATTCGTGTCTTTATGAAGGACAATAACTTGTGTTCAATGGAGTTGGAAGATACATTCTGATATGCGAGGTGACGATAGAGAGATCGTCGTAATGACCGCAACATATACAGTTTGGGGTTTATTAGGAAGTTGTGAATCTCCACAATAGATTTTGCATTCATCACAGAGACGAGAACAGCTTTTTTCGATCCATCATGCATAGATGAATCGAGTTCGTGGAGAAGTGTGATCAGCCCTGACCACTTCTGAGGAGGTTCCAGCCAATCCTCTAGTGGTATCTTCCCATCTAGAACTCCGAAAATTTCTTCATGTATTGTCTTCAGTAGTAGCTCACTCTCTTTTGTCTCCATCCAGTAACAGACACCTGCTAGAAAACCACTTTGGAGACGCAGTGTGATATTACCGATTTGATCATTCAGAGTGACAAGACTGAAATAGAGAAGTGTTCGACTAAGCTTTGATAGAGAAATCAGTTCGTTTAATAGGTCCTTTGTCTTCTGACTATAAGCACATCCGTGATTCTCAAGATCACGACGTACTAGCCCTGTGAAGCCATTTTGGAGACAGAAATCGAGAGTTAGTGATTCGTTCAAATCACATCGCAGTCGTTTAATCTCCGTAATGTTACTCTTTATGCACATTTCGATACAACGATTCACAGTCTATCAATTATATAGGGCCCTTGATAATACTTCCATCCATTCTGAATACACATATGTTACTTCCTCCACTTCGATTGGATATTGTTCATAACTACTAACCACGATATCCCGACTTCGTGGGTATAAAAACAGATAATTGACAGTGAGTTCTTTCAAGAAAGAGGCAAGTTGGGGAAAGGCATGATAACAACCTTGAGAATTGTCACTGAAACATTTAACAAAACCCTTACATCGAATACGAAACAACAACAGACAGAAGAGATATGTGGATCCAGAATGGAGAGAATCAGCATCATAGACAAGAATACCTGCTATCGATCCGTACGGAATATGGTTTTGGAGAAAATCCAGTTGGAGAATTCGAGCTGAAATGAAAAACACACCACCTTGTTTGTAGATCTGCTGACGTTCCTTGGCTGTTCCAGACTAGCTGTCAGCGAATCATTTGTTGCATACATTCGTTGTAATCTCTTGGGGAAAAAGGGCGGGATCGAGAGACATGGGCACTAATTCCTTTAGGATCAGTTCCTTCTAGTGCTATCAATAAAAATCACAAAACAAACAGAATTGTCTGCATTTAAGATGAACACGACTTGATGTGTCTGATTCATCTTCAGAGCATAATATTTTACAAAGCGAGCGAACAACTATTCAGTGAACTATTCAACATAGAAAATACTTCTCGATATCCACATGAGCGAGACATTACAATTAATCCATCGTCAGTCAATAAATCTTGAACGGCCCTCTTCAGGAAGTTCATTTGCAGAGATTCCAGGAGATGACTGTACAAGATAATAGTACCAGAATCTAGTTTTTGACCAAATAATGCAAATATGTCAGCAGGCAGGAACAACCACAATCTGTCAACTGTCCATTGTTACGACAATAGATCTCAAATTGTGGTAGTGGATTCCCCGTCTCACATTCTTACCAATGACTGATGCAATAAGCGGTTTCAGGAGCATATCCATCAATGAAAAACCGCGGGAATATGTATCTTCTTTGTATGCAATCTTATTCTCTTCAGACATATGAATCAATTCAATCTCCTTTCCGAAGACAGGAGAACATATGAATCCTATTTCCACGAAGTCTTCTCAACAGATTGGGGAGCTGATGACAGAAGGAGATATGATCTGCGTTTCCTCGATGTTCCTTGTTCTATAGGTATTGTTCCGATTGTTGATCCTTTTTTTATCCCTGTATTAGTTGATCTATCACAATTGAGGGATAACCAACCCCTCCAACTATCCGAATCCTATGGTACACATGCTGCACCTGTTGGATTAGAGACAATTGCTCCTGAGGTAAAACAATCTCCCTACTGTCAAGTAATGCTGGATGCGTTGCAGCAAACAGTAATCCCTGAAGTACCTCAGACTGATCCAGAAACTGTTATTGCATCCTTTTTGAGTGTAAATGAGATTACTCCTTCATTGGAGTTCTTTTCGAATGATGTTATCTATTATAACAACGGGATTATTGAGCGTCCTAGAGACATTGCAATTCCCAATCCAGTTTCCGCTGATGGGGTGTACGTTAATGATAGCGAGAGTGATCCCGACGTGGAATTGGAGTATAGAGTAGAACATGGCGACGACCTTGCCATTCAGGGAGAACGTGAAGAGATGGTTTGTGAATCTCTGTAGGTGTGCTTGGGAGTAATGAATCATAGAAAAAACTATGCTTGTCCAGTATGCTACGATTCTCCCATTTCACCTGTATCAACTATTTGTGGACATGTATTTTGTCAGAAGTGTATCAAGCGTCTATTTATGGTTGGAGTGATTGCAAAGTCTGATAAATAGTCCAATTCCATTTCATGGAAGTGTCCTCAGTGTAGAAAACCACTGTTACCTACGGACTATCATCCTCTCTACTTACCTTAGTGTTATCTTTTATCTGTGTGGATGTTTGTTGAAATCAGATTTAATACATCCAACTGGAATCTAGGGACAAAGTATCGAAGACATATCAAATAGTCTTCTGCTAAATCCATAGATATCCCGTGGGTAATGGAAACAAGATACTATACTTTAGTATTGCTTATATTTTTATGAGTTCTGTATCCGTGACTTCAGGATCTAGACAGCGAAGTCAATCCTTATTTGTTTGTCCTCCTGCTGTAGGAAGAGTGAATATTTACATAACCATCAGAACCTACGGCACATCGACAAAGCGAGAGAACTGTACTATCGACAATTAGGAATCAATCTTGCCGTTTGCGAGTTCTTTGGACTTGATTTATAGAATTCTAAAATGGCGGAGAGTGAAAAGAATAGCGTAGACGAAACATGTTCTCACATGGATGATGATCCTTGCTTGAAACGATCCAAATCGATCGATATTATCAAGGAGTTGGAAAAGTTAATTGTTCATAAGCCTTAGACCCAGATTTCATCGACTTGCAACCACAAACCGTGGATTTACTGAAGATAGTATTGTTGGATCGTAAATAACTGATATATAGTGGCATTTTGTACTGATGTTATTGGATCATATGATGTGAGGGGAAAACCAGAAACGGTTGAATCTCCTACACCAAGAGATAGTGTAGGGTATTCAGGTCAGATCTGAGGGTAGTTTGTTCCGCCGCATCTTGCGCAGTATTCGAGTTCAGATGACTCATACTTGTCACTATAATGATATGCTACAAAAATTGCAGACTATACTGTTTGTAGATTGTGTATGTACACTCTTGTAGGTTATTTCAATCTTACTTTCTGTTTTTTTAATTATCATACGTTCCGATATATAGAACAATCATATAATAGGATTTCACTTGAATGAATACCAGTCAGGACTCACCAATCATCCTTATTGCAGGTCAGGAGAAGTGTGGTAAGAGTAGTATTGTGGATGTCGTGTTCAAACGGATGTCCGTCTATAAGACGTTTTTCTTGGATACAACAGCGTCTCTGAAGAAGTACACATCCAATATGAATCCCTTTCTGGAATACAATGTGTGGGAACTGCCGAGTGATAGGAATGAAATCAGGGAAGAGATGGCGAATATTAAACCCTTCATTAGTCGTATAGCAGTCCTTATATATGTTTTCAATCTCGAAGTTTGTCACTTGTGAGTTGGTGTTATTTCTAGAATTCTAACAATAAATATGAAACTTTTTCGAATCATGACGTAAATGGACTTATTGAGATTCTTTCTATGATGGCCGAAGCAAAAGATCTTCATCTTTCTGTCTTCTTCCATAAATCTGATATTTCACTAACAACGGAACAGCAGAATGGTACCTTTGGTGCTGATCTTCTCACTTCTAGCATATCAGAAAGCTATCCAAACATTCATCAACGAGCAAATCACCGAAATTGATATTCACCTCTCAACATATTTCTGTCGCACATCCATTTATGATAACTCGATTTTCGATGGCATTAGCAAGTGTATTCAACGTATTCTCCCTCGACGCAGTAGTGTCCAGAATCTCTTAAATTCACTGTCGCAAAGTTGCAATATGGACAAAGTTTACCTCTTTGATACATTCAGCAAGTTATGCATCGCTATGGATAGTTCTCCAAATGAATCGGGTCTTTATGAACTCTGTAGTGATAGTATTGATGTTGTATTTGAGTTGGTGAACATTTATTGCAAACCTAGAGCTAGTAATCTGGGAACTGCCGGAACGTTAGGAGAAATACTCGAACAAGATGAAACGAAGAATTCGTTTCCGATTATTTCATCGATTACGTATGTATGTTGAGAGAGTGTGAGTATAGATTGGAAAAGGGAAAAAGGAAGTATATGGTTCATTTTTATCAGGCTATTCGCAATATTGCCTTTGTGTGTGTAATTCGTGAAGAGAATTTTGATAAGATGGGTTTAATTAAGTACAATTTGGGTCGTGTTTCGGAGTGTCTGAAGGAACTGTATAAACAAGAAGAGTTACTTGTTTGTTTAAAGGAAACACAAAAAGGAAGATAAAGATACGGATGAATAAGGTGATATTGTTCTAATTGAGATTTTGGGTAATACTGTAGAAGTCGTTTGATCACTTCAACATTAATGATCTGATACTCTTCTTTCAATAGAACCGTAATTTGGAGAGCATCGTCGACTCGATTCGCTTCTAAAAGAGCAAGTGGAAACTGTTTGGCTTCCAACCATTTCTGTTGATCTGTCAACTGTCTCCGCATCACCTTTGTCTCACATTAGTATATCACTCTTACTTGTTCAATGTGATTCAATGATGGTAATGCATTGATCGCATTCTGAAGACGTTGCTGAGATGAAGGTGAAGCTGATTTGCATAGTTCTGTCCAGCATTCTTCAATCCATGTTTCAGGCGTCTTCTCCTTCATTTCTATCTCCACAGTCTCTTTCGTATCAATTTCTCTTTCTTCTTCAGTGTCATTTTCCTCTTCTTGCTTCTTTGTCAGCCATTCTTCAAATGAATGACTTCCTCCAACTGATGTCAATACTTCTTCACGACGTAACGAGGTAGGGAAACACAAAAGATAACCCATTTTGAGTTCTGTACAGTCTGTACTTAGTAATGTATTGACACAGGACTGTTCTTCCACGATACTCAGATGAATCGAACATGATGCCAATCGTCTCCATAGAGAGAGAGGAATGGATTGAACTGATTTAATTGCAAACTATATATGAAATTCATCTTTGAAACGAACAAATTTGAAGAATTCACTGATTTGAACATCCCGAAAGGCTTTGTTTTGTTCAATAAAAGATACAATTTCTGGAATAGCTGAAGTGTCACTGAATCGGGTTTTCAAGAGTGCCTGAGTAAAAGCACGCATAACCACTTCATCCCCCTTGTCATATTCAATTGAGATACTTCTACACGTCATAAGATCACGAAAAAATTACCTTGAAATAAAATAACAAAGAGATTCACAAAGATAAGGAGTAAGATGAGACTTGTTCATATTGGGGGCTAGAAGACATAAGTACTTGTATAGTTCCCATACAGACACTTTACAATTCGCTGAAGCAAATGAAAGGATCTTATCATTCAGAATTCTCTGCATGTGATAGGCCGATAAGTCGCGGGGATTCACAATTGTTAGCAGAGCAATCACCATATCACTACTGCGTGTTCCCACATAATCAAGACATAATATAAGGAATTCTCGAGATATCGAATAGTTCAATCGTAACATCTGCTTTGTGATATTCAAACACAAACGTTCATAATCCTTGTAAAGTAATAGAGATGAAAGGAATCGTTCGTATGTAACCTTTGTCAACGTTTGGGAAGATCCAGTTAAGGAATGATACAAGGATACAACGCAATCAACCCTTCTGAGTCGAGAATACTGGTCAATCGCACAATTTATCACAGAGCTATCATAGCCAGCAACAGATTGATAATAATCCAAAATCTCTTGAAGAAGAGAGACATTGCGAATACTACCACTCTTTTGAATGAGACGAGTTACCGAAAAACTGCTGATTCCGTTTTCGCTGGCTTTAAGAGTATTGAAGACGTTTCTCAACTCTTCTTCCGTTACTATCTTCTTGATCATATTTGTTACTTCAGAGATCATCTTTCTATTAGATTTCCAATCTTTTTCTCACAAATCGTTTTGGGCTCGTCGGACTCAGTCTGGGAAGTGTTTCTGTCGAATAACATCGTGCTCTAGAACAACTAATCCTATTTGCTTATATTCCTTTCATTACTTGTTACCATGACTTTGTTCGAACGCCCAGACCCATAGAACCAATTGGACATCGGTAGGATAGTCGTCTCGACACACTAGTTGCCTTTCGAACAAACATCAATGCATTACTTCTTTCTAGATTTCCCTTTTTTCTTTGCCCGTTCTAGTTTCCTTCTCTGTCGATTCTCCTGTTGCTGTTTATAGTACTGGAGCAACAATTTTTGATTTTGTAGTTCTTCAGCACTCATTCTACCTATCAACTTACACCACAATAATCACTCCATCCATCCAGACACATCTTCATCCACCATAGCGGCAACATCCAAATGATTCTCCGGTTCCTCTTCCGAACTGCTCTCTCCCAATTGCATGGATAACTGAGACATTGTAGTATTGAAACTTCCTGTTCGTGTAGACATCACTGCTCCCTTTGTCACTACCTTGAACCCATCCTGGACTGGTTTCTTCTCATTGTGTTGAACCTTTGGCTCTTCGGGAAGTGATACTGCCGGGACTGTAATTATCTTCTTTGTTTTTCGTTTCTTCTTTTTTTTCGTATTTGACTGATCTGAATGAAACTCCCATTCTTCAAGAGAAGGAGGATTCTGATTTGCGATTTGCTCAATCCGTGATTGAACTGCTGTTAAGCTAGTTTCCTTCAATTGACACTGCCTAGCTAGTGATACATATTCGAGAAACTCTTTCTGCCCATCATTCCAACACATGTCCACCTACAACAAAAATCAATCTTTGTTCCATCTGAATACACTCTTCATAGCTAATTGGACCATTTTGCAATTTCAATACAATTTGATTACATCGTTCAATTCGCTTCCTTAATGATCTTAACCGCTTATAAACGATTTGGATCACATCTTCAGCGCTTTCGATCGTCAACCCAGAGGATGAGGCATTCTCCGAACGATACTGCTTTAAGGGAGGTAGTGAGGAGAAGAAGGGAAGAAACATTGATAAGAATGATGGATAGTAGAGAGATATCTCCAAAATGCTGTTCATCATGAAGGAGATTGCTTTGGCTTGGAGAACAGGCTGCGAGTATTTCTAATCATCAGATCGTTGCAACTCATGTCACACCTTCAATATTGGGAGTATTTTTGGTATAGATGAAATCATCCCATTTTTGACCCAATTCTTCAGAAAACACTCTAAAAGCGTAGAAGACGGCTCACTGATCCAAATTCTATCTTCTTTCGAGATATTGCGGAGAATTCGACAAAACATACCAGTCTGACTATTCCCTCCAACAATTTCCAGATTTCCTGCCAAATTTTGGATCAGTCCATCTGATTCAACCTGAAGGAAGGGGACCTGCTTTTTCGAGCCAATCAAGTATCTGCCTCTCATTCTCCACAATTAAACTCACCTCAATCCATTCTCACTTTGAGCAATACAGACACTCTGAAAGAGCTCGATTTGAACGATGCGGATTCCATTGAGCAAACTGTAAATGCATCCTGGCAGAACACTTGAAGGGAAAATGCTCTTCACATTTGCAGAGTGAGAACAAGTTGAATCCGTGAAATAGTGGAATGCAAACACTTGTCCCGAATTTGTCAATATAACATCAAATCCATCAATACAGAGGATTTGAACAATATCAAGTGATACATAACAGAGCGTATTCACCTTGGTGGGATGAGAAATGCATTTTCCCTTCTCATCATGATTCTGTCTGTAGAAAGGCCAGTAGTAAACACCATCCTCGCAAACTACGCAATTCTGATTAAGATGACAATGGATTTGATAGGCACGAGGAATTGCCAACATTACGGGTTCTGCTACAATTGGTTTATCTGTATCTGGAATCTGACCAGATGAATTCTGGCCAAATCCAAAGACGTGTCCTTCATCATCAAGGACAAGAGTGTGATGGGAACCACAACTGACTTGAACAATAGGTCGTTTAAATGGAATTGAACTAACCATGAAAATGAGAGAAGAAACAAACTTGAAATGATAACCCGATTCTGCACAATAGACATTTCCTTCAATATCAACAACCACAATGTGATCTTCTCCCATTGCCATATTCCTGATTGGCGAACGAAAGGGGATTGGGTGAATGGAAAGGAGATTCAGACGAGGATGTGAAGAATAGAGAACATTGCTTGAAACGAATATAAAACGTTTGGAATTGACTGTACAGTGACTTACATCACGAAACTTGGCATTGAAGGCGTTTATATTAGATTTCAATTGTTTATCTGTCATCTCAAATCCACCTTGTTTTGTTAATACCATAAGACTATCGTATTCTTGTTCTTCAGGATGGACGAAACAGAAACGGTTGGAAAGATGAAGGAGAAGCCGATTTAGATTTGGATAAGATGCAAGAAGCAAGATAAACACTAGGATTAACACAATCCCACTTTCAAACCTCTCCAACTCTCGTTTTTGTATGCAACATCACATGCAGAATAGTTCATCTAATTGAAAACAAGAAACGAATCGTACTGCATCTTCTTTCAAGGGACACACATTCTGTTGGATTAAATACTTGGCGCAGTTAATAGCATCATACTGAGCTCCAAATTATATATTCAAATCCATTCATACCTGCCAGATGAAGTAATCCTTGATCATAGGCATTTGTATATTCTGAAGGAGATATTTGCTTTTTAGACACCACATCCATAAGCATATCAACGTCATCCCTTTGAAAGATCGATGACAAGGAATCATTCCTTGGATTGTATTTATTTAGGACCTCCGAAAACCGAATGAGAAGCTCTTCTGCTTTCATGGTCTGTAACACAAAAGTGTCCTGATGCAACAAACATGTATTCCATCGTACACGAACTTCATATTTTAATGACTTTGGCAGGACCCACTTTCTTCGATTCATCCTTGATGAAGAGACACTGCTCCCAAGATACATTCCTAGGCCTAACAATACACCTCTACACTTACGCTCCTCTATAATTCACATCCAGCAGGTTAAATAGATTGGTTCCTCCAATAAATGGTTTATCCATAACCAGTTCGACTCGATGCGAGGTAGGATGCACAGCTACTACAAACCCATAAGAACCAATCGGAAGATCATTTCCTCCAACAATCACTACACGATCACCGATCGAAGGAACCACTGAGAAACATTCGGTTAACGATGCTGTATAACCATCTCGCTCCCAATATGCAATTTGATTGGACGAACACTCCAGAACACAATTAATTGGTTTTGAAGATTCTCTTGCCATTACGTCTCCTGTCTTCGCCAAAAGAGAAGCCTGTTTCGGAGTGGCACAGATTCCATATTGGTCCATGAACGGTTCGTTATGATACGGAAGATCATTTACATACTTCTCCACTTCGCGTACAAATGAAATATTCCCATCAAAAAGATCTTGTAATGAGGATGAACTATCCGAATCACGAATCCTTTCGAACACCCAAGGATAACGATTCTTATAGTCCATCATAAGATGTAAAGCAGGATTCGAAAAGCAGATTTCCTTCATATAGAAATTATCTGGTTCTAACAATGAATCGTATGTAACTCCAATTGGACAAAATGGAAGAGAAAACTTCTGTTTCTCCGAATAGTGAATCTGAGAATGTAATCTACATTGTGTATATTCTAAATAGTACAATTAACTCATTCTTACTTGGAATCATTCGATCACGATCATACAAACGCAAACCAATATTTCGCTTACGACCCTCATCATCATAAACGGGATAATACCCAGTTATCTTTAAGATGCCTCTTGACGATAATCCTAAGATGGGGCGCAGTTCATCCACAGTGTACCATTTTTCAGCTGGTACGTGACTTAATACTTTGTGGCCCAGACCGGTATTCACAGGGATTGAATGAAGATGAATAATTGCTTTGTTTTGTTCGATACGCTCAACTACACCAAGTCCTCCCATGGCGCAATTCTTGCCGATTATGTTGGTTCCCAAAAACACCACAACTTCATTTGGAGCCAAGCGCTCTGCCAGACACTGATTCTGCTTGGCAGAAAGATGAGGATCACAAATAGTATCCACAGGGGTGACAAGTTGGAGGGGTAACAATAGCTGATCAGTAGCATATCGATAGGTTAGGGTTGCTGTCACAGGGTCACGGCGCATTCCAACAATCGGGCGGATTACTGACAATACCGGGATATCATCCAATTTTGTTCCTCCAAGTCCAATCTCATTCATTCGTCCAATCAGTGCCTCACTTAGCATTCGTTGCATTAAGTCAGTAATTGCTTCTTTCTCATCAGATGGAAGCCAACGAGGCTGACTCATACCAACAGTCAGATCCAGAAATTGAGTTGGTGTGTACAGACCCTCAATCCGACCATATCGAGTCTGTGAGCTGTATGTGATAAGTCGCATGGAACAATTGTCAGCTAATTGAAGAAGAATTGGAAGTGTGAGGTACTTCAAAGGCAGACGAGGAGGAATCTACATCATAACATGAGAACAATGGTACATGAATGCAAATGGTGGGTTGTTTGCCAATTCGGCCTGTATTCAAAATATGAACTAATTCTGTTGTTACGTCCTCTGGATGAGACTTTAAATCCAAACAAGAGGTTCCTGGAAGAGTTTTCAAATGAAGAACATTTTCTTGTTTTCCCCGCGGTTCTGGACAATGGAAGATATAAACAGAACATCGATCCTGAACTTCAGGCAACAAGGTAGAAGAGAAAGGTGGCTGGAACACAATTCCAGTATTCTGAAATTCCTCTGAATATTGGAATAATCGAGCTGGTTTTAATGTATTTCGATCCTTCTCTTCTTCAGAGAGATTCTGATTACACTGGGATTGACTAACAGCATTCTTCAATGCATCTTCTTCGATAAACGGAATCAAATTCACTCCTTCCCATGGGTTCACTTTGTTGTTCATATCAATAGCAAATTCCCGTGGGTAGAATTGAATGATTGGAGAATTATCATCCAAAACAAGTGATTGATAGGAATGAGGAAGAAGTGCGGCTGACTGAGGAGGAAGACATCCTAACTGTTGCATGAATGGAGTATAAGGTGCATGTAGAGTGAATGGAGTATAAGTCCTTGATATAAGTACAGAAATGCAAAATATACATATGGTAATTAGCAAGATCACTTGCTAATGGAGCATAGTGATATGGATAGTACCATGACCAAGATATAACACCACGATAATAATATGAATATATCCATTGTAACCCTTCATAATAACTATGACATATTTGATTTAGAATCTGTTGATTCTCTATGAAATGAAACTAATACAACTGTTGATACCTGGTAATTTTACATTCAATTTATCAAAATAGTAATAATCACGGAAGTTATTATATCGCTGATCACCTAATTCTTTCAACATGTAGACATCGGTCTTGATAATTGGTAATCCACCTGGAATACATTCTATTGGGTTTGGATTCTATTGTATAATGACAAAATAACGAGAAATACTGGAGGTGAACTATGGCGACCACCACTTCGATTTCGACGCTGTTTTTCAGCCTGGCTCCGTTCATGAAATACCTCTGATTCAATTTCACCTAATTTGGAGAAGAGAATCTTGAGAATAGGAAGAACTGGTTTGGCATCTTCTATAAAAAACCCGTGCACTTTTGAAATGATGTCTCTAAGGGAATATCCTTCAATCAATTGTACTTATAGAGATTTACAATGAGTTGGATACTACCTTCGTTAATATCGAGAGAAGGTAATTCAGGAAGGAAATCATCACCCAATAGAATCATGAGAAACACGAAGTCATCAATTAATCGTTCCTTATCGATTTCTAACATCCAGCTATTGTCAGTTGGAGTTAAATCATACAGAAGATAGGTTCGAAGAGCAGCGATGTGCAATACTTGCCATGTACTCTATCGGAACAACGAAAATGTATTACATACCTTCGCTACGGCACGATCGTCAATCTTTTGGTTGTCAGCAAAAGAAAAGAAATTAATGATTTCTCGCAACAGAATAATATTCACGTCATGCAGTGACAACGATAGAAGAATTAGATCAGCATCCAATCCATAGATACAATGACGTTCGTTGCTGTTATAGTTAGGATCAGTCACCAAACCACGGATAAACTTCATAATCTTGTGTTCTCCCTCACCGGGATCACTGTGAGATGAGTACACGACCTTTGTGTTCCTCCACAAAGGATCCTCCGAAATCTTTTTATGAATCATATACTCCAGGACCTTATCCACTTTATACATAAATTCAGTACCTGGAGTAATGCAATTGGAATCAAACACTTTCCCATGATAATCCTGTTCAATAGCTTCATTCATTGCATCGAGTGCTGCTCGATATCGACGAGAACGCTGCTGGTTGAGCTTTGCTCGCGGAGCAACGCCATCCACAGCAATAAACAGCAACTTCCTGGGTTGGATTTGCTTGAAAATGTTACAGATATAACCCATGATGTAGACAGCCACAGACTCGTCAGATCTCACTCCTTGGGTAATGGAGTCTCCATGAGTCGCATTGTGAATTACACCATTCAAATCAAGATACAAATAATCACAAGAAGGAAGATACTGGGGAGAAGTAACAATCTCGTTAATCTGAGGATATCTCTCCGAAAGATAGCGATAAAACTTTGGAATTCCCATTCTGATAAATTCTGGCTGCTACTATGAAACCAATGGGATAATCTCTATTAAGTGAAGTATGCAACATTTAACCAAAGATTGTAAATCTGAGTGAATATTGTTGTTACACCCTTCTCTTGGTCTACTTCCTAAGATTACGAAAAACTGTAGATACTATTATGGACAGGAGTTGTGGAGTGCTATGTTCATTTAAGAAGAGGATAATGAATAGATCTGCATCAATGATACAGATCTTTGTAGCAGCTATCAATTCATTTTGCTTGTAATTTCGGTCCTTCTTAAATTCATTTATCACACAAACAATTTGGTGTAGTGTATTTGGAGCAGATTCGTTGAATCTTCTCAGATCTAATTTATCAAATGATTTTATCTCAGGTCAACATGTATCTATCCTTCTACGTGAAAGAAACACAAACATCAACAACCAAATCATCCAACTGACAAGACCAACTACATCCTTACCTCCTCCTATCCGTGATACGAAAGGATTTGCAGAATGGAATTCTAGAACATCATGAGGTAGAAACTCGAAAAACCGCGGTTCTAAACTGGGGAAACTGTTGCATGTATAAGATCTTCCATATTTTCTTTGTAAGCTTCTTGTTTTTTGTGACATAATGTCTGTTGAATTGCCTGAGTAGGATTTCCTTTGGTCTGAATGACGTTTTAGTTATTGTAAGGAATTGTTGAAGGCCCTTCCTGAGCCCGCCAACGTTTGGAAGTACATGCTGGCCCTGACTCAGATTCCTCGTGGATCGAACATGGGAGATGAGATGTGGAGACATCTTAAGGTCCGTGAGTTCCTTCAGAAGAAGGCTGAGGAGCTTGGTTGCGAGACCTATGTGGATCAGGGTGGTAATCTGATTGTGAGAAAGGCCGCCTATCCTGGTTGCGAGGACAAGCCTACTGTGTGCCTCCAGTGCCATATGGATATGGTCGTCCAGAAGGATGATGATGTGGAGATTAACTTCGATACTGATCCTTTGACTCCTCGTATTGTGGATAACAAGTGGCTGATGGCTACTGGAACTTCCCTCGGTGCTGATGATGGTGCTGGTGTTGCTACTTGCTTCGCCATTCTTGAAGATAAGACCATCAAGCACGGTCCTCTGGAAATTCTGGTCACTCGTGATGAGGAGACTGGTCTTTACGGAGCTGCTGGACTTGAGGCTGGAGTCCTGAAGGCTAAGTACATGATCAATGTGGATTCCGAGGAGGAGAACGCTGTGTGCGTTGGTTGCGCTGGAGGTTACACCATTCATATGAAGCTTGCTACTCCTCGTGCTCCTCTGAACAATGAGGTGCGCAAGACCATTGTGTTGAACAACTTCCTTGGAGGTCACTCTGGAGTTGATATTGGTCTGGGTCGTGCTAACTGCATTCATGTGGTTGGCCGTCTGCTGAAGGCTCTTTGCTGCCCTGTGCGTGTGATTAGCATTGAGTGCGGTACTGCTCACAATGCCATTCCTCGTAAGTGCGTGGTTGAGGTAGCTGTTCCTGCCGATAGAGTGGAGTGCTTCGAGAAGTGCATGAACAAGCACTGGGAGGAGTTCGCCAAGGAGTACAAGCCTATTGAGGCTGATGCCACCATGACCATTACTGAGGGAACTGGTAGCATGGATCCCATGACTGCTGAGGCTTCTCAGAAGTTCGTCAACTTCATCAATGTGTATCCTTTCGCTGTGATGAGATACTCTGCTACTGTGAAGGGAGATATTGAGACTTCCACCACTCTGGCTATTGCTAAGTGCGAGAACCCTGAGACCATTCTGTTCGTTGCTTCTGTGCGTTCCTTCGCTCAGAGCCAGATGGACTGGATGTACAACAGAATCAAGTCAATCTGCGAGATGGGAGGAGTGGAGCTCTCTGAGAGAATTGGAGCGTAAGTAGTGTGTGATGGTTGAGTGCTAAATCCATTCGTATTTCCACTTGTTGGATATGGGAATCCTAGTTAGCAAAGAGGAATACGTTATTATATGAGTGACTGTTGATTGATTGACTGCTTACTTACCCATAACGGAATATAACATTATTTAGATATCCTGGATGGGAGCCTAATATGGAGTCTCCTCTGACTAAGGATGTGGTCGAGGCTTACAAGGTGGTCACTGGAAAGGACCCTCGTGTGTACGCTATTCATGCTGGTCTGGAGTGTGGTCTGTTCATGGAGAAGTACAAGGATCTGGATTGCACTTCCATTGGACCTACTCTGGAGCATCCTCATAGTCCTCAGGAGCGTCTCCTCATTGAGACTGTTCCTCGTTTCTTCAAGGTTGTAGTTTATGCCCTCGAGAAGCTGGCTGCTTAAGTTGTGTGACATAGTGTTTGTTACAAAGAAGAGAATCAGGAAGAAAGATTCCATAGGAAGCCAAATCCAGCTGTTTGGTGGCAAGAATGAGTTGGTTCACAAAGGGATAAGTAGGAGAGACAATAGAGAGGAATTGTCTATTATCATCCACATGGATCAGAGAGGGACACACACAAGTACACAAATTACTGACCGTCATCTTATTGACACTTGAATAGGTCGAGATACGATACCAAAACAAGCACAAATAGAGAAGATTAACAGCATTGATTTCAGGGAACTTCTTAACCACATCCAGAACGCTTTTCATATCCTTAGTTTGATTACATTCAATTATAGCAGGAAGAAAAGAGATTGGGATCATTCCATCATCCTTGAAATTGAAGAGAGAGATGAGAAGTGATGTTAGTTCCTTGTAGCCAACAGTACTGTGTATGCATGAGTAATCACCCTACACACTAACAAATCACTTGTAATCCTACATTCTTGACTCTTGTTGCATAGTTTGTTACTTGAGCCTTCATACCAGGTTTCCGAAACACTCCTTCTTCACAAAATGCTTTGATTGAAAGCAGTGTTTCACAAATGTCCACATACGCTCGAATCAAACACTTATTTCGCTTCTTCGGAGTTGAGACTGGTTCTAGACCTGTTCTGTCAAAACATACAGAGTTCAAGCGATCATCACGTAATTCGATGTACGATAGGAATGATTTATATGTACGGTCTGCAAGAGGAAGGAATTGTGGGCATAATGATTGTACATCAGTATATGTATGACACGAATGAATGAGATTCTAGTGGTTACAAAATCAGACCGATTTCTACCAAATCTTGTTGACTGATTTTCCGTTGATTTTCCCAAATACCTTCAAATTCATCCTTTCCCCACTCCAGATACAGATCCAGGACATTCAATAGTTCATTTCGTCTCTCACTTGTCTGCAGTACCAGATCAAAGGAAGATTCGCTCTGTTCCGACACGATGGAAATGCATCGTCCTTGAACACGTTGCTTTTCGTACTCCAGCAATGCTTCAGGAGGTGAGTCCATGATTCTCTAGTAAGTAACCCTTATTCCACACACTGTACTGTGATCGATGCTAATGGGATCGCCACTACGTTCTCATCTCCGATTGAGAACATCGCCGAATCTAAGAATGGACTGAGCCAGAACTTCCCCAAACGGTACATTCGTGTTGTAGCATGTTTCACGTAAATTGACTCGATTGGCAGAAATAGTGGCAATTTTGTCTTTGGAGGTTTCGGCAGTCGATGCACACTACAGCCATAAGTATTGGTCTCAGGAAGTAATCCGAAATGAAACATCTCTCGAGCGACAGTCTCCAAACGATGCAGATTCTCCAAGGAATACGTGTATCCAATCAATTCTCCACAAACAGGAGGAATGCCAGAATACAGTAGAACTTTGAATTGTTCCATTTCCCGCGGGGTAGGATCATCGGGCAGAAACGCTTCTCGTTGACGAGATCCCACAGCATGAAGGAGAGCCTGAACGAATTTCACCAGAAGTTCACAGTTGAAATGCATGTAGAAGAGCGACTGCTTGGGACTAATCAGATACGCACAGCTAAGCGCAGTTGGGAGATCTGAAAAGTCACCTGTCACAGACTTACGGAAGAGTGAACAATTCCAGATGAAACGAATCAGATAGAGAAGTGAGCAACGAGCTGTACTCTCCATAGAGAGAACATATGTGTATATGTCATCATCTGAACCTGTTTTTGTCAATTCCATTATTCGGGGATATTCTTGTTCTGGAATCAAACCACCTTCTAATGATTGAATCCAATCTTTGAGTAAGGCAAAGAGAATGAGAGGATTCTCCTCTCTGTCAAGTGCTTTGTAATCACCCTGTAAATTAGAAGAAGCAAGGATAAAGCCTACATGGAACACGGATTCTTTGAGTTGAGCAGGAGGAGTAGGTAGATTCTTAAATGGATCCAGAAGGAAGAAGGCATGACGTCGAGTGAGAGCAGTGATGAAGTGTTCGAGAATACGAGGAACTGTATGCTGTGGGCAGCGATCTAGAATAAGTGAGTAATAGTGAACGGGTAGTGTGAGAGTGAAGATGACAGAGTGTGAATGTGAAGGTGACAGAGTGTGAGTGTAAGAATGAGAATGACAGAGTATGAGAGTAACAGTGATAGAGTGTGATAGTGACAGTCACAGAGTGTGACAGTGAAGTCAATAACAATGCTAATCAGTAACAGAATGATAATGAGTCAATTTACAATACTAATCAGATACACACTTACATTCAAGATTCACATTCATTGGTGATGATGATGATTGAATGGTTCTTTCTTCAATAAATGCTTCTAAAGACTGTCGTATCATACTCACCACATTCATGACTAATTGATGTATTCCATTCAATTCATTCTCATTCTCAATACGCACCAACTGGTTCTCATCATTATTCAGAATCTCAGTCATTACCTTGTTCACCTCATCCATCTTCTCCAACATCGACATGATAAGTCCTTTTCCCATCAATCTATACCAATTCAAAACAACCTTCACATAGAAACACCAACGATTCCTCTCACATCCTAACTCACATTGTAACACAATCTCACGTCGACTTGTCAGCAAGATTCGCAAACATGGCATTCCAGCATCACTTTCCAAGGGATTGATTGACAATACCTCACTCAATTCAAATGAACTCTCACTTGCCTCACCAACACGACTGAAACACAAACGATCAAATGTTATTGGTAGACGTAAATATCGACTTTTTTGGGAGCGGTTGTTAAACAGACGTCGTGAAAAAAGTGCACCACGAAGCAATGTAGTTGTAACAGTACGGGCAGTTTCATCTGTATTGTACCAATCCATCAACACGGGAGTTTCATCAGAACCGAAATCATTTCGTTTTGAAGTAAGAAGATTGTAATGATTGAGTAAAGAAGCTGCATATTCCAAACGTAACACGTTTTGCAAGGAACAATTGAAGATTGACAATTGAATCGTCTCAGAGTAAGCTTTGTCTAATTGCACTTGGGAAAGAGGAAACTGTGATTCTTGACGAAGAATCAGTTTCAACGCGGCAAATATGATACCTGACATCTAAATATCAAAAAACAGGACGATTTTAGTTACTTGAATCTCATTAGAGTATAATGCAGATTTGATGTACCAGAGAACATAAGAGAACAAATTGCTTGAAGGTAACACGATAGAGAGTAGATAGCAGAGTAACTCCCATCCTCGTTTTTCACTACTCTGTTGCATATTTGCTGTTGTTTGCTTCATTAGAAAGCAGAAAGACTCATCAGCAATAGCCTGATTCGATGTGACAGCGTCCGTGATGAGATCGAGGATTAGAGCTGGATTGCCTTCAATAGGAAGATCCCTCATGTACATCATAATCCGCTTCTCTACAGATAGAGCTGTGATGGTATCAGCTTCTGGGAGAGGAATGAGAGTGGTGATGGGAGCTCGTGGTGAAAAGTTCATTAACTCGATGTCAGACTGCTTTGTACGACGATCACGCACAAAATACATTGCAGCATACTGAGCAAAAGAGAAATTCGGAGTCGAAGATGAACTCTCAATGTGCTTGTAGATGCTATCATTAGGAAGAATATTCAAGAAAGGACGATGAATATGAAGAGGATTTGTAGAATTATAGTCAGCGTAACTTGTCAACTATCAATCAATCAATCTGTCAACATTTACTGAAGATGGCAATCCTTTGACATCACCAGGAAGAGAATCATCTATTTCTTATTCAAATAGAATCTTATACGAATTAACGACATATTCTCCGTTCCAGTCTCACTGAAGTAAATCATCGAGATCTCCCGCTTCTATTTGTTATGGATCATTTGGTAGGTTACTTGAAGGACTCCATATTCTTCAAGATATCGTGCATAGAGATTCACTCCATCCTCAATGTCTGACAGAATCGACAAATGATCGGACAATGGAATATGATATCTTCGACGAACAGATTCGAGAGCCATAATATCTTCTTTCGAAGCCACCTCTTTCTGAAGAACAGATTCCATGAAAGATCGGTAGAATACATGAATCATATTCTCTGTTGAGAATGCTTTATATCAAGGAAATAACAAAAAAACAACAAGAATCCGACGTACGAGATTGAATACGAAGCGGCGTATGCATACCATAACTACCCGATCTACCTCGTTACATATAATTGATTGAACAATACCGTATCGATTCCGCTGAGATCCTATCGATAATACCGTTGACAATTTCATACCTTCCTGAATGATGAAGGGACCGAGACCCTCCGGTATCTCGTCGAAAGTTACGCTGATTCTCCAAGTTCTGAAACAGAGTTGCTGTCGATGGCTGTCGCTTTACAGTTACTGGTAGAATTGGGACGATGCAGTTGCTTGGGAAAAACCCCTTTATATTGGAAGTATTGATACCTGCAGCCCATCCACTTTCATACTGCCGCAACACATGAACGATGTCATTCACTTCCAGAGAAAGCTGACCATCATTCTTCTTCTCGTATCTCAAAATAACTCTAGCAAACTGGAACATCATTCCGAACACACAAGAATACGTAATTACAAATAGGAGCATTTAACGACTGCTCTGAGTCGGTTGATATATTATCCTTTACTCCCATAGGAACGGACCACTGTGCTTCATGAGTGATCCTATTAAAGTAATACACTCTCCCAGTTGTTGGATCGTTGCACTTCACAAGAGATGTAGAATTACTCATCAATTATGTAATATAACATAGATCCAAGATACAACGGTTTCTTGGAATTCCTGATATCGTCAGTTATCCCATTCTTCTTCAAGAATGCCGAAATTGAGAAATAAACATATGAAAACTATTCGAAAGAAGATGAATACGAAGAATGGGAGGAAACGAAACAAACGAGGTTATACAGAGAATCAATGTATATTCGATCCTGTGGATATGATGTAGATCATTTTGACGGATCTCTCTGTAGTGGTTATTGTCACTGTTCCATACTCCATTCCATTTTTACAGATAGTATTGACCCAAGAAGGATACGGGTATTCCTGGCTAGTTACACATGAAGATGGAAAACAATTTGGAGATTGTGGAGAACTGTTCGCGATTCTTCAAGTATTATGCAACTCCAAAGCATTTATTGAGTTTCTATGTACCTTCCGTCATTATGCATATGCTGCTAATCTATCCAAGAAATCCTATTTCCTTCTCGTGTTTAGTTCCTTCCTTCGCGGTGAATTGCAGCGATTCAACATAATCTTTAGATATTGCATTTGCATCTCGAGTTGTTCCATCATCTGTAGAAGCGACTCGATTCATTACCTATTGCTGTAAGTGGATTCCTGAGTTACGAGGTCACCTCAATCTTCCATCGTTTCTCTCCTGCTATATGAAAAAACTCGAGAAGGAATTAGCTGCTGTTAACGAATATCTGTTCCGAATGTGGGCTGGGAGATCCATCGACAAGTCGTCTGAACCCTTCAATATTTGTAGAAGATCCTTCACTTTCTGAATCCTAGTAACAAATCCATTGTGTTGTATTGCCAGTATCTCCGATGCTACCAATCTTCATCAATACTCTCTTTATTCGATTCCACTTCCCATCTGTACGGTAGATAAAACTCTTACTCTCAATCAGACACTTGTGCCACTAAGTGTTCCATATTTGTCCATTGAACAGGGATTACGAATGATCGACTATCCCATCTCATCCTTCGGGAGATGTCTGATTCTTCGATGTGAGTCTGATGAACGGAATTATTCCATTCCGCCGTTCTTCTCTCTTCAATCTACTTCAGACAATATGAAAGTGGTATTGTACTCGATTCGGACAGTAGTGTGTCGAGAAAAGGATACAGTAGTAGTCTATAAACGGTTGTTCCATCCTATGTGGAAGAAGAGTCAATCAAGGCGAATCTATGATGTCCATTCCATTGGTCAATGGGTTCGGCAAGAAGCAGATTCTATTCAAGAAGTCTCGTGGAGGCAGGTACAACGTCTTTGTCCTTTAGCAATCCATTATGAGAAGATTGAGCATTGAATTGTTTGTTTGATAAAAACGTGACGATTTTTGTCATCAAGCAAAAGAAGCAGAACGAAGGATTTTGTGTCGCTTTGACTGATTTTCTGATTGATGCCTGTATGAATTTGGATTTGAATTATTGATATTAAGTATCTTGATAATTACAAGGTTGTTCGCGGAATTCTCATTCTGGATGAAGAAGGGAATGCTATTGTGAAGAAGTATTATACAAATGACTTTCCAACAGCTGAATCACAGACGGCTTTTGAACAGCAAGTCTTCAAGAAGTTTAAGCCTGGAAATTCCAAGGAAGACAGTACTGTGTTGATTTCAATGGATTAATGGTGTAGCAAGTATTGGAATCTTAGATCGCTATGTAGTTGTTGGAAAAGGAGGGAATGACTGTTCAATCTTCTTTTATGGCTCAGAGAATGAGAATGAAATGATTCTAATATCAGCAATGGATGGTTTCTTTGAAGCCTTGAAGCTTTTGCTAAAGTAGGTACTTTATCAACAAATAATGAACAGAGATAAACTGGAGCGTAATGAAATCTTGAAGAAAATGCCTTCTATGTTCTTGCTGATGGATGAACTATGTGACGCAGGGTTTTGTATAGTGAATTGGCTTTGATGAAATAGAGTGTTGAAGGAAATTGACGCTGGTATCTTAATACGTAATGTGGAAATGCGAATGAAATTGTGTGTTTTTTTACAAACAGCAGTTTTGGGATGTATCCTATTACATAGGAACATAAATCCTCATGCAGAGAATCTCCTCACCATCCTGGTCATACATCTGACACTCAATGGAGTAGGTTCCCATTGGAGGCTTGATGTTAAAGATAGCCTTCTCAACAACGCTGACCTTTCCAGGTTCTTGAGGACAATTAAGACCGTTAATGTAGATGTTTCCGCTATTCAGAGGAAGATTGATGGTAGAATCCTCGCAAAGACTTCCCTTCTCTTCGACCATCTGCACACCCATGTAAGAGGCAGTAAGCTTCCATACAGCACCTTCAGTGATAGTCTTGTCAACCTTTCCATATCCGTACACAGTTGTATTCTCCTTAGGAACAACAGGATTATTGATGATCTCCACAGAGTCGAAGTATCCGTGAGCCAAAGGTCCAGAGCAAAGTTCCCAGGTGATAGGACCAGGAGAAGCGAGAACAACCTAAGTAAAAGTAAGGTTATAAAACCTACAGCAACCACAAAAAGAGCAAAAATGAACTTCATGAAATAAAAACTGGTGGAGCGAAATGAGGGTAATGTAGAAACGAGATAAGCCAATCAACACTGAGGATCTCCGTTTCCCTTTTTACTCTAGTCTCAGGAAAGAAGGTGTATTGAAGGTATAGAAGAGTCCTACTAGAATGGAAATGGATCATAGATGTTCCAGAACAGCTCTATTAGTACATATGTCTTAAGCAACGATTCTCCATTCACACACCTGCACACCCATTCATCATGTATTGAGCATCCCCGAGCAATCTATTTTCAAAAAGCACCTCCATCATGTCCTGCTGACCTCTGTACACTGTGTATCTCCTATTCTTCTTATCGTTCAATCCTACCTCCTTTCATCCCATACAAGTGTTCCTAACAATCAGGTTGTGAAAACAGCATTCCTTCCAACAAACACAATCTTCACAACTTCCTTATTCCTCTTCAGCCATAGCAGCCTTCTTAGCAGCAATACGCTCC
>JABLTK010063869.1_pt1 | contig 23850 bp, 23 predicted proteins | sample 7160131 | NCBI WGS metagenome assembly JABLTK01 (sample SAMN14651221, study PRJNA627086) | human gut metagenome | isolation source: feces | host: Homo sapiens
TTAAATAACTTTTACCATTTTCAACATCATTAATAATTAAATTATCTCTACCGGTACCCTTAATATAGATGTTATATTACTTAAACACTTTTTACCATATTTATTTAAAACATATTCATAAGTTTTCTTTAATTCATTAGGATCAACTCCTAACATATGAAGAGTTGAAACAACATCTTTATTTTTAATAACAGAATTCTTTAAAAAGTTATAATTTTCTTTAACACTAAACAAATCAGAATATAAAATACTTGGACACTTTTCAATATTTCTAGCTGAAACATTAAGTTCACCTATTAAATAATCAAGCATATTTTTAATATCAAAATATTCACCTCTTGATAATATTTTTTGATTATTCTTTAATACTCTTTTAGGATCAACTCCATATTCAGTCAACAACTCACTTAAATCAAATACATCAATCATAACTTACTCCATATTCATTTTTAATTGTTTTTGATTATTTTTTAACTTTTCATAATTTCTTCTTGTTTTACCAAATATAATATTAAATTTACCATTAACTATTAAATCTTCACCAATAGATTCTATATATTCTTTTCTTTCAATAATTTCATCTAATCTTAAATCTAATATTGATGAACTATTTATAACATAAGGAAGTAATCCCTCTTTTTCAAGATAAGGTAAAACCACTTTAAGATGTTCAATATTCTTACTTAATATTAAACTTGTTAAATATTGTTCTCCATAATTACTTTTAACATAATCAATTGTTTTAGATAACTTTGAAGGTTTAACTTTAAATATACTACCTGAAATTTCTATATTGTTTTCTCTACATAATCTCAAAGTTTCTTCAAGTTCATTAGCAGTTCTTCTAAAAACGGAACCTTCTTTCTTTAAACCATATTTCTCACATACTTTAATTGTATTTTCTAAATCTTCTGATGACCTTTGAAATACTACTCCATACGGAACAACTCCATATCTATCACATATTTCTTTTATTTTTATTACTTCATCACATGTTTTATCAAATATAGTTCCCTCTAATTTAATTCCATGCACACTAGTTATAGAAATTAATCTTCTTAATTTATCTGGAGAACATTTGAAAGTGTTTCCTTCTGGTTTAATTCCATTTTCTCTACATATATCCAATAATTCTAAAATCTCATCTTCAGTTCTTTTAAATATCATTCCTTGTGGTTTTAAATTATATTTAGCACACAATAATAATATATTTTCAAGTTCAGGAGCAGTTTTTAAAAATACTGAACCTTCCGCTTTAATACCATATTTTTTACAAACTTCAATAATATCAATTATTTCATCTTTAGTTCTTAAAAATATCATTCCTTCTGGTTTAATTCCTGTTTCCTGACATAATTCAAAAATACCTTCTACTTCTTCTGGAGTTCTTCTAAATACCATTCCGTCCGCAACAACACCATACTTATCACAAATAGACTTTATTGAAGATATTTCATCTTTAGTTCTTAAGAATATATCACCTTCACATTTTATACCAAGTTTTCTACATAATAATATTACTTGTTCTAAATCACGAGGTTTCTTTAAGAAAACAGTTCCTCCAGCATTAATACCATATTTATCACAAATTTGTTTCATAGATTTTATTTCATCAAATTTTCTTTGAAATATCGTACCCTCAGGTTTAATACCATTATTAAGGCAATAAATAACTATATCCTCAAGTTCACTAGCCTTTCTAAGTAAAACATTCTTAGTCATTTTAATATTATATTTTTTACAAACAGAAACTATTTTTTCTATTTCATCAGCTGTTTTATAAAAAGCAATACCTACTGGTTTAATACCATATTTTAAACAAGTATTAATTATTTCTTCTATTTCAACAGCTGGTCTTCTATAAACATTACCATTAGGTTTTATACCATACTTATCACATAATAATTTAATCTCTTCTATTTCAGAAGCTTCTCTTTGAAACACAGAGCCAGTTATTTTAATTCCATGTTTCTTACATACATCTATAACCTCACTAACAGAATCAGCAGATCTTAAAAATATGTTTCCTTCTGGTTTTACCCCATTTTTTCTACACATAATTATTATTCTCTCTACTTCATCTGCAATTCTTTGAAATACTGTACCTACAGGTTTTATTTCATACTTTTTACATACATTAATAATATCTTGAATTTCATTTTCTTTTTTTCTAAATATTATTCCTCTTAAAGGTATTCCATTTTTATTACATAAATCAATAGTCTTTTTCATTTCATCTATACTTAAACTAGAAATAGCTGCTGATAAAACTAATGACTTATCATCCAATAACTCTTCAACTTTTTTAATTCTTCCGACAGATATTTTTAATACCGAAGCTGTTCTTTTAACAAGCTTAATACCATAGTTTTCTCTTAAATATTCAAAAGTTCTTTTTAATTCATTTGAATCAGTATTTAATATATGTAAAGTTCTTATTATTTCAAAAGGTTTAAAACCATTATCAATTAAATATTTATAATTTTCTCTTAAATTATTAACACCATAATACAATACACTAGGAGTTTTTAAAATATTTCTAGGTGATACAGAAAGTTCATCTATTAAAAAATCCAAAGCAGAAACTACATCATCATACTTACATCTAGATACAACCTTAGGATTATTCTTAACAAATGTTTCACCATCTATACCATATCTATTTAATAACTTTTCTAATACTAACTCATTCATCATTATTTCCCCACTTTTTGTATTTTCAATGTTTTATAATTATTACTTTTCTTTTGTATTTTTCTAACATATGGTTTAAACATTTTCTTAACATGATAATTTATTATACTAGTAATATCAAACTTCTCACCATAATTATATCCAAAATGATTAGTAACTGGTCTTACATATACACTTTCAATAATACCAGTTCTTTCATTATAACTATATACAAGTTCATAACCTTGATACTCATATAAAATACCATCTACATTTTCACCATCACTAATATATCTAAACACAGGTTTACCATAGCTAACAAATTCATTTAATGATAGCATATCATTATCTTTAGATATCTCCTCAGATGAAGACATAACTACATTAGAATCTTCATCAACAGATAAAAATTCATCATTAGAAGATTTTAATACAAAAGGATCATTTTCTAATCTATCATTTGCTTTAATATAAACAGAAAAACTTTGATTATCAAGTAAAGATAAAATCATTTTATCCTTAACAGGATCACTAAAAGTAATATTTTCAAGAATAGAAATATCTTCTAAACAATATTTACCATCAAGAGCCATTTTAATTAAATTATCACATTTATCAGTCATCTTTCTTACATAATTTAAATCAGCAGACTTAAGATTAGTTTTACATCTTATACTAGCTATACTTGATTTTAATTTTAAATAATTTTGTATCTTTTTAATCGCAACTATTTCATCTTGTTTACTGTATACAGAATTTATAATTTCATCCCTAACAGTATCAAAATTACCAATAAATATTGAATCATTTAATTTAGATAATAATCTACATTTTAAAGTACCACTATCAGTATAACTACCAGGTAACTTACTAATTAATTTTTTTATTTTAAAATATTCAAGATTAACACTTTCAAAATATTTTTTTACACTTCTTAAATAAGATGTAAAACCATCAAAAGTATTTTCTTCTAAAGCTACAGACAAATTATAATTATGAAGTTTATATTTAACATCATCAATTACATTATCAAGATAAGGTGATGACAAAACTGAATCAAAAGGTGAAAAATATGTGTATATAGAACCATTTATTTTATTTTGAACTAAACGATCATAAGAAAATTGTAATTCATTTAAACTAGTAATAAACTCATCACAAGAACAATCATAATTAAGATTGTTAGAATAATTACTAGGAATTCTATTTCTAATTTTAAAGTCAGTTTCATATTTTTGATAACAAGCATAAACAGAAGTGTTAAATGCTTTAACCATTTTATCTAATTCACTATCATCATTACATCTATCAATAAAAACAACTGTTGAAAAAATATCAACTATTTGTCTTTTTAAAGTTGAATCCTTACAATTCTCAAATCTACTTTTCATCATACTTAAAACAGTACTTTTTCTATTAATAAAATCAGTATTGTTTAAACTAGATTTCAACACTGCAAAAGCTTCATTTAATAATGTTGCCTTTTTATTATAAAATTCTATGCTTTTTTCATCCTCAGATGCATGCATATCAGGATGACATTCTTTAATTAACTTTCTATATTTTGATGTTAATTCTTCCTTAGTAAATGGTTTATTGAGATCCATTTTCAACATCAATCTTGCTTGTTTATTTGTCATTATAACCAATCCCCCATATAAACTTAGTACATTATATCATATTTGATACACAAAGTCAATTAAAAAGAGTATTATCCAATACTCTTAGTCAATGTTTTACCTTTTTCTAATGAAATTATATCATCAATATTACCAGTACATTTAAAATAACAATAACCACTAGAAACAGCAGTTTCAATATCATCAAACTCATCACATAAAATATTATCTTCTATATCTATACAATAACAAATCCATTTATTCTTAGAATTTTTATATCCATTTTCTTCTAAATAAGCTAAATATTCAAAATTATCATTCATATTAGCAAGATCATTATCAATTATTAAATTTAATCTTTTAGTACTAAAACTATAATATTTAGTTCTATCAAAAACTAAATCCCCTTCTTTCTTCTCTTCATATTCAGAAGTAAAGTATCTTTTAACGGTAACATCATCTATAGAACATTCATATAAATGAGAATGATTAGCAGTTTCACTACATTTAACTTTTTTAGCACAACCACTCATATTTAATACTGTTAACATTGCCATTAAAAAACAAGTAGCTTTTATTCTATCTTTCATATTAACACCCCTAATCAGTACTGCATATTATAACATCAAAAAAGAGTTTAGTAAACAACCAACTCATTTTCAATAGTATTATAAGCTTTAGTAAAATCAATATCATCAATACTTAAATATTCATTAATACTTTTACCATTAGCAGTAAAATATATATCATACTCTTTAATATTCTTTCTAATAGTATATGCTAAACTATTTAACATAAATAATCTAAGTTCATTATCATCTTTAAAAGTAAAGTTTTTACTCTTAACATTACCTAAACCCTTAACAAAATCAGAATTACCTAAAAAATTAACATATAAAACATTATCACTTGGTTCACTAGTTTCTAAATAAAAATTAGCTCCACTCCAAAAAGATAAAGCATTAGCAAGTTTACTTATATTTAAATTCTTATCATATTCATATTTCATTTCTTTAATTTCATTCTTACTAACAACACCATATATACTAATTACTTTCTCACTACTTTCACAACCACTTAAAGTAAAAATCATAACAATTGACATTAATAATAACAATAGTTTTTTCATATCTACCTCCATATTTATATTAACACATTTTATTAATTAAAAAAACAGTTTTCACTGTTTATTCACTAGATAATTTGTATCAACACTTTTATCAATTTCATTATTTATTTCATCTTCATCAACTATAATATCATAATCATCTTCATTATTAGAAACAGGAATCTTTATCTTTTCATCTCCTACTATCTCTATACCAAGTTCCTTAGATATTGTATATTTAATAGTTTTATCTTCATTACTAACATCTACACAAGTAGGATTCTTAAGACTTCTTATTATAATCTCTGATTCATCATTTAGTTCAGTATTCTCTCTTACTTTAACCTTAACCTTTTCTTCATAAAACATCTTTCTACTTACTACATCTGTTTTAGTATTATTATCATAACTATACCAAATATTTATATCATAACTACCATTTATTTTAATATAATCATTATCTTTCTTACCCCTTAAGTTATGATTAATAACCCAACACCCAAGTACATTATTAATATCTTTATCAACAACTATTTCATAATCATTTTTAAATACCTTTTTACCTTTACCTATAATAGTTTTAGTAACAATCTCTTTATAATTATTAAACATGACATCCTCCTATAATAGAATATGCTATAAAACCACTTTTGATAAAAGAAAAAAAGAAAGACATTCGTCCTTCTTATGAAATAACTATTCAGCTCCCCAAGTAATACAACCGTTTTCTACATTCTCAGTATTATTCTTGACACAAGTTACATCATCTGCCCAACCCCAATTAGGTTTATATGTGCTAAATTCACTACTCTTTGCTTTTTCTTTAATTTTTATCATTTTGAAGTTATTATTTGCAAAAGCAGATTGTTCTATTGATGTTACACTTTTAGGTATTATAATACTTGTTATTTGATTATATTCAAATGCATTAGTTCTTATTGTCGTCACACCTTCCGGTATTATTACACTAGTTAATTGATTATCTTTGAATGCAAAATTTTCTATTGTTGTTACTGTACTTGGTATTATTATTTTTCTTAAATTAAGAGACTCAAATGCACCAGCATAAGATGAACAACTTGACATTACTTTTGATATACTTGTAATAACATTTCCATTAACTTTGCTAGGTATTATTAACTCTAATGGACAGTTAACATTGTTATTAGGATTATATTTTTTTATTGCCCCATTACTAACACTAAAACACTCATCAGGTGGTGTTATTAGGTTAGACATCTCTTCTATTTTATTTGAATCATTTAATACTATTGTTGCGGTAAATTGAGGTAATGTTATATCTGCATATATTACTTTGCTATCTATTACATCTGATTCTTTCTTTTGTTGTATTGATACTCTTCTTGTATCTAATACATTTCCACTACTATTTTTTACAAGTAATGTATGTGAGCCAGGTTTAATAGCATCTATCATTACATAACCTGAGTCATCTGTTGTTCCTGTCTTTGATTCATTTTGTAATTCTATTGTTGTATTAGCTATTGGTTCATTATTTTTATTTATAACTTGTGCATACATTGTGTATTCGTTATCATTAGTAGTTGTTGTTTCTTCAATATTTAATACTCCATTTAACTTTTTACCTTGATTATAATTTTGATCTTTATTAAGTTCCTTAAATGTTAATGTTAATGAAAGAGTTTGTATTTCACCTGGATATATTATTATATCTCCCATAATTAAATCAGAAGAAGATGGCACTACTTGATTTTCTAAATTTATATATGAACAAGTATCAGTTGATGATTCACAATTTAAATCAAATACTAATTCATCACTTGTAATTGTATTTGTTAATTCTTTCCATTTTAAATTATATATTGCATCTAATGTACCAGTATTTTTTACTGATACTGTTTTCGTTATTGTCCATCCAGGTTTAATATTCTTAGCAGTAATTTCTGGTCCATCTGTGTATTCTAACTTTAATGTTCCTGCTTCTACTACCATATCTTTTGCATTTTCATTACCACTTACAGTTGTAGTAAAATAAGAATAAGAAAGTCCTACTGACATAAAAAATAACATAATAATTCCAGTTATAAATAATATTCTTTTTTCTTTCATATACATTCCTCTACTCTGTTAAAATTATACAATAAAAAAGATACTATTTCTAGTATCTTATATTATGAATTTAAAGACTCATTTAAATATAGATTTTTATAAAATTCACATGTTTTTAACAATTCATTATGTTTACCTGTAGCTATAACTTTACCATGATCTACAACATGTATAATATCAGCATCCATAATAGTGGAAAGTCTATGAGCAACTATTATGACTGTATGATCATTTACTAAATCATCTATTGTTTTCTTAATATAATTTTGACTATTATTATCAAGAGCAGAAGTAGCTTCATCAAATAATATTATCTTACTATTTCTTGATAAAGTTCTAGCAATAGATAATCTTTGTTTTTGACCACCTGATAAATTAACTCCACCTTCTCCTAAAACAGTATCATAACCTTTAGGAAGTGACATTATATAATCATCTAAGTATGCCATTTTACAATACTTTCGAATCTCATCTAAAGTAAGATTCTCATCTACAATAAGGAAATTTTCTTTTATTGTTCTATTAAATATAAAAGGCTCTTGTCTTATTATAGATATATTTTTTCTAAGTTCACTTTCTTTTAAATCTTTAATGTTAACATTATCAATAAATATCTTTCCTTTATTTACATCAAATATTCTAGTTAATAAGTTAAATAATGTACTCTTACCTTGACCAGAAGCACCTACAATAGCTATCTTTGTATTTGGCTCAACTTTTAAATTAAAGTTGTTAAGTGTATCTTCTTCATCAGGATAAGCAAATGATACATTCTTAAATTCAATTACCCCTTTAACATTTTCTAATTCTTTACCTCCGAACTTTTCATCTTCAAAAAGTCTATTTTCTAAAATATCATTAACTCTTGAAACAGATACTTTTACTTTTTGATATGTTTGAGTTAACTCATTAATATCTTCTATTAAATAAGTAAATCTATAAATGTAGTATGTCATAGAAACTAAAAATGATAATGAAATTTGTTTATAGTATAGTAACACTATACTAGTAGCTATAACACCACATTCAAGAACTGATTTTAAAAATCTTGTTCCTATATCAAAATTCTTTTTAGTATCAATTTCATATGCTGACTTATTAAATATTCTTTTTACAATTTCAATTGCATTATTAACTAAATTATTCTTAACACCTAATGTTTTAATCTCTCTTATACCTCTAATTGACTCATTTGTTAAAGATATAAACTTATCTTGTTCCTTTTTCCTATCTTTATGTATCTTTTCTAATATTGGATTATACTTCTTTATTATTAAATATAATATAACTATACAAACTATTATTTCTAAACCTATAATCCAAGAATTTATAAATATGTATATCAATACAACAAATGATGTAACTAAAACAGTTACCATATTTAATAATCTTAAAAATACAAAACTTAATGTATTAGCATCATTTGTTATACGATTAATTATCTCACCAGAAGACATTTTTTCAAATGCTACTGCTGGTAAGTTAAGAGCTTTTTGATATGTATAAAACTCTAATTTTCTTGTAAGTACACTTTCTAATTTTGATAATATTGATTTAGCTTTTAAATAAAGTATACCATCTGTAGTAATCTCTAATAGAAAATATATACCAATATATATAAGTGCATACTTAATATTCATTTCTGTAATACACTCAATACTTTTACCATTTAAATAACCAGTAAATATCTCACAAAAACCACATATAACAACTATTACACTTGCTAAGATAAGTTTACCCTTTTCATCTTTCATTAACTTAATTAGAGGCATAAATTCTTTTAAATCTTTCATTTCTTACCTCCAAAAAAAGACTACTCAAATAAGAGTAGTCTAACTAATTAAATATTAACCGTTATAAAGTTTGTGGAAAACATTGAAGATTCCCACTTCCTTTATTAAAACTCTTATCATTAAAAACATATAAATTCAAATTTAAAATCTTCATTTTTCTCCACTCCTTTCTCTTTAAATTCAACAAGAATATATCACAAATTTTTCACAAAGTCAAATATACATTTAAAATAAAAGGAAATTTATGTTATTATTATTATAAGGAAGTGATAAAATGAAAAAAAGTTTACTTGGAATATCTTTACTAACAATAACTTGTCTATATGGTTTACTTGGTATCATAATTATACCTATAACTTATATGGCTGGAGTTGACACAATAATAGGAATTTATATTACTATTGGTATAATAGTTTTACAATTCTTACTAGCTCCATTCTTCACTGATTTATCAATGAAATGGTTCTATAAAGCAAAGTTCAATGAAGAAATTCCAGAATATTTAAAAACATTTATTACAGAGTTATGTAATAAATATAATGTTAAATATCCAAAAATAGGAATAATTCATGATGGAGCTCCAAATGCATTTACATATGGAAGAACTAAAAAAGATGCAAGAATTGTTCTTACTGATGGAATATTTAATTTACTAAATGAAGAGGAAATCAAAACAGTAGTTGCTCATGAAATAGGACATATTGTACATTATGATATGTTATTTATGACAGCAGTACAAATAATACCATTAGTACTTTATGCAATATATGAAATGTTTGCTAATTCTGATGTTGATGATAAAGATGATGCAATTGTTAAAGTGGTGTTTTCTGTAATTGCTTATATTCTATATATAATATCTGAATATATTGTATTATGGTTATCTAGAACAAGAGAATATTATGCTGATAGTTTCTCTGTTGATGAAACTAAAAATCCAAATGGTTTAGCAGAGGCACTTGTTAAAATAGGATTTGGACTTAGTACAGCTAAAAAGAATGGAAAACATAATCCATCTAAAAATAGTACTCTTGGTATTAGTGATGTTAAAGAATCAAAAGCTATGGCTATAAATTGTATAGAAAATAATACAGTTTGTAAAGATAAAATAAAATCAGCAATGAAATGGGAAATGTGGAACCCTTGGGGAAAATGGGCAGAACTTAACTCTACTCACCCTCTTATTTCTAAAAGATTATTAGCTATATCTAAAAGATCTAAAGAATTTAATCAAGAACCTTATATAGTATTTGATTTAGTAAAGCCTGAATCTTATGTAGATGATTTCTTATTAGAATTAATTGTAAACTTTATGCCATCTATTTTAGGAATAATAAGTATAATATTATATTTCTGTGATAAAAGTTTAAAAGTTATTGCTACTTGTTTATTATTTACAGTAATAACATCATTTATTAAATTTAAAAGAAGACATAGAAATAATTATAAAGAATCAACTGTTTCAGAATTATTAAGCGAAGTTAAAGTATCAAATGTAACAGCACTACCTTGTATATTAAAAGGAGAAATAATCGGAAGAGGAAATCCTGGATGTATATTTAATGAAGACTTTGTAATTAAAGATGAAACTGGCATTATATTCTTAGATTATAATCAACCTATTCACTTTGTTAATAAATTATTTGCTTTATTTAAGAGTGAACAATATTTTGGAAAAACAGTTACGGTTAAAGGCTGGTATAGAAGAAATCCTGTACCATATGTAGAAATATATGAATACATAGTTGATTCAAAAACTAAAAAAATATTAACATATGGTTTATCTTTATCAATATATATAATACTTATAATATTGTTATTTACATTAATTATTTAGTCAAATAAAAATATGGATTTTAAATCCATATTTTTTAATTGTTTTTAAGTTTAATTACAGTTATTAATGCTAGTAAACTTACTACAAATATAATTTCTAAATAATAATTAGTTGTAACACCTGTTCTTGGAAATTCTGGATCATCTCCACCTGTTCCACCAACATATTCATATACATATGTAACTGTTTTAACAGCATATTCATATTCACCAGCCGTTGCATCGCTATCTTTATCTACATAAACAAAATCATATTTACCAATACTTTCTGGATATGTAGTTTCATATTTAGCTCCTACTTTATCAATAGTACTAATACTTTCTTTTAATTCATTACATTTTGTATCAACATATCTAACTATTACTTACTAGAAAAACTTTTAGTAATGTTTATAGCTTCATCTCTACCACTATCAATCATATAAGGTTTAATCTTAATAGTAACCTTAGTATAATGATTATCTTTTTCTAGTTCTAATTTCTTTTGATTTGCTTCTTCTAATGTTAAATTTTTAAAAGCATCAACTACAGTTTTAATATCAGATCCAACATATTCTTCTCTTAGAGCATCTTTAACATCTGCTTTAACACTAAAAAAAACAAGCCCGAAAGACATAAGAACTACAAGTAATTTCTTACTCATTCCAAAACCCTTCCAAAATTGAATTATAAAGAAAAATTATCAACTATTTTCCTTTTATAGCTCTGTGTACTACTATAAAATTTAATTATTGTCAATCTTTTTTCTCCTTTCTTTCTAACTATATTTTATGTATTAAAAACTATATTTATAACAATAACAATTAGACAAAAATCTACTATATATTTAAAAGAATAAAAAATAAAATATTACTCATAATAAAAATATGATAAATATTGATAAATTATATAAAATGAAAGAACATGCTCCTGATCTTCAAATAAAAGAAGAATCTTTTGGAATGTCTAAAATTTATATAATAAATATACAAACTGTATCTTCTTCTACACTATCAAATCATTTTATATTAGATTATCTAGCAAAAAGAAGTTTAATAAAAAGTGAAGTTATTTCTACATTAAAAAATGATATACAAAATCATATACCATCAATAAGTTTTATAGAAATAGAAGAAAAAGATATAACAGAATATTTATATAATGGATTTACTATATTAATTTATAAAAATGAAGTAATTGCATTCGAAACAAAAGCAAATTTAGATAGAGGCATTAATGAACCTTCAAGTGAACCAACCCTCAAAGGACCAAAAGATTCATTTAATGAAAATTATAACACAAATATAGGTCTTATAAGAAAAAGATTAAAGACTGATTCACTTCATATAAAAGAATTAACACTTGGTGCTAAAACCAAAACAAAAGTAAGTATAATGTATTTAGAAGATATGGTTGATAAAGAATTACTAGAAGAAACCATAACTAAAATAGAAAGCATTAAATCCGATAAAATATTAGATACTTATTATATAAAATCTCTTATAGCAAACGAAAATAAATCAACATTTCCATCTATAAAATCAACTGAAAAACCAGATACAATAAGTAAATGTTTAACAGAAGGAAAAATATGTATAATATCAGAAAACTCTTGTAATGCTTTAATAATACCTACATTCTTTATGGATTATTTCTATAATGATGAAGATAATTATCAAAAAAAAATATATATTAGATTTGTTAAAATAATAAGAATTATAGCATTATTTATAACTATATTTATGCCAGCTATATATTTAGCAATAATTACTTATGATCAACAGATATTACCAACTAATTTATTAATAAACTTTTCACTTCAAAGAGCTTCTGTTCCATTTCCAGCCTTAATTGAAGCATTTATCTTAATGTTTACTTTTGAACTTCTATATGAAGGAGATGCATTAACCCCATCATCAAGAGGTACATCTCTTTCAATACTTGGAGCCTTAATATTAGGAGATTCAGCTGTTAATGCTGGAGTAGTTTCCCCTATTATGGTAATAATAATTGCAGTAACCGCGATAAGTTCAATATTCTTTGTATATTATGATTTTCAATCATTCATAAGATTTTATAGATATTTACTTATGTTCTTAGCTTCCTTCTTAGGCATAGTCGGAGTATTATTTGGATTCATATTTATAATAATTAATCTATGCAGTATTAAATCATTTGGTAAACCATTTATGATACCAATAAGTCCTAATCTAAATATTAAAAATAAAAAGAAATTAATAAAACAAGGTTTAATATTACAAAATACAGATAAGGAGAATCTATGAAAAAAATAATACTTATACTCTTACTTCTTACTTTAACTGGATGTAAAGACTATACAGAAATAAATGATTTAGCAATAGTAAGCGGAATAATAATAGATTATGTTGATAATAAATATGAAATAACAAGTGAACTAATTATAAATGATAAAGAAAGTGAACTACAAATTCTAACAACAAAATCAACTTCAATAGATGAAGCAATAAAAGAAATGTCAAAACTAACTAACAAAAAAGTATTCATACCACACTTAAAAATATTAATAATAACAGATAATATATTAAAAAGTGATATTGATTATTATGATTATTTTCTTAGAAATTCAAAATCATCTATGAACTTCTTTGTTTATTATATAAATTCAAATATAAAAGATAAAATATTTAGAATAAATGATAAAACAGCATTACATATAGAAAAGATGTTAGAATTTAATAAACAAATATTTTCTTCCTCTACACCACTTTCATTTATAGATTTGGTTTATAAAAAACTAGAACCAGGTATAGATATAATATATCCTAGAATAGAAATAGTTAACAATAATGAAAAAGATATACTTTATTTATCTAATCAAATAAGTTATCAAAATAACAAAATAATAGAATTTACAGAAAACGAATCAATAACATACAACATATTAACAAATACAATAGATAAAAGTTCAATAACAGTTAAATGTGATAATGAAAAATTCACAATGCAAATACAAGATATAAAAACTAAATATAAATGGAAAAATAATATATTTAATATAAATACAAATTTAAATGCTAAAATAACAGATTATGAATGTAAATACGATTTAAGTGATATAAACTCATTAAAAAAATTAGAAAAGTTAAGCAAAGATTATATGAATGATGAAATAAATAATTTAATTAATAAAACCCAAAAATATAACAATGACATATTAGGTATTGAAAACTATATTTATAAACATGATAAAAATTATAACAAAAAAACATTTAATTTAAACAATATAAAAAATAAAAATGATATAACAGTTAACATTATATCAACAGGAGAAATAAGAAAATGAGAGATAAAAATGAAAAAATAAATAGTTTAGGCCTTTCAACATTAATAATATCATTAAGTGGTTCAGCATTCTGGGGAATATTAACATCATATATGTTAAGTAAATCTAAAAATGCAACTATTATTTCAATGTTTATTGGTTTTATCTTAGGATTAATAATGTCAAAAATACTATTATCTTTTTATAATAAATTTCCAGATTTATCACTTACTAATAAAATTAAAAAAGTATATAAAAAGTTATCAATACCTATAAACTTTATAATATTAGTTATATCAATATTTATATATATTTTTTTAGCATATAGATTATCTAATTTCTTATCAAGTCAATATCTAATCGAAACACCAAGTATATACTTTTATATAATGATATTATTTCTAACAACATATACGGCTAATAAAGGTATAGAAACAATTACAAGAGTATCACTTATAACATTCTATACATCACTTATTATGTTTATATTTGATTTTATTAACTTAATTCAATATATAGATATTAAAAACTATTTACCACTTATAACAGTAGATTATAAAAATATATTAATATCAGGAATAATATATGCTTTATTTTCAACAATGCCTCTCTTCTTCATTACAACTTGTAAAAAAGATTTATTAGTTGATAAAAATAGATTTAATAAATATTATTTTATCTTTTATACTATATCGTTCTTATTAGTATTCGGAACTATATTCGTAACACTTGGTATATTTGGTTCAAACCTAGTAAATATGTTTGATTATCCATTATATACAGTTCTTAAAAAAATACAAATATTTTCATTTATAGATTCAATAGAAAACATAACCGCATCTCTTTGGATATTCTTTACTATAACAGCTTGTTCAATATTAAATTTAGCTATATTCAATAATATAAAAGAAACATTTAATCTATCAAATAAAAATATTATTTATAAAATAATACCAACAATAATAATATTAATAATACCAAAATTTTTATTTACTAATAACAGTTATACTGAAACATTTAGTTATATAAAAATACCAATTATTTTAACTATAGCATTATTAATAATTATTACCATAACAACAATTATTTTGAAATTTAAAAGGGAATAAATTTAATTATTCCCTTTTCTATATACTTTAGTTAATTTATAAGCTTCCATCTCTTCTTTATCAAAAGGTTTAAATGTAGCTTCAAAATATCTTCCATCTCTATAATATGTATCTCTTTTTACTTCACTATGTTTAAAATTAAATACTTCAAGAACATTAAATTCTCTTTCAGGTACATCACATAATCTTTCAACATTTAAATCTACATAAGTTTTAACAAGCTTATTAGCAATACTACCATGAATAAATCTATTTTCAGTACCATTTGACATAGAACCATTGAATATTACTCCTTGTTCATCACGAGCTATTAACATTTCTACTATATCATAGCTTCCGTTTGGTCCGTATTCACTATCAGAAACTTCTTTACATCTTCTTAAAACATCTAAATAAAAGTCTCCTTCTTCCTTACTTAGATTTTGATATCTAAAATATAATTCATAAGCTAGTTCATCTTTAATATCCATAATTTAACCTAACCTCCCACTTAGTCCACATATTATAACACATATTCATCAAAAAAGAAATAGTTTCCTATTTCTTAAAATGAATCTATATTTACTCTTACTTTTTTAATACCATCATTATAAGCTTTTGCTTGAATTAATGTTTTTACACTAGTAGCAATCTTACCACCTTTACCAATAATTCTTCCCATATCAGCTTCAGCAACAAGTATTTCAATTGTTTTATCATTATCAGATTCAAACTCTTGAACTTTTACTAAATCTGGTTCTTTAACAAGTCTTTTAACGATTAATTCAGAAAATTCTACTAAACTCATTTATTTTCTTTTTGAATTATGGAATTCTTCCATAACACCTACTTCACTTAAAATATTTTTAGCTGTATCAGTAGGTTGAGCTCCTTCCTTTAACCATTTTAAAGCAGATTCTTTATTAACATTATATTTTTCTGCTTCAAGTGGCATATAAGTACCGATAGATTCAATAACATTACCATCTCTTTTAGCTCTTGAATCAGCTACTACTAAACGATAATAAGGTCTCTTCTTAGCACCCATTCTTTTAAGTCTAATCTTAACTGCCATTTTAATTCCTCCTTTGTGCTTTATAATATACTACAATATAAAAAAGAAGTCAACCTTTTTTGGTTAACTAATTATTATTCTTAAATTTATATCCCTTAGTATATGTTATTAATTTATCACCTTCAACAACATAAGCAGTTTTAGCTACATCAAGAATTGGAATATCACAAGATGAATCACTATAAGCACTAACAATAACAGCATTAGGAATTACAGTGGCAAGTCTCCTTAACTTTTCTGGTCCTTTACAATTCTTACCAATTATCTTTCCTTCACCATCTGTTTTAGTTGCTATAACATACTTAATACCAAGTCTTTTGCAAAATTGAGAAACCCATAATTCATAAGAAGCACTAATAATAATATCATTAACACTTCTTCTACTCATATACCAAGGTTTAATCTTTTTCATATGTGAATCAACAAAATCATTTATAAACTTAGGATAATTTTTAATTTTAAATATGAAAGACAACATAGTTTCTTTAACTCTCTCAAATTCAACCATACCTCTTTTATATTCCTTTTCAAGATCCTTTGCTTTCTTAAGAGCTTTCATTACTAAAAAAGGATGTTTCTTAAATCCATATAAAATTATATCTCTATTAGTATCACCATCATAAATTGTATCATCAAAATCATATATATTCATATAATCACCTACTTTATAATTGTATCAAAAATAATAATTAAAAAAAAGAGATAATTATCTCTTTATTAACCTTCATTCCTCATAAATGTTTCATATTTTTCCATTATGATCTTTGGATCTCCTTCATCCTTAATAAGACCATCATGAAGCCATATAACTTTATCACAAAGTTCTTCAATTGTCTTACTATTATGTGAAACTATAACAACTGTTCTCTTATCATCACTTATAAGTTCTTTCATTTTATTATAACTTTTTTCTTTAAAATGAATATCTCCAACACTAAGAACTTCATCTATAAGCATAATATCTGTTTCAAGTATTGCAGTTATTGAAAATGCTAACTTAGAATACATACCACTAGAATAACTTCTTACTGGTTTATATATAAAATCTCCAAGTTCACTAAATTCTATAATATCATTTATTTTTGTTTCAATTTGTTCTTTAGAATATCCAAGTAACATACCAGATAAGAATATATTTTCATATCCAGTTAATTGTTTTTGAAAACCAACTCCGATTGAAAGTAAAGATATACTATTTCCATGTAAATTAATACTACCAGAATCAGCACTAAATATACCAGATATAGCTCTTAATAATGTACTTTTTCCACTACCATTTCTACCACAAATACCAAGTATTTGACCCTTTGGTACTTCAAAAGATACACCTTTTACTGCCTTAAATATTTTTCCAGAACCTCTAGCTTTAAGACCTCCTTTTTTCAAAGAAAATCTATTCATATCCCTATAATACACATGTAAATCTTTTACACTTATTGCTATTTCTTCATTTTTCATTATCTCATCACCTTTACATATGTATTTTCATATTTATAAATAGTATGAATTCCAAGCATTGATAATAATATACCAGCAAGGAACCATATAAGAGTCCACATACCTACTGGAGCACTCTTATAAATTAATACATTTCTCATATTATAAATGAAATTAGCAAGTGGATTTAAATCAAGTAATATTGTTCTATATACAGCATTATGTATTCTAGTACTTATATCATAAAATATACCTGTTAAATAAAATACCATTCTAAGTCCAATATTAACTAAATTAGTTAAATCCTCAGCGAAAACACCAAAATGCATTACTAATGTACAAACACCAAAAGTAAATACCATTGTAGTAATAATAATTGGAAAAAACCAAAGTACATTCCATGTTATTGGTACTTTATATATAATCATAAATATAACAACTAATAAAAATGAAACTGCCATCTTAAAAGTATTAACACCCATCTTTATTAATAATAATACAAACTTTGGTAAATAAACCTTTGTAACAGTATCCCTATTTGATGCGACTAATTTAACAGATGTAGTAACCATCTTATTAAAGAAATTCCATATAGAAAGTCCAATAAAAACAAATACTGGAAAATAATCAACACTTGATTTAAATACTATTGTTGCTATAAAAGTATAAATAAGCATAAAAGCAAGTGGTTCAAGTATCATCCATAAAAATCCTAAATATGAATTTATCACTTCTGTTTTAAGTTCAGCCCAAGTTGCATACAAAATATAATTTTTATATTTTTTTAAATCATTAATAAATCTTTTCATTTTCTCTCCTTCGAGTACATAAGTATTTTATCACATAATGATAAAAACGGCAACTCAATGAAATAAATAGATATCCAAACAGGATATCTTATTCACTTTCTTTCTCCATTTCTTTAGCATATTCATCAACCTTTTTTCTAAATGCTGTTGATGACCAAGTAAATGGTCTTTTAGTAAATCTTACTTCACAATAATCTTTTAAATATTCAAATTTAGGATTTCCTTCCCAATCACTACCCATAGTTAATATATCAATATTATATTTTTTAATATCCTCAGGTTTTTGATTCCAATCTTTTTCAGGAATTACTTCATCAACATACTTAATTGCCTCCATAACAATTTTTCTTTCTTCATAAGACAAGTATGATTGTTTATGCTTAATAGCATTAAATTCATCAGTAGATAAACCAACTATTAGATAATCTCCCATTTCCTTAGATTCCTTTAGGTGTTGAATATGACCAGGTGTAATTAAATCATAAGTTCCATAAGTTAATACTCTTTTCATTTAAACATCTCCTTAAAAATTACTTTTATAACTCTCTCACTAGCATTACCATCATCTAAATAATTATATTTTTTGTTAAATTTTTCATATTTTCCTTTATAATCTTTAAATATTGAATCAATATTTTTAAGATTATTCTCTAATTCATCTTGTGTTTTACTTATTGGACCCGGAAGTTCATCAAGTGAAATATAAAAATCTCTTAAATTATTTTGATAATCATCAAAATCATACATATAAAATAACATAGGTCGCTTTAGGTTAGCAAAATCAAAGAAGACACTAGAATAATCTGTCATAATAATATCACTAACCAAATATAATTCATTTATTTCATCATATCTAGCAACATTGAAAACAAATCCCTTATATTTAGATAAATCTATACTATTAGCAATAAAATAATGTGGACTAAATAATATAATATACTCTTTAGAAAATTTCTTTTTTAATGAATTAAAATCAATAGCTAAATTATATGTATATCCGACACCAGAAGTATGTTGATTATCCCTAAATGTTGGAAGATAAAATATAACCTTCTTATCTAAAGGTAAGCCTAACTTCTTTTTAATATTATCTATATCCTTTTTTGTTTTATTAAATAAGAAATCGTTTCTAGGATAACCTTTTTCAATAATTATATTTTTTTTACCTAAAGCCTTTAAATTAAAAGCTGAAGTAAATTTTTCAGTACAATATTCACTAGGAGAAATAAAATAATCAAATTTCTTAGCATCTCTATCATTTCTCTTTCTTATTTCCTCTACAGTATTTAATACAGCACCATTTACCTCAATATCATATCTAAGCTTTTTAAGTGGTGTTCCATGCCAACATTGAACATAAACTTGATTCTTTTTCTTTATTATACCTTCATCAATTATAGAATTTACGATCCAATATTTTGCTATAGAAAAATATTTATAATACTCTTTACTATTTGTTTTGACTATAGTTAATCTATTATCATTTAAAACTTCATGTTTGCTAGGATCAACAAAGGCCCATACAAATTTAAAATCTTCAAATTCTTTCATTTCAAGCATTTTTTCATATATTGCTTTTGGAGAACAAGTATAATTTCTTCCACCAAATGCTTCAAAAAATATAACCTTATCATCCATTTTATAAAATAATTTATATCTTAAATATTTTAATTTTTTTAATAAAATATAAGACTTTCTTACAAATTTGCGTATTAATACATTTTTTTTCGATAAATTAACTACAAACACTCTTATTTTTTTCATAGACACTCCTCTATTAACTCTAATAGTTTTTTAGTACTTCCACCATTTAAGTTAGTAACATATTTCTTTCTAAACTTTTGGTATCCACTTTCATTATATATATTTTTATTTACTATTTCAATTAAATCATCTATATTTCTAGAAGTACATTTAGGAAGTTCCTTGAATAAATCTATATTAATTCCATTTTCTTTATCATATTGTTCATAATCATAAACATAAAATAAAAGTTTTTTATTAACAACACACGTATCCATTGCAAGCGCAGAATAATCAGTAATTACATAGTCTACTACTTTTAACATATCAAAAGTTGAAAATTTATTCCTATCAACACAAATAACTTTATCATTTACTTTTATATTCTCTTTAGGATGGAATGTTAATATAAGATTACATTTATTTAAATCAAATTTATTTATAACTTCCTCAGTATTATCCCTTCCATCACTTCTAAATGTTGGAGAATATAATACATTTATCTTCTTTTTCATTTGAGGATATTCTCTATATATTTGTTTTTCTTTTTCTTTATCCACTTCAAGTAAATAATCTATCGTCGGAGTTCCAATTTCTAAAACTTTTGATATATCAACATTAAAAGCCTCAGCAAAATATTTATTCATAGATTTAGAACCACTAATTACATAATCATAATTCTTATGCATACATAACATTTTTGCGACTTTAGGATTCATTCCATCAGAATATCCTATTGTTTGATAACCAAACTTTTTAATAGCAGCTAAAGCATGCCATAATTGAATAATTTTAGTATCCTTTTTATGTTTTAATAAACTACTCACTATATTATATCCATCAACTATTATAACTTTAGACGTAGCAGCATAAACCATTTGTTTATATAAATTAAAGTAATAAGATAACATTGATAATATTTCATGTTTTCCTTTTCTGTTTTTCTTTTCATTTCTAATCGCAGAATTAACACCTGAAGATATCTTCTTACATATAACTTTTACTGATACACCATCTTTTTCTAAACCATCTATTAGTCTTTGATAATTAAGTGGTACTTCATCAAATTGTCTACTCAAGAAAAACACTTGATTTTTTCTTTTAGTAAATAATTTTATAAAGAAATATATAATTCTCAAATGCCATTTAAATATAAATAATAAAAATAATAATAATTTTTCTTTCATAACTCACCTTATATTGTTTTTTAAAACTAAAAGTTTTACTAATAATTTATTCTTCTTAACGAAACCTTTAAATCCTATAAAGAATTTTGATTTTTTATAATGCTTATAATTATATTTCATATAATCAAAAGATTGATCAACATATTTGTTTAATAATTTTCTATTTTTAGACTTACTAGTAAATCTTAAAGATATATGTTTAAGAGCAACATATTCAATCTGTTCATCTAACTTGTCTTTATATATTGAATCAGCATATTCTTTTAATCTATCTAAAGCTTTAAAAACATCAAACATCTTTTCAGAAAAAGAATTTGTAAGAGATGAAGTGTTACTACAATTATAATTATAGAACACCTCATCTACATATGATATTTTATTTGCCCTTAAATATAATTTATAACAAAATAATAAATCTTCGAAAATTCTTAAATCTTCTTCAAACTCAATACTATATTTATTAATTAATTCCATTGAAAAAAGCTTAGACGTAATATAAGGATTTGAATTTAAAAATATATTTTTGGATTCAATAACTGACTTTCCAAATACACTTTTATCCTTAGGATAAATAGAAACAGTTCTATCTATATGACATTTACTATAAGCACATGTAACAATATCACTTTTTTCTTTAATAGCAGTTTTATACAAAGTCTCATACATTTTTTCAGAAACAAAATCATCACTATCTACAAATCCAACATACTTTCCTGTTGCAATTCTTAATCCTTCGTTACGAGCATGAGCCACACCAGAATTTTTTATTTTTTTATATTTAATATTTTTATTATCTCTAATTATTCTTTTAATTATTTTTTCACTATTATCAGTAGAGCCATCATTAATAATTATTAATTCTATATTTTTATAGCTTTGATTTAATATAGAATTAATAGATTTTTCAACATACTTTTCAGTGTTATAAACAGGGATTATAATTGATATTTTCTCATTTTTCATACTAACTCCTACTCTTGCTTTTTAATTATCTCATCATATATTCTCTTACAATTATTATCATCGAAATATTCAAAAAAATTATCTACTCTATCAATATACTTCTTTTCCATTTTACAACCATTTTTAACACATTTAATTAAAACATCAACTGTTTGTTCATAATCATATGTTGCTGGTCCAAATCCCATAGTGTCATAGTCAAAATAATCATCTTTTCCAGTATGAATTGAATGAATCAAATGTAAATGATCTAAATCAAACAAACAATATATTATTGGCTTTTTTAAATAAGCAAAATCAAAATATACACTAGAATAATCAGTTATTAATAATTTAGACTTTTTAAATGTCTCAGGATAATTAGTATAAACAGTAGTATCAACATATTTATTTGATTCAAAATCTTTTAATTGATTTTTTAAAGAAGGATGAACACAAAATAAGACTTTATAATTATATTTCTTTAAGCAATCCAAGACTCTCCTATCGTTTATTAATCCATTATAAAATTTATAATATTCTGTTTCTTTAAATTTGGGATTATACATTCTATCTTGAGTACCAGTAACAATTGGACCAACTATACTCGTTCTCCATGTAGGCATAAGAGCAATTAGATTTTCTTCTTTTACATCTTTGTTCATCAAATTGTCATATCTTGCAAGGCCGGTAAGTTTGACAACATCTTTGTCATACAAATAGCCATCATTTATTAAAGAATTATATTCATCTTTAGTTGAACAAATAAATAAACTCATATACTTAGAATATTTAGATAACCAACCACTTAAGTTTTCTTTTATAATTCCATGTTGTAAGAAAACAAATTTCCTATCCATAAAAGGATTAACATATATTTGCTTTCTACCAAATGGATTATGGATATAATTATCAATATGAGAAGAAATTACAAATTCACTATTCATATATTTTAGATAATATAACGGAGTATTAAATTTAATTACTCTTCCTATTTTAGACATTTTTTCTATATCTCTAGAACCTTTTCTTAAGCCAAAATATACATTCTTTTTATCAGTATTATTTTTAATATACTTGAACATCCATTCACCATTATCACCAGCAACATCGTATCTATCACTTATTATCCAATTATCATGTTTAGAGAAAGGATAAGTTATAAA
>JABLTK010138297.1_pt1 | contig 23829 bp, 20 predicted proteins | sample 7160131 | NCBI WGS metagenome assembly JABLTK01 (sample SAMN14651221, study PRJNA627086) | human gut metagenome | isolation source: feces | host: Homo sapiens
AATTATTCAATTTGGCAATATTCTCCAAAATATTATTGTGTAGAAGATGAATTGACACTACTAGGTATAAAAGATATGTTGGAGGGTTTCTTAAGTGAAAAATCCAAGAAGAAAGAGGTCAATAAGACATTTATTCCTATTTTAGAGATGGAATACAAGAAATTAAAGAAAGAAATAAAGAAGGTTTAGATAGTATGGCATTCACAATCGAAAGTGCAAAACAAGTTCTAGATGATTATTATGATTTGGTGCATCCCCAATACGAAGATGATATCCAATTTATAAATGCCCTAGAATTTTTAATTCAAGAAACAAACAATCCAGAATATATGGTGGAACTGGGTGGCTGGTATTATGGACAAAAACAGTTTGATCTTGCGGAAGACAATTATTTAATGGCCGCTAAATTAAACTATGTAGATGCCTATGAATGTTTAGGCTACATTTACTATTATGGACGTGTGGGACAACCCGATTATGAGAAGGCCTTTCACTACTATAAACTTGCGAGTGATCAAGGAAATATTGTGGCAGCCTATAAATTGGCGGATATGTATAAGAATGGCTATTATGTACAAAAAGATTATCCAAAGTATGTACAAATCATTAAGAGTTTATATCCTTTACTTCAAGGAGCAACGAATACGTTTGATCCTGTTCCCGAAATCTATTCTAGGCTTGCAAAGATCTATGTAGAAGAAGGCAACGAAGATCAAGCCATTCAATTATTATTGATTGCGAAGGAATTCCAGTCGCAAAGATTGATCTATTCGGACTTCTTTGGTGATCTAACAATCATTAAACATATCGTACTCGACTTATATTCTTTGATTCAATTTGATTCAGACTATATGGATCTATTTGACTTATATTATGTTCTACAAAAGCCTTGTAAACTCGCCTTAGAAATCAATGGAGAAGATTATATTATCGAAGCCAAATATGAGGATGATTTATTCTATATATCGATGGATGATAAAAACTATGAAGATGTCGATCAATTCTTTCAAAATGCCATGATCCATGATGAGCCATTATATAGTCAATATGTAAATGTGAACTATCTAGAAATGTTAGACTAAAAAAAGTGGTAATTACTCAAACAAAATGAGTTTTACCACTTTATTGTTTTTTGAGAGATTGAAACAATAATTGTTTTAATATCTCATACATAATTAGGCTGTTTTCACCTCTAACTTACATTTTATGTTAGTATAAGGTGAAATCCAACAACTTTAAAAGAGCTGTTACTTCAATTTAATCTTGAAGATAAAGTCTTCTCCTTCAATCGTTTCATATTTCATTTTATAATTATCTAATAGATTACGAACAATATATAAACCTAGACCATTTCCTTTAGGTTGGGTTGGATCTTGTTTGTTTTGAATAAAGAAATAGCCTTGTTCGATTCCAATATGAACAGTATCCTTTTCATGCGTATAATTGATCGCATTACTAATAAGATTAGACAAAATGATATTTAGAGCTGTCTTGCCAATATACATTGTTTCATCTTTTACATCATTTTGAATTCTTAATTCCTTTTGGTGAATCAATACATCATATTTTTCAAGTACACTAGACAAGATATCTTTGATTTGAACCACTTCTTCATCGTCTTTTAGATTTTCTATGGAATATACAGATAAGATTTGTTGGATATTCTTTGTTAAATGATCAACTAAATCAATACAATCATCAATATAAACATCTCTATTTTTATATTTTCCCACATTGTATTTCATATTTTCTAAGATGATCTTAAGACTTGCCAAAGGCGTTTTTAATTCGTGGCTGGCCCCTTTAAAGAAATCGTATTTTATTTTCTCTAATCTTAGAATCTCTTTATTTTTAAATTCAAGATTGGAAATCGAATCAAGAAGTGTTTCATACAAATCATTGATTTGCGCCTTCAACTGCCCAATTTCATCACTCGAATCAATTTCTAGACGAGCCTTCTTATCTAATGCCATCATTTGATCGGTTACACTTTTGATTTCAACTACATAATTTTTAATGGATTTGGCGTACACCAAAGAGACAATGGCTGAAAAGCATAGGGATAAAATTAAGGAGTAAGGAAGAAATTGTAGACTGAGATTTTTAGCTTGGCTTTGCATGTCAGCTGTTGAAACAAATTGGAGGCGAATGGTCTTTCCTGTATCCAGCTTTAATTGTCTTTCTTCAATAATCAAAGAGTTATTAGAACTCTTTAAGTCGACATTTAAATCTTTCTTGATTTCAACTTCATTCGATGTAGTATTCTTTTTAATAAACGCTTTGATTTCATTGGTGTTGGAATAGAAATCTAAAGCTTGTTCAATATAGTCAACAGATTTGCCACTTAAGTTTTCTGTAATTTCATTAGCCTTAGTATAAATTTCTTCTTTTCTTACATCCAAATAGGTTCTAGGAAAAATCAAATATACAAAGAGATGGATAAACAAGACAATAATTGCGATGACGCTGAATGTTTGTATGCATATTTTAGGAAATATCTTTAAGTTTTTCATGATATCTCCAATTTGTAGCCCACATTACGAATGGTCGTAATACAATCTAAACCTAGTTTCTTACGTAATTCTTTAATATATACATCAATAACACGATCATAAGGAACGTCTTCACTTTCCTTCCAAACATGATCTAGAATTTGTGCTCTAGATAATGCGATACCTGCATTATCTAAAAGGTATTTTAATATTTCTAGTTCTTTGGCATTGATATCAATCATTTTACCATCTATTTTGGCCGTGTAGCTTTTGAAATTCACACAAACATTTTTATATTCAAAAATATCTTGTTTCTGAAGAAGCGCATCAATACGAGCTTTTAATACGGGTAGTGAAAATGGTTTTTCAATATAGCCATCCGCTAAGTTTGTATAGGCATCAATTTTAAATTCTTCATTGCTGAAAGCCGTTAAGATTAAAACAGGCAAATTACTTTCTTTACGGATTTCTTTTAATACATCCAATCCATTGATATATGGAATTTGAATGTCCAATATTACCAAATGAATATCTGTATTAAACTTTTCCAATGCCTCTTTCCCATCTTTTGCCTGAACCATTGTATATCCAGACTCCGATAAGAATTCACTCAATCCTTCGCGAATCATTGTATCATCTTCCACTACCAATATTTTCATTATTCCTCCTCATTCATTAATTCTTTACAATTCTTATTTAACAAGTGCGTTGTTGAAACAACAAGTGCAATAAACATTACAATTGACATGAATATAATAACATACATCATATATTTTGGTTCAACAGTTGCATCAATATGTGTCAACATTTTATTAAAGCCATCCACTTCAGCTCCACCACCAAGTTGATTTGAAGCGGATTCTTTAGCAATTTCTTTGGCAACACCCGTACTTACATTGTTCAATACTTTTGTACCTAGACTTGATGCTGTTTTACCAGCGATAAAGTACGCAAAGATATAGGCAGGAATAGTTACCATACATAGTTCTAAAACAAATTGAATAAAGATCTTCATTTTAGAAATACCTAAGGCCATTAAAATTGCGATTTCTTTTCTTCGTGCATTCATCCACATGAACAACAATAAAGTAACAACGATACCCGCAAAGATCAAAGATCCAATAAACATTTTATTTGCGACACTATACATACCACGTATTGATTTTTGTAGAGCCGGATAATTGGATGTACTTTTTACCAGCACATACTCATTCCAGTTGATATCTAATTTTCTTAGATTTTTAATAACTTGATCCAAATCTTTATTTCCTTTCACAAAGAATGTGGCATCTTGATATACAGCTGTTTTTTCTGTATTGCCATAGACTTTGGCAGCCGTATCCAAATCCGTGATTAGATTATTTTCATATAATTCTTGTGCAGCTGTAACACCACCTTGATTATGACCATCAAATAAACCCTTAATGGTTACTTCTACTGTTTCATCCGCACCCTTTTCATTATCTGCATCATAGATATTTGAACGGAGTAATAGTTTATCTCCCACTTTTAAATGATTCTTTTTAGCTAAATCTTTATGCATTAAGATTTGATGTTTATCATTACTATTTAAATGTTTGCCCTCAACTAATTTATAGGCTTGCGATACAAACTTTGTTTCTTTTTTTGATTCATTTACTCCAGTAAGCATCACGGTCGATTTAAATTTAGTAAGACGCTCCTTATTTTCATTTGAAGTTAAAACAATATCATGATCGACTAAGTCAGCTACACTATTGATTCTTTTCACGTACGAGTCAATATCTTTAGAAGCACAAATCTTTTCAATGTCCTTCCCCTTAACATTACCCGCACCTCTAGGTGTTCCAAAATTAACTTGACGATTAATTTCCATTGTAAAACTATTGGTAATCGAGCCTAATGATGTATTGGACGCTTTGTTTGTCGCATCCTTTATAGATAGTCCGACTAAACAAAGGCTTGACATAATTAGAACAACAAGAAATAGAATCACTGACTTCGCACTTTTTCGAGTTACATATTTAAATGCATTCTTAAACATTCTATTTCCCCCTCTTCTTTAATTTTTTATCTTTTAATTCATATACAACATCAGCGGCATCCGCTACCTCTTTACTATGTGTCACAACAATCACACACTTATTTCTTTCTTTAGCACGAGCCTTTAAGATATCAATAATTTCACTAGCCGTATCGCTATCTAGATTTCCCGTTGGTTCATCCGCTAAAATAATCGGTGCGCTACTTACAAGGGCACGGGCAATCGCAACTCTTTGTTGCTGTCCTCCCGATAGTTTCATTACACTACGATTGATTTGGGATTGTTCAAGTCCTAAATCTAAAAGAATGGAAGGCGAAGCTTTAGAATTGACTAAGCGTACATTTTCTAATGGTGTTAAATAATCAATTAAATTGTAATTTTGAAACACCAGACAAATATGATTCTTACGATGATTTGTATATCCAGTTTTTGAAATATCTTCTCCTTCAAATAAAATTTCACCAGAGTCTGGCTCATCAAGTCCAGCTAATAAAGATAATAAGGTTGATTTACCTGCTCCTGATTTTCCAATAATCGCATAGAACTTTCCGCACTCAAAGTTTTGATTCACTTCAAATAAAATATGCTCTAATTTTGTGTAACCATACGTTACATCTTTTATTTCTAATATACTCATTATTTTCCTCCTAACTCAATTTCGATAATATTTCTCTTGGCTTTTTGATCATGATCATAAGACTCGCCATTAGTACAGAAACGATAATAATACTCATCAACAAGCCATAACTTAATATGAAGCATAACGTATTATGTTTAATTACACTAAAAGCACATAGAATGATTCCTGATGGAAAGGATATAAATACAAGTTCTAATATAAATTGAACAATAATTTCCATCTTACTTTTTCCTATAGATAACAAGACACCGATTTCATGCAAGCGATCTCTTAGCCATAGAACCAATACCAAAGATAAGACAACAAGTCCACACACAATGATAGAACAAGATAGAATCTGAATCATGTGCTTCATACTTTGTATAGATTCTAAAGACGATTTATAGGCATTCGTATCTTTAGACACAACATATTCACTTGATGGATATAAGGATTGAACTTGTTTAAGCATTGTTTCTTTCTTTGAGAAAACTGTCATTTTATGGATCATTTTTGTGTCTAAAGAATGATAATCCACAAATACGGTATTCTCACTTAAATCCGAAGATAAACCTGTATATGTTTCATGCTTCTTACCTTCAAAAATTCCTTTGATTGTATAAGTATGAGAATTCAAACATATTGTATCCCCTACTTTTAAATGATTCTTTTTAGCTAGATCCGAATGAATAAGAATAGAGTTTCTATCCTTAGAATTAATATTTTTTCCTGAAATTAAAGTAAATACGCCACTACGAAATAAAACATTTTTTGAAGTGGTATTTGTTCCAACTACTGAAACTACATTCTTATATTCTTCAGGTAAAGAATCCAGTTTTACACCCTGCTTAATAGAAACAACCTTAGCATCTTCTAACTTAGAAACAAAATCATATTCATATACAGAATTATTAAAATACTGGTTTTCAAATTCAGAACCATCCTTTTTTTGTACTACAATCGAACTCAGACTCACCTCATTTAAAGATTTTTCCATTCGTAAATTGGATGAAAGAATACTCAAGCATCCATAAAGACTCAGAAGAATAACCATAAGTATCAAAAACAAGATACTCGTCCTTACTTTCTTTCTTGTGATATATGCATAGGCATTATGTATCAAAAAAACCAACTCCTTATCCGAAACCATTCTATCAATCATTTATGAAATGTTTATGAAATAAAGTCACAAATTAAAAAAAATATATTCTTGCATAAAGCCAAATAGAAAAACCACTGGATACAGTGGTACCTCTGAATGATAATGTAAAGACACTAGTTTAATCCTTTGCGTTTGGTGAGCTAGTGTCTTTTACATTATGTAATCTTTAGTTATTCAACTAAAACTATTGTACGGATAAATATGCACTATTTGATAATTCAAGATATCATCATTTTTATTTCAAGGATAAACACCACTACATAAAGTCGTAAGTTAATGTTTAAATATTGTGGATTACAATAGTTCCTATTTGATCTAAATTGCCTTGTTTTCGTTATATTAGATAAGGTTAGACTTGACTTTTATAAATATCAATTGTTTAATAATCATACAGAAAAACTACTGGATACAGTGGTTCCTCTGAATTATTTAATGTCGAAAGACACTAGTTTAATCCTTGGAGTTGGTGAACTAGTGTCTTTTACATTTTTCTATAATCAATAATGTTATTCTTAGTATTTCTACTAGTGCCATTAAACACATGGCAACATCAATGTACAGATAAATATACATAAACACGTCCTCCTATAAAATCGGAATCTTTAAGAACTCAAGATATCATCCTTTTTATTCAGAGGGTTCACCGTTACTACATCCAGTAGCCAATTCCTATTATAACGAGTCAATGTGAAAACATTATTAACTCCAAGCATGTTGTTGCGAATGATCCTATCTTGTCTAAATCGCCTTATTTTCATCAAATTAGATAGATTCGTCTTGACTTTTTCGAATTCCATTTTATAAAAGCACGAAAACCATTCACATTATGATAAAATATATGCAACTAAGGGAGAAATAAGAATGAATGAAACGAGTCGTAGAATTCTTGATCACTTTCAAGTTCGAAAAACAAAAAAACAAAAAGAGGAATTTCGTAAATATATAATTCATGAACTTAATCAATATGGGTATTGCCCTAGTATTCAACATAAAGGGATAAATAATAATATAATTATCGGTAATATAGAGAAAGCTAAGATATTTTGTACAGCTCACTATGATACACAGGCGGTCTTACCATTTCCCAATTTAATTGTGCCTAATAATTTGTTTGGCCTGATTTTATCACAATTAGCCATTATTATTTGTATATTAATTCTTATATTCTTTATGAACATCGTTCTTATTCAATTATTTGTTTGGATAGGTCTATTTAAGAATATTGAGCTTAATATTGCTTCTTCTATTTCATGGTTAATTATAATGATTTGGATGTTGTTTGGAAAAGCAAATAAACATACTGCAAATGATAATACGAGTGGTATCATTACAATCATTGAATCAGCCATCAAATTACCAGAAGATTTAAGAGATGAAGTATGTTTTGTGTTATTTGACAACGAAGAACTAGGTTTATTAGGCTCTTCTGCTTTTGCGAAAGAATATAAAGAATATGTAAAGAATAAACTTATCATTAATTTTGATTGTGTATCCGATGGCAATGATATATTTTTCTTTCCAACGAAACAAATTAAAAATGATCAATCAAAACATGAAAATATTATAAATGCATTTGCATCAACAGATTATAAAAGAGTTCACATCAACAAAGGATTTGGATTCTATCCATCCGATAACTTTAACTTTAAATATGCATATGGAGTTTGCAGCCTTAAGAAAGGTTTGTTCTATTATCTTGATCGAATACATACTTCTAGAGATATAATTTTCAATGAAGAAAATATCGAACTATTAAGTGATGGTGTATGCAAGCTTATCAAAACAACCCATACATCCAGATGATTATTCCAACATAATCCATTCATTTGCATAAAATCAATTTAACAACTATAATACAAATACAGAAAGACTACTGGATACAGTGGTTCCTCTGAATTATTTTAGTATAAAGACACTAGTAATCCATTGGAGAGGGTGAACTAGTGTCTTTTACATTTTTCTATAATAATCAATGCGATTTTTAACAATTCAACTAAAGCCATTAAACACATGGCAACATCAATGTACAGATAAATATACATAAAACACGTCCTCCTGCAAAATCGGAATCTTTAAGAACTCAAGATATCATCCTTTTAATTCAGAGGGTTCACCGTTACTACATCCAGTAGCCAATTCTTATTATAAATGTCCAATGTGAAAACATTATTAACTCCAAGCATGTTGTTGCGAATAATCCTATCTTGTCTAAATCGCATTATTTTCGTTGAATTAGATACGGTTTTAACATCTAAACTAACACAAAATAAATCATTTACACAACATAAGATAAAAGAATCCTCAACTAAGAGGATCCTTCTTACTCAATACATGTTTTAACACTACTTCCATCTTTTGAAAGTCAATTGGTTTCGTTATATAATCATTCATCTTTACATCAAATGCTTTTTTCTTATCTTCCTCAAACGCATTGGCAGACATAGCTATAATTGGAATATTGGCCTTTTCAAGTTGTGAAAGATGTCGAATGCAATCAGTTGCCTTATAACCATCCATATTTGGCATTTGAATATCCATTAAAATCAAATCGTATGTGTTGGCTGGTTGATGTTGCATTTCATTCACACATAGGATTCCATCTTCTACAGCTTTAACTTCAAAACCCATTTCACTAAGAATTGTAGTTGTGATTTCAGCATTTAATTCATTATCTTCGGCCAATAAAATTCTTTTACCCTTAAAATCAATATCAAGCTCATGGGAAGATTCAATATTTCTATTAGTATAATCTTTATTCGCAATCTTATGTGGAATGGTAATCGTAAAAGTACTACCCTTACCAAGTTCACTCTCTACTTCAATACTACCATTCATTAAGTCCACAAGGTTTTTGACAATAGCCATACCAAGTCCAGTACCTGGAATTTTAGATAGAGTCGTATTTCTTTCACGTGTAAATAATTCAAATAAAGATGGCAAGAATTCTTCACTCATTCCAATACCTGTATCCGGTACTTTTGTTTGAATTAAAGTATAGCCTTCTTTATCATAAGGAAGTTCTCTTGTATCAATTGTTACCTTGCCACCAGCAGATGTATATTTGATCGCATTACTGATTAGATTGGACAGAATTTCCTGCATCTTTGTAGAATCGGTAATAATATGTTTGTGTTCGACATTCACAATTTTGTTTAATTCAATATTCTTTTTTGAAGCTTCCGCCGCAAATGCACCACAAACAAGTTGAGTAATATTCCCCACTACTTCATAATTTTCATCCAATTCCATCTTACCACTTTCAACACGAGCCATATCCAATACATTATTAATAATTGAAAGTAATAATTGACTCGATTGTTCAATCATTTCTTGATAATGAACGAGTTTAGGATTTGTTAATTCTTTCTTCATTAATTGTGAATATCCCAAAATCGCATTCATCGGTGTACGAATATCATGTGACATATTAAATAAGAATATGGACTTGGCCTCATTGGCCTTTTCAGCCTTGATCTTTTCTTGGCGTAAAGCCTCCTCTTGTTCTAATTCACGCTTCTTTTCTTCCGTAAAATCACGATTGGCAAGTAATACACTCACAACACGACCATTCTCATCATATTTTTGAGGTACAATCATCGAAAGAATCCAAGTTCCATCTGTCCTTTCACAAGTATGGAATAAGGAATTCTTTCCTTCAAGACGTTTTGCAATGGTCGTACTATCATAAAACTCAACACTACTCTGCCTAAATGGTTCGGTAATCAAACGATTTACTTGCTCTAATAATATATTATGATCTATCTGAGTATAGCGCCCGTTTAAGCCGGGAATATTATTTCCTTTAATCAATTCCACATCACCTGTCTCTAGATTAATCAAACAAATATAGGAATACCCAGCCGATAATGCCTCAACTTCATGTCGAGCCTGTTGCACCTGCTTACCTAAAGTAATTGGAAACTCTTCATCTTCCAATTGTTCTTTATCTGGAATCGAATGATGAATATGAAGCACCTTCCATTTTCCATCCCTAACACCATAAACAACAGTAAAACGAGAATCCAAATGCATAATTGGAACTTCTTTATCATAAAGACCATAAATTTGAACAGATCCATACACAAAGACACATTGATCATCCACAATATTTTCTTCTATTTCTAAATCTTTAAATTCAAAATGAATATTCTTTCTTTTCTCCACATCAAATTTGAAAGAATTTAAAAAGTTCTCAATATTTTTAAAAAATTCTTGTTTTCCCGTACCAATAATACTCGCATTGGAATCTAAAAAATCTTGAATTGCAACATCACTCAACGTATCCGATCCTAGATATGTTTCTAACAATTGTCTAGTAAGTAACTTAAAATCCTGCATAACCCAACCCCACAAAATAAAAGGCATCATCACAAATCAGACAATGCCACATTATATTATTATTTCTAACTGATTTGAAAAAAGATATATCATTACCTATATCATACCATTAATTTCAACCAATGTTATCATTAATTTCATCTAATTTATCAAATATATCTTCTAAAGAACCATCATGATATTCATTCCCACGAATATCATCCAATTTCTCATTCATTGTTCTCAATTCATCTAAAATTTCATTCAATAAATCAACCACTTCATTCATGATTCGTCACCTCTCATATATTTTTTCCATCTTCTTAATACATCTTTTAATGGCTCATCCAAATAAGACAAAGCCATTTCTTTCATATCATCCGAAATACCATAAGCAGCTTCTGCAATACTTCCCGTAATAGCTGCGATGGTATCACTATCTCCACCAATCGAAATCGCATTTCGAATCGCATCCTCAAAATCCGTACTTTCTAAAAACGCAATAATGGCCTGTGGAACACTGCCTTGACAAGTTTCATCAAACTCATAATTCTTACGAATTTCATCTAAAGACATTGATAAATCATAACCATACTCATTTTCAATATGCTCTTTGATTCTTCTTTTACACTCATCTGGATCTGAATCAATTAGTGTTGAATATTCAATATACCAACCACCAAAATAAAATCTTGCCATAAAGATCGTATCACATACAGCAAAATCACCCTTAATACCCTCTGGATGATTGTGTGTTACACTAGCCGATAATCTTGCTAAGTCACGATTAGGCCACATACCTGTTCTTGCACAAAAACCACAATCCATTACCCAAGCACAAGGAGATACACGCATGGCCGAACCATTGCCAAAACTATTATACGACTCAGTATCCATACTCCTTAACCATACACGAAAACGACCACCATATCCTGCATGAGGATACATACGACCATACTTTTTCACTTCCACCATTCATAATGGCTTCTGCCACAGCACATGTCATAACTGTATCATCCATAAATCGACAATTTGGTTTAAACAATTCAAAATCTTTTGTCTTGATATTATCAAATTCATAAACCGAACCAACAATATCACCAATAATAGCTCCTAACATAGTATCATCTCTTATCTATTATGGATTTTTTTAAAAATATATAGTATCATACATACAGAAACTAACTTGTGATGGATAAAGCTGGGCTGGCTGTGCCAGTAAGATGTAAATCGAGATGCCTTTGCTCCTGGGGTTAGTTTTTTTCTTTTAGCAATTTATAAAATAGCTCGATTTGACTTGAATCTGTGATTCCAGATACTTGTCCATCTCCAGACTCAATGATAATCCATGAATCATCTTCTAATTACGCAAAATCAAGTGTAAAGAATGGACTATCTAACATCTTATATTTATTAATCAATTCAATTGGTGGTTTACAACAAGTATCACTTTGATTTGAACTCTTCATTAATATCATTGGGTCATTGAAATAATAGAAAACTCGATATTCATTTGTATAATCATCATATTTCTTTAAATCTAAGTACTTCTTGATACAAATACCACCCGTTAATAAATCACCACGATACTGATAGAATTTCTCCATCCAATTATCAAATTCTGATTGTGTTATAGAAGAATCAAAATATACAGGAATATCACTTCCCTTTACAGATTTAACATAATCTTTTACCATAAAACGACCAAATGTACTTTTAATAAACTCAACATCGATTCTTGTATATAATGGAAATTTCATAATTGGTGCTGTATCATTTCGTATAATTGGATATACATTTACAAATTCATGTAGTCTTTTATAAGAACTAGAATCAACAATTAGATAATATCCTAAATTCTTTAATTGCTTTTCAAATTCACAATACAATTCTGGCTTCATCATCCATCCTCGATATAAGATAAGATCACTATTACAATTTTGATTTAATACCAGCTTTCTTGATTCAAACCAAGAAGAATAATCAAATAGCATTACATTAAATCCTGCTTTAATTGCAGCTTTATATTCTTGTTCTAGTTCAGCATCAATCTTATTCCGATTAAAATAATCCGATGGAAATAATATTGTATACATAATAACTCCTTAATATCTTTTGTAAAATTTACTGCTTTAAATATGATCCACATCATAATAACTAACTTTTTAAAGGTGTATGATGTCATATATTTCTGTAATGAATGTAATCTCAAAAAATACTTCATAAAAATTAATGTCATCTCATGGGTACTTCACCTATCGCAATAAAAATCTTCTTCAATACACTTAAAATTGTGCATATTTAAAATTATATGTGAATAGATAAACAGAAGAACATTCCATTAGTTATTAGCGATTATATATTCCACCAATTTCCTGCAATGTGATAATGGATGTTCTAGGAATGATTCATCAAGCTTTTCAGTTTCCAATCTATTCTTCTAAATATTAATCACTATCAAAATCAAAGTTATGAGCAATTTGTTCATACAAATCATCAAATCTTATCTCTGTCTTATATTTACTAACAATATTATATGCTACATCTATTATTGAACCTATTTTACCCTCAACACATATATTTCTTATAACGCTTTCATTAATTTATTCATAGTTTTAAAAGTTACAGCCAACTCACTAATTTATGACCAAATGCACAAAAATGGCACGCCGATACGTACCATTTAAACAAATGTATCATTATAGTTTGAACATATTTCATGTTCTAGTTCAAATAAGTTCAAATTAAAAACTTATGCAATTGAATCGCAAATAATTCCTCTTTAGACCATTCACTATTTTCCAGTGTAAAAGTTTTGCGAATTAAATAGGACTGTTTGACATCTTTAAAAACTGCTGTCAACTTTAACCCATCTTCAATGATCTGTTGATTTTCTATAAAAAATATTGGAGCTATTTTTATTACATGTTCTTTGCAATCATACCATATATCAAGCTTATTTGGGATGTCTCCAACATCCTTTGAATAACCATTTGATTTAATTTTTAATTCTGTATTCGTGGTAATATAAAATTCAAAATCAGTTAAGACATTTCCACATAACCCTTTATATGTGAAAATAAACTCGAAAATCACCTTACTATTAGTTGACTGAATATCTAGTTTTTTATTGACAAGCTTAATATCAATCCAATCATCATCATAACCATTTAAATCTTTTTTATTAAACTTAGTATTAAAGTTAGGCAATTCAATTTCTTTTTCACTTATTACTTCTAAATTGGATAAATCATTAATATCAAAATCATCATCAAGGTCACTTAACGTTACACCATATTCTCTCATTTTTAAAAGAACTTCTTTAGCTGATCTTCGACCTAGATTTCTAATATGCAGCAATTTATAAAGATTCATTTCCATAAGATCACCTAAACATGTAATGCCACGTCTTTTTAAACAGTTATATGTACGTATAGATAAATCCATTTCCTCTATAGATATTAATTTTAGGCGTTCTTTTTTTTCATCATTCATTTTCTCACCTTTGTCTCTTTCATTCGAATTTATTCCACACCCAATGCTTTAAATACTGCATCTTCTGCATTATTAAAGAATATTAGATTAAAACATCCAACAAGTTCTGGTGGAACTGTTCCTAAATCTACTGCTGAAGTGATTGGTAATAATACTTTCTTTGCACCAGAATCTAAACAGACTTGTAAAGTATTAGCCAAGTTTTCTACCTTTGATACAGTACCACTTACGCTAATATCACCAAGTACAGCTAATGAACTTACAGTTGGTTTTTGAATTGCTATTGAACACAGTGCAATTAATGTTGGTAATGATAAAGTACTTGTCATTCCAATACCTTGTAAGTCTTGATATTGAATAATATAGTCTTTTGTTGTTGTACTAATAGATTGACTAATACGATTTCCATTTGCTTTTAAATAATTAAAAGCATTTTGAGTACTCTCCCTAGCTTCTCTATCACTTCCCAATCCATTACAAGTAAATTTACCATTTCCAGGAAGCAATTGTGATTCCAATCTAAATAAGCCAATCATACCTGATTTACCAGTAGATACTGTATATACTTGTCCAGGATTACACATACCTTCTGGAATTAATGTACTCGATCCTTGTTCTGGTACAGAAACATATTTTTCTTCAAACGTTTCATTATCAATATAAGAGAAATTGACATCATAGAATTCCATACCACCAATTTTCTTCAATTGTTCCTTAACACGTCTTCTCATTTCCAAAGCTAAACGAAGAATTTCTTCCAATTCATCCTTTGAATATTCTCCATCAGGATATAGTAACTTAACAAGTCCAGAAACCGTTCTTCTTACTGCAATGGAATCTCTTTGATTTAAGTTTTTACCTAATTTAAAATATTTATCCAACGCATCACTTTCCTGAGATTTTCTTAGTTCTCGAATAAATTCTGCAAAGTAATCCGTAATAAAACCATAGTCGTCCGTAAAGTGTTCGGGTCTAAACTTAGGTACTTCCCATCCAGGTAAGTAACAATGAATACGGTCTAAGAACGCAGTATCTGTAGCCATTTCTGGTGGAAAAGGATCAAATAAAGAAGATGTTTTTAATAACACATCCACACTTTGATTAATATTACCTACAAATACCATAGATGCACTGGCAGCCTTTTCTTCTTTGCCACGTGCAAAAGATCCAGATGCCATATAATCCTTCATGATTTGAATACCATCTTTATCCTTAAATTTAATACCAGCCACTTCATCAAAAGCTACACAATCCCATAAACCAACTAATCCAACAGTACGTTTACTCATATTGTAGAATAAGTTAGCGACTGTAGTTTGACCACCAGACACAAGGATACTATTTGGTGAAATCTCTTTATAAATATGAGACTTACCCGTACTCCTAGGTCCCAACTCACATAAATTATAGTTGTTCTCTACTAGAGGGACTAAACGAAGCAACAACAACCATTTTTCTCTTTCATTCAATTGATCGGGTTCCATACCAATCGAGCGAAGTAACACATCCATCCACTCTTCTTTTGAAAAAGATTTACGACCTTCTTTTAAATCATGAATATCAACATGAGGCATTTGGATTGGTGTAAGCTTCGCTATCTTAATTGGATTTGTATGTTTATCCTGCTCATTAAAAACATATTCCAATTGAACAATACACCAAATGCCACCACACAATAAACGATCATACTTTTCAGGATATTCACTCGAAATTGGAATTCCCGTGATACCTAGATTTGAAAAATCAGCTACATATTGATCTGTACGAATATTTAAATTGATTGTGATTTTATCTATAACTGTATACATTCCTCTAGAACGCAGTACAGACAATGTTTTCTGTGCTTCATCTGGACGAACAAAATTATCCGCAAGAATCTTTTTAACCTTTTCAATTCCCTGAGAAATAATCTGCTCATCATCCGAACCACAATATTGACCAAGAAGGAACTCAAGCACATAGACAGGAACATTGGCACCCTCTTTAATTTTCTTTGTTAAATCTTTTCGAACTATTTTGCCATCAAAGTTAGAACGTAACTTTGCCTTTATCTCTTCTCTATCCGTCATAAAGAACCTCCTAATTAATTTCAATCAAACAATAACATTCATCATCATGCATTAGAATTTACCTATACATATTTTTTAAACACATCTCTCATTTTTAAGATTTTCTCAATACACTCATCCATCAATTGTGGATAATTTGAATGATCCGAGAAATCTAACCCCAATACATCATGCTTGATTCTCGATGCTTTTTTACCATCCAATCTTTCCCATGAAAAACTCATTTGTAGAGTATTCTCAATCTTTTCTTTATCTTCATAAATATGATCAAACAAATTTTTGTTGTCTAAAATATACAATTCTAGAACGATCTTATTCTCTTTATTGACTAAGTTTATAGCTAAATGAGCCTCACTCGTACCAATTGCAACATCATACCAATGATCCGTTGTAGGTTTTCTAACACTAAACGGCTTGCCCTTCGAAACAATGACTGTATTAAATTCTTCCCAGAACATTAAACGTTCATTTTGACTTCGATTTAATTCCTTATCCGAATAATTTTGTTTTGACGTTTTTGTGAAATTATTTGGCTTTTCTACCACCTTGAACATAGGTGCAGGTAAAGAATCATTGATTTTATACGCATGAAGCTCAATCAAAAAGAATCCAATTTCTTCAGATGAATTGTTATTTAACCATTCTATAGCTGCCTTATGTTCTTCTCTAGCCTCTTTGACAATCCAAATAATTGTTTTCGCATCTAAACCGGCTGCATACGTAATGATTTTTCCTAAATGATCATGATTTGTAGCCTCTAATTGATTCTCAATAATCACAATTTGACCAGTAGTTTCATCTTTTGCGACTAAATCACAACGATATGATCCAATATATACTTCTTTATTGATGTCCATTAACGTTAAACCAATTTCATCATCTAAAAGTTTTATATTTTCTTCTTTAGCCAACCAATTAGAAAAATCATATTGTTCATGCTTCCATAAATCACGAACATCCACTTCTGTTAATTTTCCTATTTTTACTGTAGACATATTATTCACCATCCAAACCAAAGAAATCAAAATCACCTATTGCCATCGCAATATCAATCTGGACTTCTTCTTTTATAGGTACTTGTTTTCCCTCTTCATCCACCATAACTAAGTAATATGTTTCTGTATTACTGAATTGTTGTGATTTTAAGTTAAACGTACACTTAAATTCTCTATCCTTAGGAATTGTACTTGTCTTATCCGCAATGATTTTTTGTATATCACTCACTTCATTACCATTAGCATCCGTAATATAAACATTATAAGTACATGGTACATAACTATCTTTAACAGCCTCTTTTTGGTAGAAACTCAAATTAAAGATCATATTACTAATTTTTCGATTTGAAGAAAGCAAGGCAATACTTACAGGTTTTGTATCATACTTATCCTTATTGATTCTATAAGCCTTATATCCCGTTCTTAAATACTTATATTTAATGATTGGAACACACATTTCTTGTAAACTTGTACCACCATGTACAAACTTAGTTCCACCATAACCCTTAATACGAATATTTTCTCTTGGTGCAAAACCTAATAGATTCGCTTCATTGTAAATACCTTTTACTGGCATTAAGAAATCTGGGCTTGCTAAATCATTAGTAATTACATAACGACGACCTTGTTCAACAATATCCTTTTTAAAGGAAGATCTCTCCATTTTATCGGATTCATTCAATTCCTGATATGTATATAAGAAACCATGATCTGATGTAATAATGACATTCAAGCCATTTAATTCACCACAAATCATATTCACTAAATTCTTAATTTCATGATTAGCCCTATAACAAGCATCAAACACAGTTGTTTCATCATTATGACTAGAAGCATCAATCGTATCATGATAAATATAAATAATATCCTTACCCTTAACAGCAGCACGACGCTCATCACGCTTCATTGACATCAAATCTTTATATTTAATAGCCACACTATTTTCACTATATAACTTTAAAATACCATCACGATCACTCATTTCACTAGAATGTCCATCCACTAATACTTTTGTCGAACCATTATTTTCAACCACACTTAAATCTTTATGAGGTAATAATGCAGCCATACCATATTTCGTAATTGTAGGATAAATACCCTGTTGTGCACTGATTTCCACATCCGCTGTCGTTTCTACCTCTAACTGTTTAGCCAAGGCATACGCAACATCATAACGCATCGCATCTGAAATAATCACAAACACCTTACCATCCACATTACGAACAATGTCTTGATAAAAATCTGTTTGTTGTAGAAGACCAGTAATCTTGCCTGTACTTGAAAGATCTTGTTCAATCACAGTATTCCAATTTGAAGCTAATTTATCCAAATACCAATTCTTATATTCTTTTTCAACATAGTCAGCCAAATCCTTAAAAGAATCATCCAAAGAAGGATGTAGATTTTGAAGACAAGTTGAGAATGCGATATGGAACTCACGATATAAAGAGTCCATTACATAATAATCACTTGTATATGTATCCCACATGTCTTTGGCAACTACATGATGGAAACTATTCAAATGTGAATCATAGAACTGATTCATTAAAGCCACTTCATAAATACCATCATAGAAATAGTCATAATCATAATACCAAGCTGAAGTTCTACGCTTTTCAATCACACTCATAATCGAAGTATTATCCATACTACGTTTCGTAACAGCATACATCAATTTAGATAAAATGACCTCATCAATAATTGGAAGAATATCCGTATCTTCTAAATCTTTGATTTCAAAATGATTAAAACGATCCAATAAAGATAAATTATTCTCTACAAATTCCGCAATACCTCTAAAAGAATTCTTATCTTGTCCATGAATCCAATTAAATACTAAGTCGTAACAAAATCCACTATGAATATCCGAATACTTAGATTCAAGTCCAGATAATACATCACTCGACATAGTTCTAGAAACAGCACTTAATACAACATGATTCACTAAATCATCCATATTCTCAGAGCCATGATATCCAGTTACACTACCAACCAATGACCAAAATAATGGACTTGCTCCATACTTCAATAAATCCATCTTTACAGTATTCTCTAAATCAGCACCAGAAAGTAAACTCGATTTAATAATCAGTTCTGGCTCTCTTTCCTTTACACCACAAATAACCGAAAGAATAGACATATATAGAGTCGACTTCTTATCAATAAAACCATCAAAAGATGCGATAGCCTTTCTTCGACTTGCCGCATTAAAGAAGCCCTTAAAATCCTTAACTACATGACGAAGCTCAGCTGTATTCACAATCTGCATTTCTTGCATCAAACGAGAAGTCTTATCCGCACGATACTCTTCACTATATAACTTAATATCCAAAAACCAATCATGTTCTGGATCCACAACCAATGGATTATACACCAAATAATTAGTCACCAAATCAGTACTTGATAACAATTGTTTAGCAGAAAACAAATGACCAGCCTCTAATACTAATACTTTTGCATTACATAAAGTCAGTGATTCAATCTCATCTAGAAACTCACCATCTTCATCATTCCAGAAAATGATCCTTCTCTTATAAAATTCATCCAAAGGTTCAGCAAACCTTTTCTCTAATTCTTTTTTAATATCTTCGATAGCCATACCGAACCTCCTAATTTATTTCGAACTTTTACGTCTAAACATTTTTTATTTTAGATGTAAAACCACCTGAATATAAAGTACATTCCATAATTCTACGTCTAATTTTACGCCTAAATATTTTATTTTTATATTTATTTAGACGTAAATTATTTCTGTAAAACCTATTTCGCATATTTTGCAGACTTACCAACCTTAGCTATGACACCTTGCCTATTTAATGAATAAAGAATATTCCTTAGCAATGCCAAACCTCTATTAAACTATTTATTTATATTTCACTGAATCATCCTATAAATTAGCATATTCTATGCTAAATATATCGTGATTTACTTCTATAATGATTTTGTTTTTCAGTAACTCTCTTTCTTCATCCGTACATTCTGAGTTTATGTAAAATGACTCTTTATATTTATCTCTAAGTTTTGTTTTACTTCTAATGTGATTAAAAGGCAATGAGTTATCATGAACATAAATTAGCAACAAACAATCACCTTTTAGTAATCGTTGTTTTATTTCAATCCAATATTTCTTATCCGTTTCTCCGATAGATAAGCCATAACAACAAATTAAACTTGATGAATTAATAATTTCTTTATATTTTTTCATATGTTGCTGTCCACTCTGTGACAACAATCTAGTTTTTAACAAAACATCACATGCTTCTTCATCTTCACACCATTTGGAATTTAAAATTTGATTTGCATCATTAATCCCTATAACCATGTCATCGCCCAAAGTACCATGCAAATAAAATGGCTTATTAAGATACATGTTATAACCGCTAGTTGGTATGTTTAATATATGTGCATTAATAACATTAGGTTCCTTAATATCAAATATTTTATTAACAGTGTCTGTATAATTAAAACTAACAGGTTTTAAATAAATATGTCCAGATCCTTGATTATCTAATAATTTTTGTAATATAACTTGATCTTCCTCTCTTTGACATTGACCAATTAATGGAATTATTTTATTCAATAAATCTTTGCTTTTGATATCTATGCTATTCAATTTTGAATTTTCATCAGATAAAAATTTTTCTAAATAAAGGTCTATTTCCATTTTGTCTTCATCAAATTTTTCAATATCATCAAAATCTTGAGTTAAAGCACCTAATTTTACTTCATAATCTTTCCAATATTCCAACCTGTCCGTATCATAGTCTTCTTTTAATTTTTGAAAAATCAAATTTTTACCTAGTTTTTCATCTTGATCCTCTAAGTGAATTAAATAATCATAAAAATTAGAATATGAAGTTTTAAGTCCGTAACCTAAATCTAAACCATTTCCAAATAAAATAGATGCCTGCAATGTATATCCTCCTTATTTAATCTTTACTTATAGTTCTTTAATCGTAGAGCAGCACTAAAATTTGTTACTTCTTCTTAATGCCCTTTTTATTAATTGCCAATGCTAATGGAATCACTGTTGCAGCTATACCTACTAGAGCTTTTGCACCTTTAGCTAGGTTAGCTTTCATCTCATGCTTCTTTGGATTCACTTTCATTTGTTTCTTTTCCATGATTAATAGCCTCCAATAATTGTTCTCCACTAACCTCAATGGCTAGTCCTTCACATTTTGTATTTAATTCTAAACACTCTTTTTTATCTTCTTCAAGCAATTGAATATCATTATTAAATATGAAATCATAATCATCACCTGAATACATATGTTCAATTGACATTACACTTGAATAATCTAATTCTTTTAGTTTATTAACAGATTCTGAATAAATTGATTCAATAACTTGAGGTTGTTCTATCAATAAATAAGCAACTGCAATATATTTAGTAGACTCCTTATATAAATTAAATAAATCGACTATTTCATTATATTCCTCAGACTTCTTATTCCAATAATCCATATGTATCAAACCCTCAAAAAATTGAAGAAGTTGGGATTTAGGAATTACTCCATACTCATTGATTTGAAGTCTCAATTCTTCATAAATCTTATCTTGAGCATTAATCAAGTCATGAATACCATTTTCAATTGCAATTCTTTTACCAGGATCATCATCACTACGCTTTAAAGCTAAGTATATTTGTTTTTTACCTGACTCAAGTAAAGCAATACGGTCATTCATTTGCCCCTTTTGAATATGTTTAACAGACTTACAAATAGACTCTAATAATTCAGTCTGTGATTTTAAAGTACCCTGTACCTGAGCCATTTGAAATTGTTGAGTCATATCCTGAATTGGATTTCCCTGCACAAAAGATTCCTTTTTAATACTTAATGGAATAACAATCTTATTTCTTCCATTATCACCCTTTTGCATCAAAGTAGGCCACAATTTACCCGTCTTAGCATTTTCCATAATCCAAAACTCACCAGATTCATATTGTTTCTGAAACTCTTCTGGTATCTCAACTACATACTCAGTACCAGCCTGTACATTATCCAAAATATTCTTTACATCCACTATATCTAGTATTTTATTAAGAACATCCTTAAAAGGGATATGTAAGTCAGGATCATTTGAACGCACTACTCTATACGTATCATATACATACTCTTCAGGCAATTCTTTTTTAACTTCTTGTATTTCATTATCCATAGTCAATACTCCTTAACGTTTATATAAACTAGATATTATAAAAGTCTTTATAAAACAAATTTAGTACCATTATTTAATAAAACATAGTTTTTTAATATCTACGTTATTATTTTATAACTATCGTGTACGACGATTAAATATAAGATTATAATCAATTACATCAAATTTATTTTTCGAAACCACCCAATAGTTAGCTACATTAACAACACTTTGATTATACTTAATCGCTAATTCTTCGTTTACTTCATATGGTTTTGTATAACATTTATCTTGTATAAATTCATTTTCACTAAAACTAACAAAATATATACAAATATTTGGAGAAATAGGTAAAACCAATTTATATAATCCGGATTTCTCTTCGTCCAAATATATATTAATTACCGGATTATCCGATGTTAGAAAATTTCTTTGCTTACTTATACCTACTTTAATGACAGGTCTTTTACACTTATATTGATTTTTTAAATATGCTTCTAAAGAACCCTTGTTTTTAAATAACGTTTTAAATAGCCTATTGTAATAATCCAGTTCATTTAATTCATTTAAATCCAGGTGATGATCCATAGGTTTTAAATTTTTTAACGCTCTACCCATCAATACACGCCCAGAATCAGAACGTATATATTGTAATAATATAAACATAAAGCAACTTTTATTATCAATATATAGTTTATTCTTGCTTCCATGTTCCACATTTTGAATTATTTCATGTATTGCAGGCATATAATTCGATTCTAATTTAGATATTTCTTTTTCTAATGAATTATCTACTTCTTTATTTGATAATTCATATGTGTAATTATGCGCACAGACTTTTTCAATACTTAATTCATTTGTTTTTTTGCTTAACAAGTTAAAAGCGTAAACTTTTCCATTTTTATTTTCAAAATTATTTAAATATGCTCTAGGCACAACATGCTGATTTTTTATCACTTTTCACCTTTTTTATTTATTCAATAACATTTAGCTAACAACCATTATTCTTTGATTATTAACTAAAATCAAATTTTACTTAATCTCTCTCAAACTTATTTATGAACAATTCTCTTATTTAATCTTAGCTAACAACTCTTGGAATTTAGCATAATTTACCTTAACACCATCATCCAAATCCATTGGTTCCATCTTATCTGCCCAGTGATGAACAATTTCTTCATACTTATTCAATTCTAACAATTGCTCATTAATCTTCTTTAATTGTTTAGACAATTTAACCTTTTCACTCGTAGTACCAGCCATATCAATCTGTTCTTGTAATAATTCAATCTGCGTTCTATAACGAGCCTGTTGTGGATGGATATATCCAGTTCTCATACGAGCAATTAAATCCGATGTATATCTATGAATATAAACCAATGCTTTAAATCCATTCTTCTTTCCACTATCAAACAGCCAATAAATTGGACGCTTACCAGATCCAGTTACCTGATATGTATTACAATGATCCTTAAAGAAATCATTTAAGAAATAATTGCGTAATACTTCTCTTGG
>JABLTK010084314.1_pt1 | contig 23797 bp, 37 predicted proteins | sample 7160131 | NCBI WGS metagenome assembly JABLTK01 (sample SAMN14651221, study PRJNA627086) | human gut metagenome | isolation source: feces | host: Homo sapiens
CCACTGTTTCTTCTTCCTTCTGGTCCACTGTTTCTTCTTCCTTCTGGTCCACTGTTTCTTCTTCCTTCTGGTCCACTGTTTCTTCCTTCTGGTCCACTGTTTCTTCTTCCATCTGATTCACTACTTCTTCCTTCTGATCCACCATTTCATCCTCCTTCTGATTCACCATTTCATCCTCCTTCTGATCCACTACTTCCTCCTTCTTCAATTCCTCGGTACTTGCAGGAACTTCCAATCCATCCTTTCCCTTCTTCTGTTTCAGTTGATCCCTCTCTCGTTTCTTCTGTTCACGTCGAAGACGTTCTCGCATTCGGCGTTTTTCCTTCTTCTCCTTCTCAAGCTGTCTCCGTAACTGTTCTCTTAGAAGACGTCTCTCTCGATGGGCAGGGTCTTCAGGATGATCACGACGTGATTTGATAAGTTCACTCCCCTGTCGAGACACTTTGATCATCCGAGAAATCCGTTCTTTATCATTATTTGTATAGGCAGAACAGAACACTGCGAGGGGATAATCATCCAAACTGTCATTGTCACTCACAACCAATCTATATGTCATTTCAAAGCACACAATCTACGTTATATCAGGAATTGTCGCTTCCAGATTATCACGAATTGCACGACAACCTTTATTACAAGATCTCCAGAAATACACATTCTGTTGATTTGAATGTGATATAATCCACATTGTATGAGGAATAGATCTACATTTCGATGGATAAAAGGGATAACTACAATACACGACTGATAATCCCAGGATGTATAATAGACCGAACATTCACAATATTGCGACTCTTTTGAGATTCGCTAAACTTGCCAATAAACCACGCTTGAGTCCCACGTTGTCGAGTAAGTTCGACCATCGAGGTACTAATCGATTCAGGTGTCTTCTTCCACCGTCGGTCATCACTAGTAAATGATCCATCTAGATAGGAGAGTATCAGAACAGAGTACCTGTGTGACTCGTAGAATAGAGAATCTGAGATAATGGAGCTGTAGAAGATGTGTTCTTGTCGTCAGAGACTGGACCCCAACTACAACTAAGACATGGCCACTGCGTGTGATGATGGATGAGAAGATCATAAAGATACTGAGAATTCGACTTCCAAATCTCATATGCAGCATCTTCTTCGTCCGAACCCGCTACGGATGCTTCCACACTAGAATAGTTGTCAGCCTCCTTCTCTGCATCTTCCTCCGTGTTCCTATCATCAGGGTCATCATACGACTCGGCTGAGTCAGATACCATGTGTGTATGAACTGAAAAGTGAACTTGACGACAACTCCCACCTGCTTTCTAGTCAACACAAATATCGATTATTCGGTACGAAAGAACAATTGGAGTTGTGTATATGGATGATTCACTCAGATGGATGATCAAGAACGTAGTCTAATGCATCTCCGTAACTACATTCTAATAAATAAGGGATCTTTTCTATTGTTCTGTGTTTGGGTCGACTTGTGCATCATTCAACTCGTCTTCTAAAATGGTAAGATGTGCTTTCTTGATCATTCTATGACTAATTTGCCATACTATGGTATTATCTCTTTTGAAAAACTAATATGAGTTCACTCTATCTAGTGTATGGATCAAGAGATAACACTTTTTAATGACCCCATTGTTTATAAAAGCTGCAGTCTTTGTACCATAATGAGAGCTCATAAGAGAATGTTAATGGTCATTCATCATTAACTAGACTCCTATTGAGCATGGATCTAGGGATGGAATCACTCTAAAATAACTCCAATGCACTCAAGTAACATTATTCATACCATTCACATCTTAATGACCATCAAATCATTTCGATCTGAAGTTGGTTTCTAGACTGATGTATCTACAATATAGAGTACTGCATATATACACATCAGATTGTTGTTTTTGTATGTCACAATATAGTTGGCATAAATCAAAGGTTTTTCCACCTTTTCAAATCTCATTTTCTGTTTTATCTCACTCTTGTTGTCCATTGAAAGGTATCCATACAATGGAGAAACTTTCAACTGGTAAGCATGCTGTGCAGGAGGAAAAGAGAGAGATTAAACCTTGGAGTGTGGAAGAGAAACGACTATTCTATGAGGCATTCAATAAGCACTATAGAAAGTATTCTCTCATTCATCAAATGGTTAGTTATCGGTCCAAATCTATTATTTATCTAGCTACCATCGCGTAGTAATTCCCAGATACGCCAATTCTTCTATCGGGAGATGAAACGAATTCAGGGCTATCTCGGAAATGCTCAAAGTCTTGTAGATTGGGATGACAAGGATGTATGTGAACATTAGTGTGATTTCATGTAGCATGTGCTTTGCATCTTTAACAGTTATGCTACTCTTGTTCGCAATGGAAATGACATTGCAAAGACAATGAAAAGCAAAAAGTAGAATCGATTGGAAGTTAACATCCAGATACATTGAGAAGTTGCGACACAGTATTGAAAAAATCAATAAACGACATAAATTGGAAGAGTCAAAAAAGAAGGAATTGGAAGAATCGAAGAAAGAGTCCGAGTTGAGCTGGTGACTGTTTTTCATTTCTAGAAATACAGCTAACGGTAAGCAGGATACACCAAAAGAATCTCTATTGCAGCCTCTTCAACTTCCTCCCCGTGTGAGTCGTGTCCCGACCATGGTTATTCGTCTTGTTCCTGCAACTGATCTTCTGGACAACGCCCTACGATCGTATGGCTACAGTCCTCTCCTGGAGCTTACTGTTCGACCCACACTCACAGTCCGATCTCTTTTCGTTCATTTGCGCAGTCGGTGGGAGAAGTTCTGCCAACGAGTTCAAGGAGTGTTCCGACTGGCAATCGCCTCTTCAAGCACAGCAGGTGTATGGGTTGAAAATCGAGTTCAGGGTATTCGCAACCCACCAGAAAAAGTGCCTATTTTGAGTAATACAAACAGCCTTCTATCTTATCGAATGGAGAAGTCAGAGAATGGAACGATGGAAGTAAATGTGATAAATATGTGAGAACGTAGCGTACTTATGGGAACAACGTGTCCAATACCATTGAACAACTCCAAGCAATGGCTGGTAGTACTGATATAATGAAGCTTACAGTGGAGTTGTATTCAAGGAGATGAATGAAAGTATAGTTATTGTGTTGTCTCTCATTCACGACGAGTTCATTCGTTCTTCCTCTCTCCTCGTATACCTTGTATACTTTGATCCTTGGAATCATGGATAGCTGAGAATCCTGCCTATTTCTCAGATCTAGTGGGGATGGCTCAGACGGATGTCTTTAAGCGGGATCTCTTAGGAGATATGGAGCTAGAGGAACCACTTCATCTTGTGTCAGCAAAGGAAGATACTGAGCCTCGAAAAGGAAAGCGGACTCGTCGAACCAGGAAAGAAGGAACCAAACGACGAATCTCCAAGAAAGCTAAGTCAGTAGAAGATCTGACGGGTCCATTAGACGGAATTGAAATGAATATGAGGTGAGTTTAGACAAGAAGAATAAGAACTAGTGTGGCTCCTCCTTCACTTCTCACTTCGTTCACAGATGCTCTTCCTTTTCTCAATAGCAGTGGTCAAGAACCGTTGAAGATTCTTCCTCTTGAACAGACCACGGACTTGAAGGAGACAACGAGTACAGGACCTACTTTTGACAGTTATCTTCATATCCTCAACTCGAATGGATGGTTAGAACGAGATCGAAGTAATCTTGTTGAAGTCTCTGCCAAGTCTGAAGTCCCATCAGATCCTCTTCCTTCCACTCCACGCCTTCCCACATCTGCCACTCTATTCAATCCAGCGATACTATTATCACCCCCACGGTTTGACACAGTGAAGGATACTCGAAGTCGGGGACGTTTCGATAAGATGTTACCTGATATGAATAGCAAGTTATCAAATTTATTCTCTCGAATGATTCAACCTGAAACAAATAGCATCCAAACAGGATTCAGTCTGCCTCCTCTGAGTCCAGTACTACCTGCGCCGACCAAGTCAAAGTCAGATAATGTATCATTCAATAATAGTGAAATCTTTCAAAAGGATGATTCGTTGTGTTTCCCCTTTTCGTTTGACAATCCCATTTGACTTTCCTTTTCTGTTTGTTTTTATTCTCAACGCTGATGCTACAAGCAACTGCTCGAAATAGTACCGTTTCTACTTGTAAATGGGAATGGGAGTGATGATGGTTAGTGAGATTGTTTTCTACATGCCCAGATTTGGCCCTATCCATTATTGATAATCATGCTCCTAGAAATGTCCTGTTCCTTCATGGTATTATGGGTAATCGTCGGAATTGGGGTAACTTTGTGAAATTGTATGTTTTAGAGGATGTCTATTCTGAATAGAGTGAATTCCCGTCTACACAATTCAAATGTACATAGTTTTGTGTCTTTTCTTACATTCAGTACATTACAATGGATTTACCAAGTCATGGAGATTCTCCTGCATGTGACGGCTCCATGTCGATGGAGTTAATTGCACAGAGTGTTTATACCACTCTCCAGAATCATCATCTGCAAGTAGATACGATTATTGGTCATTCGTTTGGAGGCAAAGTCGTTTTGGAGATGATGAAACAGCATCCTCCAGAAGAGCTGCCAAAGAAGGCAATTGTTCTAGACATATCCATGGTCATCTATTATTGAAATCCTTTATTCCAGTCAATGATTGGCCCTATCGAAGATGAAGAATCGATTCATAGTATCAACAAAGTAGTTCGAGCAGTAGATGCAGTGAAACGGCCAATTCCGAATTACACCTACTTAAAGACGGAATTGATGAAGAATGGTTTAACCATTGCTCTTGCTGACTGGCTGAGCACAAGTGTTCGTCGTGATGCCTCTCATCATTATGAATTTGTCTACAACACAGATACGATTCGTGCTATGTTAAAGGTGTATCGACAAGCAGATTACTGGGAGGTTATTGGGAATCCTCCTCCTCACAGTTCTATCCGATTAGTGAGGGCAGAGCAGAACATTCTTTGGACTGAGGATATCGTGGAACGATTGGAGATTCTGGAGAATGATCTTCCGAATCAGTTTAGCACTCGGTTGGTGAAGAATTCTGGCCATTGGTTACAGGTTGATAATCCCGAAGGTTTATTTGAAGCGATTGGAGATATGTTGGTTTAGTTAGTTTATCTGAATGTTTAATTTGTCAACACTCGATTCAACTCAACAGTAGGAACTGAATGAAGGGGTAAATAAGAGGTATGTCACCGAATTGAACAAGTTTCTCGATAATGAGTTGATGTTCAATTTTTATGACCCTTCACTTGTATGTAGTACAGTAATCATGGACATGTTTAGGTCGATTGGATGCAGTTCAAATCGGAGAACAATATTCCAGAGGACATTCAAGAGGTATTGCTGCAGCTCCCTGTGGAGGATCTCTATTCGTTGTTGATTCACAACAAATGTTCTTCTTCTCATCCTTTTCTTCAGAATCTCTGCTCTACACTCTCTAAAATGTCTATATTTTCTCATCTGAAACATCAAATCACACAGTTGGGATGATTGCTGATGTCAATGGTAGAGAAACTCAATCAATAACCCATCTCCAAGGAGTCAAGAAGAAGAAGGCACATGAAGTTCGTCAAATATGCCCTTTTATCCACTCCATTTGGGAGCCTACAGGAATAAAGACAATTGTGGATATTGGTGCAGGACAGGGTTACATTTCGGAGGTTATTCTATGAAATGATACTCATGATCTAGTCTCTAGCGAGGTGGTATTCGTATACAGTGATCGGAGTAGAAACCCAGTTGCAGCTGGTTGAGAAAGTGAATTCGAAGAAATCCTTTGATCGTTTCCACATGGTGGCCTTCAATATCTACAATAAACTTCAAGCTCACTCGCTTGAATCCATTTTATTCAAGTCTCCTGTTTCTTATGGTTTTATTGGACTTCATTGTTGTGGGGATTTGTCTGCCTCTATGTGTCGTCTATTCACAGAATCTGATTCCCATTGCAAGATTCTCTCCTTTGTGGGTTGTTGCTATAATTTGCTGACGACACGCGAAGATTGTGCTGAAGATGTGTACGGTTTTCCTATGAATCCTGAGGTATCGGTTGTATTGAGTCATCGGACACGAAATATGATTGTCCAGAACACCCAGTATGATACAGTGGAAGATCTGAAAGCCACGCTCCAGCGACTTTTCTATCGCTCTCTTCTTCAAGTGGTGATTTGTAAGTTCTTTCCTGAAGAGTTAGAATCTCTATATGTGTTCTTATTGTAGAGAAGATGCAATTCGTTTCCCTGTGGGCCGGCTTCGGTTTGTGTATGGAGAGACTTCGTTTGTGGATTATGTGACATCTTACTTTGCTACAAAGCATCCTGAGGCCTCTGTGCCTTCCGTAGGTAGGATTGACTGATCCGAGTGAGTTGAAGATGTCATTCAGAAGATCGAATGCGACTCAGAACGATCATTTCGGATATTCTCTGGGTTCTTCGTAATACAGAATCTATATCCATGGAATAATACTTGTATGAGTTCTTAACAATACCCTTGGTCAGTTGATCGAATCGCTAATCATCGCAGATCGCGTATTGTATTTGCAAAAGCATGGAGCTCAATGTAGAGTCGATTGTGTATTTGATCGAAAACAGTCTCCACGATGTATGTGTATAACAGCAGTTAAGTAGCGAACAGTACTAAGCAAACAATGATTGTTTCTATAACAAACAAGAAGACCACTTGTTCTCGTAACAACGACATAAACTGCTTAGTGAGCACGACGGAGAGCCTAAATATCATGTACCAGCCACAAAACAACCTTATCGAGGACATTGTAACGAGCAACAGCAAGAGCCTCCATAGAAGGACGATACGATCCCTTCGAGACCTAGAAATCAAAGTCAGACAGAGACCAAACCTCCTTGGCAACAGAAGCAGCACGCTTCACATGAGCCTTCTTAGCCATCTTGCAGGGCTTGGTGGTGTGCTTGGTGGACTTGATGCTCATCATAATGTGCTTTCCCTCACAGTTGACACCCACGGCACGCTTCTGGCAGATTCCCATATGCTTAGGACTAGATATCACTCCAGAGTCTCTGAACCATACGTGTAAGCATTCAAAACGTTCATGTTGTCAGTCGAGAACATGGTGATCTTGCAACCCTGCTTCTGCTTCTTCATGAAAGCACTGTGGTTCTTGATGACATTCCAAACTACTTCAGTGGACATCTATCAAAAATATGAGCACCAGCACAACAAAACACAACTCCACATTCTCAGCTCCCAGACTTCCCAAACAAACTACTTTCTACAAGTACATACTTTGATATTACGAAAACAAGGCCAGTCGGTTTTTCTGTGAGCTGTTCATTTCGCCAAAAACAATTCGAGAGTATTAGGACCATAATAGAGCATTAAACTACCATGAATTTGGGTAGTTTAAACTATAGAAGACCCTATTCTTGTCTTCTTTTCTATTCTTCTTACAATAAAGTATTATACTATTCTGAGTAATGAACCCGATGAAAGATATGAAGAATGCGTGATTCCCTTGTTGGATTCATGATCCCCTAGATGGCCAGAAGTTGTCAATCTGCCTTTTGAGGAAGCAAAAACGATGATCCTCCGAGATAGACCAGACTGCCATGTTCAACAAGTGAAACCTGTACATGTCATGTTGTCAATTTAGTGATGTAGGGTGACCGGATGACCCGTGATCTGGACTTTCAACGTGTTTTTGTCATGACCGAAGGTGATGGTGATTTTAAAGTAATCCATCCTCCTCATTGTGGATAATGGAAAGAATATTCGTTATTATATTGTTTGATATACTATTCGTGGACTAGCAAACCCATGAAGTATTGTTTTTCTTTGTCAATACACCATTCAAATCAACACCGCTTCTCATTACTCCTAATACCATTCCTAATAGTCCTCCAAAAATAACCGCGTTTTTCTTTTGTTCATGAAAACGCAGAAAAGCAAAGAATACGATGGCTGAAATAGTCGAAGGAATGTCCCTGATCTCCAGCGTCACCCTTCTTTTTTCGAAGGCGATTGCTGCAGCTTTCCCTGAGATTGCGATTACACCTGCAGAAACACTGGTACATGATCCTGTTGAAAGGAGGTGATGTTTTAGGTCGCTCAGAATACGAATCTGAAAATGAAGCATGACTATCAGTGTAATGCAGCTATGGGTTTGTGTAAGAAACTCCAGGCCAAATTGGGAAAGGACAATGCTCCCAAGAATCCTCGTGAGTGTGCTCAGAAGATCATTGACAACATGCCTAGTAGCGATGGTGCTTCGACTTGATTTGTAGCCAGTTCTATGATCGAGAAGGTTGAGATGGCTGGTCCCGGCTTCATTAACATGTATCTGAAGAAGGAATGGGTCTCGGAAAGTGTCAAGAAGATTCTCTTCCGTGGTTGTATTCCTCCCCCTGTAGAGCGCAAGCGTGTGGTTGTTGACTACAGTTCCCCTAACATTGCTAAGGATATGCATGTTGGTCATCTCCGTTCTACGATCATTGGTGACTGTTTATCGCGTGTCCTCGAGTTCTGTGGTCATGAAGTACTTCGTATTAACCACGTGGGTGATTGGGGCACTCAGTTTGGCATGTTGATTGCTCATTTGGAGGACATTTCTCCCGATTTTGAGAATAACCCTCCCTCGATTGAAGATCTGACCGTATTCTACAAGCAGGCAAAGCAAAAGTTTGATGAGGATGAGGCCTTCCGTGATCGTGCCCATCAAGAAGTAGTGAATCTGCAGAGTGGAAAGGAGAAGAATATTCGGATGTGGAAAATGCTTTGCAGTGCTTCGGAACGACTGTTCAGTAAGGTGTATAAGATGCTGAATGTGGATCCTCGTCTGAAGATGATGGGCGAATCATTCTACAATCCCTTACTCCCTCAGATGGTGAAGGAACTCGATGAGAAGGGTCTTTTGAAGGAAGAGTAAGATTGAGATGGGAATAATGACAGTAGCAATGGAGCAAAGGTTCTGTTCCCAAAGGGATTTGATGCTCCGCTCATCATTCAGAAGAAGGATGGTGGCTTTGGATATGATGGCACAGATATGACTGCTTTGAAGTATCGTATCCAGGAGCTGAAGGCTGATTGGCTCATCTATGTGGTTGATTCTGGCCAGGCTCTGCACTTCCAGCAAGTATTCGAAGCAGCTCGTGAGGCCGGTTGGGTTGGAGATGTCCGTTTGGACCATGTAGGCTTCGGAGTCGTACAGGGAGAGGACAAGAAGAAATTCAAGACTCGAGCAGGCAAGAGTGTTCGTTTGGTAGATCTTCTGGATGAGGCCCGTGAACGTGCTACCGCCATCATGAAGCAACGTGTGGCTGATGGAGTTAGCAGTCTGGAGAATGAGAATGAGATTGAAGTGAGTGATGAGAGCAAATGCTGAGAAGTAGGAATCAGCAGCACAGCTGGGATACGGAGGTGTGAAGTACTTTGATTTGCGTCAGAATCGTGTGAGTGATTATGTATTTAACTTCGATCGTATGTTGTCTCCTGATGGTGATACGAATGTGTACTTACAGTATTCTCATGCTCGCTGTATGTCGATTCTGCGAAAGGCTCCTGAGGATGTGGAATCACTGAAGGAGCACACGACGATCACATTGGAACATCCTTCAGAATGGGATTTGGCTTGTTTCATCCTGCGTTTCAGTGATGTTTTGGAGCAAGTACCAAATGATCTCATGCCTAATCGTATCTGCAAGTATATCTACGATCTGAGTATCAAGTTGAATGGATTCTATCGTGATTGCCGTGTGATTGGAACTCCAGAACAGAATAGTCGTCTGTTATTGATTGCAATTGCAGAGCGTGTGATGAGACAGGGATTCGATCTGTTGGGAATTGTGACGTTGGATAAGATCTAAGAGAGTGTATTGGAATAAACAATGGATTAATCTGTTTCTTCTAAAATGACTTCATGATTCTGGAGTTTTGTTGTATATAATTGTCGAAGTAGTATGTTTGGATCTGAACTTGTTCCTTGAACTCCATAGAAATGTAAGCACTGTTCCAGCAACTTCACCATTACATCTAAAAACTCTTCTTTCAATTCTTTATCTATCAATTCAATCACACACTGACGTCGTTGAGCAAGAGTTCTAAGGTATCAAACATCCTTATTTCTACTTGGGAGGATCAATCTGATGAGTCTTCAGAATGGAGCGAAGCATAGTTGATGAACAAAATGGATACTTTACATTGAATACATCCACAGCAGAGAGATGTCTTCTGGACAAGTCACCAGTCATGCTATCCACAGCTATCTATTAGTTTCTCTCAATTCAGTACGGATCAAATGTTCCACCATGTAGGTCTCCACAGCCTGAATACACGCTTCACGACTAGCATTATACTTGAGGTTGAGAGCATGGGAAGCCATAAACGCGTGCAATTCCTTGTTTGTCATTATTTGCGGAATGAGACTTTCTCCTGCCATGACCAGATCTGTTGAACGTCTTCGAATAAGAATGTCATTATGTGTGTACTTGATCGAAAGCACAAAATTGTAAAATGATTCGATCGTCTCATCATCGATATCACTATGTTCAATCCCCATACTCATCAGTTTCGTTCGCATGTCATCCTTCCACATACTCATGATTTCCTGCTTCACAGAATCAATTCTCTTCCCAGTATACGTAAGATTCAAACGGTCTGCTTCTGCTTTAAGTGCTTGATTGGTCAACTAAGAATCACTCCTTCTTATAAACAATACGTCGTTGATTCGACTTGGTCGACGTATTATCGAAGCAATAGGAGGTGTCTACATGTGATCTAGCGATACTTGACTCACCGATTGATCAAAACTACAAACTGCAAGTTTTCCACTGAACGAGACATGCTTCGTAGACGAGTTCTCGTTTGATTTTTTGGTTTTGTCCAAATTCAACTGTCTCTCCTGAGCTAACCGTTTCTTTGCAGCAGCGACAAGTAGTCTCCTCCGTACATAACGTAGAGGATACAGCATACTTAGGAATTCAGAAAATGTGTTCAATTAAACAGAAGTTAAGTCTTAAAGAAGTAGAGAAGTAATTAGAGTTCAATCTCAAACACAGCGTTGGCAGTACCCGTGACAAGCGAAATAAGAGCCATCCGAGTATACATGCCATTTTCCATTTCTCGGAAGAAGGCAGCTTGAGGCATTTCATCAACCTCCTCCAGAATCTCTCCTACGCGAGGTAGAGGATGCATCACACGCATTGTCTCCTTTCCCTTCAGAACGGTCATCTTATCAATCACATAAACCCCCTTGTACTTCAAATACTCTTCTTGTGTAGCAAAACGCTCCTGTTGGATACGTGTCACATACAGGATGTCTGTTTCCTTCAGGATCGCATCTGTAAGTTGTTCGCTCTTCTCTTGCTTCACTCCGCGACTGGCAAGATCGTCAACAAAGGCTTGAGGCATCTGAAGACTCTCAGGAGCTACATAGTTCAACTTCACGTTGTAGAAGCCGAGAAGGTACGAAAGAGAATGAACCGTACGACCATACTTCAGATCACCAACCATAGTCACCACGATATTATCGAGATGACCAAGTTCATTGAAGATTGTGAACCTTTGTAATATCCTTACATCAATTGTACATGTCTAAAAGGGCTTGGGATGGATGTTCGCCTGCTCCATCACCGGCATTGATCACTAATGTCTCAAATGAACCAATTTACATTACAAGGCTTCTTCACAAACTTGGCAGCCAACTTGGCAGCACCTGTTTCAGGATGACGAAGTACTAAAACGTCAGAGTAGCACTCTACACATCTCATCGTGTCCTGGAGTGTCTCTCCTTTCTTAGTCGATGACGTTCCTTCCTGGATCGTAATCACTTTTCCTCCAAGTCTGGAGAAGGCAGCATTGAACGATGAAGCAGTACGCGTCGAAGGCTCCAAAAAGACATTGGCCATGACGCGATGCTAAATCTAAGATCCCAAACCAAAACATGCATCCAAAACGTCGCAGCCGCCTTTCTTCGCAACGAGCTCCTTCATACGAGTGGCAACAGCCAGAACCTCCTCCACATTCTGCTTTGTGAAGTCCTTAACAGAGATCACATTCTTTCCCTTCCACGACGAATAATCGTACTAGAGGATAAAACCAGTCTTCAGCAATCTACAGGCATTCCTATCCAACTCAAATACGAAAGTAATTGTTCTAGAAGGTCAAAAATCGAAGCTTTTTGGTTAGTTTTGTCTTCTCTGAAAGCGCAAATTGTCTATGTTTTTCGATCAATTCTTTGATTTTGGTGGAATGCATAGAGATGATTTTGGCCGTCCGTTTTCACAGCCAAGTGGGACGGTGGATAATCATCGTCTGTACAACATTTTAGGCGTTGATAGCAACGCGGATGAGTCCCAGATTCGCAGAGCATATCGGTTACTAGCCAAACAGAATCATCCAGATAAGGGAGGGGATAGTGCCAAGGTAGATCCATTGTGAGACTCTTATTGTAGTTTCAGGAGATTAATACTGCCTATGAAGTATTGTCGAACCCGGAGAAACGGCAATTATATGATCAATATGGCGAAGAAGCCCTCTTGTCTGGTAGAAATGAAAGTAAAAAGGACCAGTCTTATAGGAAACAAACGAAGAATGTTCGACAGAAGATTGTCTGTTCCCTTGAAGATCTTTACAAGGGTAAACGGATCAATATGAAAATTACACACAAAGTTGTGTGTAAAACATGCAATGGTGCAGGCGGAGGTCCCGGATATATGACTGTCTGTACTAAGTGTGGTGGGAGTGGGTCTCTTCAAGTGGAGGTACCAAGTATTCTTTTTACGCGTTATATGGATATGACATGTGATGCCTGTCGAGGTGGAGGCGCTTTTATCGATGAAACCAAGCAATGTCCAGTCTGTCACGGAAGCCGTATGGTTTCGGAGAGTAAACAAATGAGTTTTTACCTTGAACGAGGCATGGTCACAGGCAGTGTCATTCGACTCTGTGGTGCAGCTGATGAATCACCTGGACTTGCTGCCGGGGATGTTTTGCTAGTGGTTCAGGAGAGACCACATCCCGTTTTCCAGCGAGATGGCGCCGATCTCCTGATGCATATGCGAGTGTCAGTTGGCGAGGCACTATGTGGGTTCATGCGAACGTTTACACATCTGGATGGACGAGCTGTTACTGTGTGCTGTAAACCAGGAGAGGTGGTGAAGGTAAGAGAAGTAAGAAGGATTGACGGGTAGCCTGGTACGACCAAGATGATTCCTGGTGAAGGAATGCCTGTTAGCAACAGTGGTGTGCAGAAGGGTTCTCTCTTCATTATCTTCGATGTGGATTTTCCTGAACAGCTGAATCCTCAACAAGTGGAGGTTTTGAGGCATGCTTTCAACATACCTCCTTGTCAACTTCCTGAGCAGTCAGATAACTATGTTCTACAGGATCTAGGGAATGTGGAGTTTGGAAATAGCGTTCCAGGGTATCAGAAACCAATGGTTTGTTTTTGATGGAGGAAGTAACTAGTAGGGCGATGTATCACAGGAGAGTAGTGATGACGACCAGGATGTCCCAAGTTGCCCTATGCAGTAATTGTATCATATCTATCTGTTTTGGTTGTTTGTTGGGATCCCAACATTAGACGTTTCATCTGTTCCGTGATTCATGGAAGTCAAGAGCAATCTCGTATGAATCTCCAGTTTCTCTCATGACCTCCCACTTTTTCTTTGTTGTTTTGTGTAGAAGGTAAGTTTGTGGGTCTGGTTGTTGTTCTCTGCTAGTGATTGGAACTTAGGACACCTTTGAGTGAACCATGAAACTTAAGCAAATCTGAAGCATGAGTCCTTGTTGCGGTGATGCTGGAATGATGCAATACTAATTGGGAATCTCTCTGAATCCTGAAGACAAGAATTAGTGTCATCTTTGAACTGATCCAGCTAATGTTGACGGTGATTATACAAACTAGAGTCTCTGATCTTCTTCTAGTTAGTGATGAGATTCCTTGGCTGTGTCTGAGTCATTTTCCAATAGCAAAAGGATGAACTATTTAGACTCGACTCCTGAGAGTTCTAAAGAGCTTTTTAATACTGATTTGTTATTGTGGTTTGAATTTGTCTCACTGTATGTAGGTAAGTGTTGCTTCGTTTATTCTTTCCGTATGATGATCCGATCGAAAACCTGACACCTCTAGTATGAACCATTTGGTCATGAAATGGTGAGATCGTTTCTGAAGGCCTTAATTGCATTTTGAATGTTTCTTAGGTTTTATAGGTGAGTTGTATGTTTGTTGAGAAACGTTCGAAGGCACAAACATGTCATAACCCATTTGAAATTAGCAAAGTACATACCCCATTCATGACAGGATCTTCATTTAACAGTAACTCTGGCTGTTCAAATTTCTTTTCCAAGAGACCATCCACATAACTACGTAAGCGCTGCACTAAGACACCCACACGGGCAGGAGCTGTGAACTTTAACCACTCATCTACAGTAATCGTTCCCTCGACATGTTGAATCGTAATATTACCTCCAAACAGCAGTAAGGAATATGGCGGAATCACAGTCAAATCGTGGACAAACAATTTCGAAGTATTCATTACTGAAGTCTACATTATCAGTTTACATTCATTTATACATAGAGCATGAGAGGAAATGGATATTCTCGTTCAATGAAATTGATTGAAGATGGGTGAACGAACACACGTGTGAGTCCATCCTTTCTCTCACAACCCTCCACTTCTCGATGAATCAATAACCGATATTCCTTGGCTTCTGGAGTGGATTCGAAGGCTCCTCCCTCAATGGTCTATCTCTTATCCTCCACTTCATTCTTACTTTATGGAACTTGATTCTTGTCTTCTCTACTTTCACCACATTGGCATAAAGACCTGCAGTGATCGCTCCTTTCAACACATTCTCCTCACTTCCATTTCGATTCCATGCAACGTCGCCTTCCTGATATGTACGTGGGAGGAAACGAATCACCTTCAACTCATCCAGGAACTGCTTGCGAAGTGTTCCTACCGTTAACATGGACTCATAATTGATGAAATTACTACGACAAAACTCCCGCTTGTTTTTGGATCCTTTCCATGCATCATATACACGTAGCAATGTCAAATGATCGCTTAAGCGATGAGCAAAAAGTCGCTTGCGTGAAGTCATCTCATCTCGCAACTCCAGTGGGGCTCGGAACACGGTACGTTGGGACAAGAATGCTGCAATTGTCGCAACCGCATCCACACAACGCAATAAACAGCCATAAATTAACATTTTCGCCATTCGACAATCCAAGGGCAAGTCTGCAATATGATTTCCCAATGATGTCAATTCATAAACATCATTCCCACGATTATCATGCCGAACTTGCACAGCCTGGATTTCTTGGAGTGTTTGAAGTGCTCGTTGGATACTCTCCGTAGAAGGAGGTGTGATACAAGCAGTAAGTACTCTCAAAGGGTTTCCCAATCTCATTCGTAGTGTCTGTAGACATAGAGCATCAAGAGGCGAACGAACCATTTCTGGAGGCGTGTAGCACTCAAAAGATGCGAATTTGGCTCGCGTGTAGAGGCGATAGACAGTGCCATTCCGAACACGACCAGCACGACCTCTGCGCTGCTCTGCAGAGGCCCGTGAGATCCAGACTTCTTTCATTTCTGTGATGTTACTATCAGAATTGAACAGAACTCGCTTCTCACGTCCTGTATCAATTACCACTGTACAGTCAGGAATCGTGATAGAGGTCTCAGCAATGTTTGTACTCAATACAACTCGTCGTTTGTCTGCATTGGATCGCTCAAATACTCGTTTCTGCTCCGACGTGGAGAGGGAACCATGACAAGCAATAACCTCCACACTGAAGGAGGAAGCTTCAAATGCTTCGTTCAATAATCGACTCACTGTTTTGATCTCAGCAGCACCCGAGAGAAACACCAGAATTACACCCCCTTGCCAGGACTGCTGAGACCCAAAGAGATACTGGATGAGATGAGGAATAAGTCCATAGTCCTGATAACGATCACACCACTGTGTGAGGATTTGCGAGCGATCTACAGGGGATGGGGCGTCTGTAAGAGACTGTGTGAGACCTGATGGCTTGTAGCCAGTGTCAAACACGATATCCTCTAAGTACTTCTCCTGTACAGAGAATAGACGACCTTCTACAGTAACTGAGGGAATACCTCCAAAATAATTGGAGAAGAGTTCTTGATCCAGTGTAGCTGACATAAGAAGTACCTTCAGGGAACGATGAGAAGGAAGAAGTCTTTTTAAGAGGAATAATAGGAAATCCGAAAGAATAGATCTTTCATGAATCTCATCCACTAGAATATGAGTCACATCTCCAAGTTCTCCTCCTTGTAACTGACGTAATAATACACCTGTTGTACAATATGTAATGAGAGTATTTGAATTTGTTCTATTTGTGAATAATGAACCTTTTTTCTACTTGGAATCTCCTCGTACTTGATATCCTATTGGACATGAGGTTCCTTCTTTATATCCTTGTTCCTCGATGACTCGGTTATATAATCCTAGACAACTGATTCGTCGAGGCTCACACACAATGATATTGAGATTCGAGGCTTGACTCTCTCGGAACTCCTCCAACAAGAATTGAGGGACCTGGGTTGATTTACCACATCCTGTTCCTCCATTCAAGAGACACACTTGGTTCTCTCTTACCATATTCAGGATCTTCTCTCGATATGAGGCAATTGGGAGAGCTTTGCGTTGCGCTATTACTTCGGCAGTTGGATTGCCAAATAGCTGATTCTTTGAAATATGGCGAACTGGTTTATGAGATCTGGATGGAGTTAATGATTGTGATTCAGATACCATAGGAACTGGCTTAATTAGCTTGAGAGTAGACTTGTTCGTGGAGGAAGGCATTTGAATGAGATGATCAGGAATAGACGAGATCAGCTTCGTTGCCTCCTGTAGGATCTGTTCCACATCACTCAACACTTCATATAACACTCCGTCACAGTCCTGAGTGTATCTTTCATAGACCACACAAGTGAAAGCAAGTCGAAGTTTATCTGGAATCTGACCACAGTGCAGATAGACAATAGGAGGTCGTTTGGGATAAGCGAAGAGTGGTAACAAAGCAATCCATAGAGAGATTGATTTGGTATCCACAGTACACTGATATCGGAGGAAGGGACAGTTCATGAAAGTGATTTGCTGAATGATAGGAGTATTGTCGTCTTGATTGAATATGGCTTTTAAAGCCTCGATTTCTGTCTCCACAATATTACTCTTAGAAGGAGGATCATCGAAGTGTGTATGGAGCAATGGACCAGTTAACTCACTCAGACATTTCTTCAAGTCAGAAGTAGATTGACTGATCCTTTGTACATCCTCAGGAGAGAACCCGCAATCTACTAGGAAACGAACAGCCGAATTCCGGTTCTCTTTGCGACCATGAATCACATCCAGTTGCTTGCCAGCAGCTTGGAAGGCAGGTGGAAGTTGCTGGTCAGGAAGATGCACACAGCACCAATCCAAGCAGGCTGAGAGCGTACTACATCTTTGAGCAGCCTCCTTAGCAGCCTCCTTAGGAAAGCCCAACTGAAGTAATTCTTCACATAGCTGCTCTGTCTGATGAGTTGAGGTGGGTTTGGACACTTCTTCTGATTGATCCTTCAAGAGCTCCAGGATGAATTGTTGATTCGCTTCACTCAGGAACACTGTGGGAGGCTTACGCAGTTGCTCTTGTAACTCCCGACGCTTTTCGGCTTGGACACGACCCAGACGTCTTTTCTCCTCAGCCATCATCCGTTCGTATTTGCTAGTAAAGTGACTTCGTGTCTCCAGAGCCACATTCCGCAAATCTTCATTGCTTCGATGATCCGCTATTGGACGCGACGACTGTACAGAAGGAGGCTCCGGAGTGGGAGAACTCTCAGGAAGCGGAGAACCTTGTTCCTCGGTTAGAGGAGATTCGACTTTCTGTCCCTTGTGCTCCTTGTTCATATGTACTTTGAGACTATCTATTAGAACACAATTTCAGTCCTTACCTCATTTCCTTCTCAAATGTTTTGTTGCAGAATGAACATGTGAATACAGGTTTATCTTCGATTTTCTTCGATATTTTATCTTCCATTCCGGTTAACTTCAGCCACATTGAACTGTAGGGCTCAGGAAGCTTCTGATGAAGAGGAAGAGTTGGTTGAAGGTGATGCAATGCTAGCAAACATGAGCAGTTTCTTGCCAAAATAGCATCTGGAAAGGATTCTGTGCTTGCAAATATGAGATCTTTCTCCCGGTTTTTTGGATCCGGCAAAATCACTCGAACACTAATCTCATAATCCAGAAAAAATAGTGGAATACCAAAACTTCCCTGGAGGTGCGCGATCGTTATTGAAGAGGGGTTTGGGACGTTTCTGTTTTTGACAATACTCCTGAACCAGCTGGGCAGGAGTTCGTTGCCATTCCTTCATCACAACTCCGCCCACTGTGATCTTGAGTTTCACAGCATGATCAAATCACCTACTTCACCCTTAGAAACAACAACAGTTCCAGCCCCTTTCTGTCGGTGCCCTTTTCCCTTCTTTTCCTATACTCTGACATAATCACGATTCTGATACCGGTTCCTGCCCTTTTTCGTGTATTTCTGTTGGAGATTTAGCTTCTACCTTCTTCCTATCTCTTCCCATTCTGAATTTGTCTCCCGAATCCAGCTACAAACATCGAGTATCTTTGCTAACAAACAATACACTACATCTACAATCATTTCAAATACTCGAAAAAGAGAAACCCCTTTCTTTCGAATGGGAGTCATTTGTCTTACTTCTCTTTTTGTTGGTCATCTAATCACGAAAAGAGTGATCTTTGAACAACGGATACAAGAAAACAGTGATTGAACAGTTCCGCGGTTTTTCACAATAACATAGTTCACATAAACAAGAGCTATTGCAACATATCTTGCAATATTCTGAATACAAACTCCAATGGTAGGTCTTGGATGATTTCATTTAACTCCTAGAATGTTGAAATTCAGGTAGAGAGTGGTTTTCTATGATTATGTATCTTAGTTATCATTGTTGCAGAAGAGCGACCGCATCAAGTGTATCGATTTTCATCCTACTGAACCTTGGGCTCTTCTCTGTTTATTCTCTGGAAAAGTGATAATTTTTGATATTGAGAAGAAGGAAATCCGGAATCACTTTGAACCAGGCTATCAACCTATTCGTTGTGGAAAGTTCGTTGCCCGCAAACAATGGGTTGTCTTTGGATGTGATGATATGAATATCCGTGTATACAACTATAATACAGGAGAGAAAGTAAACTACTATAGGAAGAGTTAATTTCGTGTAGGTAAAAGAATGGAAAGCTCATGATGATTTTATTCGAGGAATGGATGTTCATGAAAGTCTTCCCTATCTTCTAACCTGTGCAGATGATATGTTGATCAAGTTATGGGATTGGGAACATGATTTTAGTCTTGTTCGAGTATTTGAAATCTCATCTTTCTAATGAATAGAAATATGATGGCCATGTCTATTACATTATGGCTGTTAAGTTCAATCCCAAAGATAGTACTAGTTTTGCATCTGTTAGTCTGGATCGTAGTGTGAAGGTGGGAGTTGGTGGAGTTGGCGACAAGTAGATTTGGTCGATTTCGCAGAGTCATTGTAATTACAGTCTGCTTGGGCATCAGAAGGGTATTAATTGTCTTGATTACTATCCAGGAACAGATAAACCATACTTGATCACAGGAAGTGATGATTTGGTAGTTTCCCTGTTTCTACTTTCATTCATAGACTATCAAAGTATGGGATTATCAAACAAAAACATGTATTCAAACTTTAACAGGTCATGAAGACAATGTAACGGCCGTGCGTTTTCATCCTCGTCTCCCTTATATCTTGTCTGCTGGAGAAGATAACCGAGTAATTCTCTACCACAGTGGGAACTTCCGTCGTGAACGTGTATTGGTGCAGCCTACACTCGATCGCTGTTGGTCGATCGGTCTGTCTCCTCACAGCAACCAGTTGGTGCTGGGATATGATGAGGGCTATTGTGTGTATACGATTGGTCGAGACAGGCCAGCTGCCTCGATGGATGTGCAGGGTCGATTGGTGTGGTCTGTACGACAAGATATCAAACTGGGAATCATTGACGAGAAACGCAACGATTTTGGGAATTCCTCAATGAAAGGAGTCAGTGTAAATCTTACAGAGAAAGAGATATCCTTAGAATGAGTTACTGAGTACACCTTCATTCTACTTGGGTCGTTGTGAAGTCACTCCTGTGATTCTTTCACATAATCCAAATGGTCGTTTCTTAGCAGTGGTAGGTGAAGGTGAGTATGTGGTATATACAAGCCGTCAACTCCGCAGCAAAGCCTTTGGTGAGGGTATTGATTTAGTATGGCGAACTGGAGGAAATGGATACTGTGTTCAGATTGTAGTTCTAGAAGGAGGATGATATGGATAGAGCGAGAATATCCTGACTCTCTTCGAAGATTTCAAGGAAGTTCGAACCATTCAATTGTCTGTGAGAATTACTGGTCTCTATGGAGGAAGCTGTCTGGGTATTGATTGCAATCATGAGTTCTTTGCATTCTATGACTGGGATACAGGGAAACTGGTGCGACGGATCGATGCTCAAGTGGAGGTGAGGGAACAAATCCAATCTGATGTCTAGGGTGTGAGTTGGAGTGATGAAGGTCATCATGTGGCCCTGCAAACAGCTTCTTGCACTCATCTCCTGCAATATCATCCCGAGGCCTTTACTGAGGAGATGATTACAGGCTCTGATATCGAAGGTAGCTTTGAAATTGTAGGAGAAATCCCTGGGAATACACGTATTGGTCTGTGGTACAGAGAGGCATATCTTGCTGTGAGCAATTCCAAACTCTTGGTACATATTGGTTCTCATGTTTGTTTCTTGGGAAGGATTAATGATTAGAATGATTTTCTGTCGTATGTTCCTCCGTCCTATCGTATGCTTCGCTATCTCCCTTCTCTGAATGCTGTATTTTTCCTTGATCCAAGCGTAACCAAATGGATCAGAATTCACTATAGTCGAATCTCTTCATGTATTCCCTTGATCATTCATATCTCGATTATCAGTGTGCTGTGGTTCTTCAGGACTTTGATCTAGCAAACTCTCTGCTCTCCACAGTAGCTCCTTCTCGTCATGACGATTTGGCAAGGTTTCTGGACGAACAGGGTTTCACAGAAGGAGCTTTGCAATTAGCAGAGGATAAGGAATTGTGTTTTGATTTGGCATTGAAATTAGGGCAGATTGATGTAGGGGATTTGAGAATGGATTCACTCTAGATGTGTCGTGAATTACTAGAAGGAGTGCTAGCTAGTGATGATCGTTCTAACGCTTATAATCCTCAGCGCTGGCGTCGATTAGCAGATTTGTGTATTCAACAAGGACGAGTGGCTGAAGCTCAACTCTGTGCGCAGAGTGCAGGTGATCTGTCACTATCTCTCTTACTCCTCTCATGTATTGGTGACAAGACTGGTTTATATGAGGTTGCCAAACAGGCTCAGCAGCAGGATCAACTCAATATCGCTTTCCTTGCTCTTTATATAGCTGGTGATGCTGAGGCTTGCTTGAAACTTCTTCAGGATTGCGGGAAACTGCCTGAAGCAGCCTTCTTCTCCCTTTCTCACTTGCCTTCCTTCGTGAATGATGCTTTACAAGCCTGGCAAGAGGATCTGCGGTCTCACAAACATATTGCTGCTGAGTTGCTTGCGAATCCGAAGGACTTTGGTTCATATTTCCCTGGGCTGGAAGCCGCACAAGAATTGGAAAAGGCTTTAGAGCCATTGCATCATATGAATGTGGCTGCGTGTGAATATCCGAAGTACTGTGCAATGTTAGAAGGAGAGGGTTTGGATCTGAGTCAGCTACGTACTGTGGAGCAAGTTATGAGTGAAGTTGCGGAAGAAGTGAGTGGAGATGCTGCAGAGGAAGTGGAAGGAGAAACTACAGAAGGAGACGTTCCAGAGGAAGAAAGGGCGCATGAAACGGTAGTAGAGACAACAGAGGAATCAGTGGCGCAAAGAACTGAATCAGGACATACACCTGATAGTGACTTTGATGAACTCATGGATGGGGATGTTGATCTAGAAGGAGATGGGGATGACTTAGATTTGGATGATTTGGAAAAAGAATGGAATTAATATCGATTTGTTACACAACTATACAGGTGGCCAGCCGCATTTCTTCCCTCCTATCACATGAATATGGAGATGGAACACAGATTGTACTACAGATCAAACGATCCATGAATTATCACAAGCTTCCTTGCCATCATTCACCACAATCCTATACCCCTTTTCCAATCCCTCTCGAACTGCTAATTTCGATGCTACATGCATTAAATGACCCACAAGTTGTTCTTGATCGTCTCTCATCTAATGTTCATTGAATCATCCAAATATATCACATTCCTCAACTGTGTGAGATTATTACATTTCTTTGGTACTACAAGGAAGTGAACAGGAGCACAAGGATTCACATCACGGAAAGCACAACACTATCATTGTATCCAATAGACTCTACATACTACATCATCTTCAAATAGAATATCAGATGGAATGGTTTTATCTGCAATCTGTTCAAAGAGTGTTGGTTTTGTGGATACAGAAAGGGTACGAACACCTTTCCAAAGAGGAACAGATTTCCACACTTTAGCAATCATAGGACAGAAACAATTAGGATATATGGAGCAGAAGATAGATAGACTTATGCAATTCAATAAATCATCCTGAATTCACTTCTATAGTTTGAACAACAGTTTTCTCGCTATTGTAGTTCTTTCATTCCAATCAGACATGTATTTCTAGTTCTTCCTTGTTCATAAGTTAGGCCACTGATTGTGCTATGTGGAAAACCATGTTCAGGGAAAACGAGGGTTGCCAATCAACTTGCTGAATACATTCGGAAGAAGGGATTTGAACCCACGATTGTCAACGTGGAATCATTAAAGCTGGATTCCAAAACTGCCTATGGAGGTGAGGAAAGGGGATGCCGTGTGATTCGATAGTTGCTTTTGACGAAAAGAACACACACGAAATGATCAAAACTCAAGTATCCAGAGTCTTACGTGGTGATAACTTTGTGATTCTTGATTCGATGAATTTCATTAAAGGATATCGGTATGAAATGTACTGTATTGCTCGAGGATGTCGATCTACTCGGTGTGTTGTGTGGGTTGATACTCCGATGAGTGTCATAGAATCTTTCAACAAGGAATGTGACCATTATACCCACGATGTGTACGGAACTGACCATACTCTTTAGTTTAGACTTCTTGATTTGGCCTGCCGCTTCGAACCTCCTTCTCCTCTCACCCGATGGGATACTCCTCTTTTCCGTGTCTGTCCTATTGGAGATACTTCAGCCTTTGAGAGTGGAGACGCACCATCTCAGGCACTTCTTTTGGGTCTGAATAAGAATAGTACTACAGAAGTAGAGATATACAAAGAAATCCCATTTGATGCAATTTGGGAGAGTCTGACCGTTACAAAGACCCAAGCCAAGCATGTGGCTATTAATCCACCTGTATGGGCCGTTAGTCTGAGTTATGTTCTAGGCAGAATCTCTGAATAGTTCGGATTATGTTAGCTTCATTAATAACACAACTGATGTGATTGTTAAAGATGTCATTCGAGAGCAGTCAATGAATGGAGGAATTGTGGGTAGCAAACTCAAAGTTACTGGGACTGATTCGTTTGTGATTTTGTACAAGAGAGTGACGTTATTTCAATTGAGGAATTGGAGAAAGCAGTTCTTAGCAATCATCACCAAACAGCATATTGATCAGGACAGTGTTTCTACATCCTTCGTGAATTTTATTAATACACAGTTAAAAGAATAAGATTGTTTGTTGCCAGAAAAAGAATACTCCGAAGCGGGGAATCGAACCCCGGTCGTCCGC
>JABLTK010020082.1_pt1 | contig 23780 bp, 22 predicted proteins | sample 7160131 | NCBI WGS metagenome assembly JABLTK01 (sample SAMN14651221, study PRJNA627086) | human gut metagenome | isolation source: feces | host: Homo sapiens
AACACTCACATCATATCTACCTTCACATTCTGGTTCTCAATACGATAAAGCGCATTCACCGGAATTTGCTGGAGCCATTCCGTACTTTCTTGGTCTGGGGTACATCGGTTGTAATTCACCACTTCAATGACAAGTCATTGTGAGATTGGAAGGTCATCTGTAGGTTTGGTGAAGGCTTGACTAAGTGGTCATGGTTGCAACTTGGTGGTTTTATCATTCTTTCAATTGGTATGTTGATGTTCAATGGAACAATTCGCTGCTGTCCAGAGAAGGAAAAGGAGGAGCAGGAGAAACTTGTTGTTTAAAATCGTGTATTGTTTGTTGTAGTCGCTTTCTTAGAAGGATAATCATTGATTTGCGATGAGTGAAGAATCTCATCACAAAAACTCTTCTCATCGGAAGAGAGAAGGCCACCATCATCACGTACATCGTAGAATTATAAGAGGATGATTCGTAGCACCATCATTCACATAGTGATTCGATGATGTCAAAACACCGGAAGTTGATGAGAGAGTTTCAAGAAATGCAAAAGGAGCTGAAATCACAACAGAGTGACGGAATAGTGACAGACCACGATGCAATCGCAAGAAATCTGCAATTTATTATGGATGGAGATATTTCAAAAGCGGCAAAGTACGTTTGGAAGGGGATGCTTACATGAAGTTGGGAACAGCGACTAGCTATTCGATATTATAATAGATTATTCAAAGAATATGCACTTGTAGATTTGACGTATTACAAAGTCAACAAGATTGGGATGCGATGGAGAACCGAGAAGGAAGTTATTGATGGAAAGGGCCAGTTTACATGTGGAGAAGTGCATTGCTCGAATACCAATATGAAAGACTTATGCAGCTTTGAAGTTCCCTTCAAGTATTCAACAAAAGATGGTCAGAAGAAAACAACACTCGTAAAAGTGCGGCTATGTGGTCCATGTGCATTGAAGTTGTACTATCGAAAGATCCGGGAATATGAGGGAAAGGACAGTGCGAAACGACAACGCCGGAAAGAATGTAACTCTTCCAGTGAGATATTTGATTATATTCACGAAGTATTGAAAGAAGATGAGATAGAAATCGAACAACCTCCACCAATGGAACCTGTTGTTTCTAATACTCCTTTACCTGTGGTCGTATCCAAACGGATCACTCCACCAACAGAAGAACCAGTCAAAGAGAAGAAACCTCGAGTGAAAACACCGAAGTTGGTGAATGGTCATCATCACTATTCATCGAGTTCAGAATCTGAATCTGAACCAGAATCAACACCTATTCAAGAATCCCATCCAGAAAAAGAGTTAGATGCAAATGGAAATGAAGTGATTTCAACGAGCAATGATGTCTGGAAGACAAATATTGAAGTGGAACACACAGAAAATGAGAAGATGGATGACTTCATCAATCAATTGTTCATGTGTTCTGTTTGTTTTAACCCAACACAATCTAAAATGACAACTATCCAAATAAATCAGATGTTGAACTACGATGAAGGTCAATTATACTACTAGCATCATCTTCATTCACATTCTCATGAGTATCATCTTCATCTCCCCACTTCATCAAAATGCTTGAACGACGCTGACGGCCTAGTAACTGACTCTTCATTTCCATTACACGTTGTTTCTTTGCTAAATCATCAAGATTATAGGTTTGAGCGAGACCAGCTCGCGAAGTTTCCCTCAACGAATCCTCGATATCTTCTCCAGTCATTATCATAGTCATTAGCACCTCATCCAGAGAGATAATGTGATAACCATTCGTCATTAACGCATACTCACAACACTCCAAGGCTCGAGATGCTGCCATTGCGTTTCGTTCAATGCAAGGAACTTGGACGAGTCCCTTCACAGGATCACAGGTCAGTCCCAACATGTGCTCAATAGCCATGCCGGCTGCATACTCGATCTGTTCAGTTGAACCTCCCATCAAAAATGTAGCAGCTCCTGCAGCCATTGCACACGCTGTTCCGACCTCTGCCTGACATCCTGCTTCAGCTCCAGAGATTGAAGCATTGACCTTGGCCAGATTCCCAATTACGCTAGCTACAGCCAGAGCATCCACAATATCATCATCTGTAATGTTTGGGTGGTGATAGCGGAGAAAGTACAAGACTCCAGGAACGATGCCACATGCTCCACATGTGGGAGCTGTCACCACAATCTCGCCACCTGCATTATTCTCAGAAACTGCTAATGTGTAAGCGAAGAGAAAAGCATTTGGCTAGAACTCAGATTCTCTCTTTCAAATTTACACTGATCATTTCACTGCTTCGTTGAGCTGCTCTAAACATGTCATGAGCTTTACGAGGAAGATTCAATCCTCCAGGTAATACACCCTTTCCTTCTAAACCAATTTTAACACAATTTGACATGGTATTCCAGACATCTGCCAAATATGATCGGATGTCATCTCCTTCATATTGATACACAAAATCACACAGTTTTAATCCTGATTTTCTACACCAACGCATTATTGAGTTCATCGTGGAGATAGGATAGACTGAATGAAAGGTCTTCTTGAAAGGACCATTCACTTGTTCAAGTTCAGAATCGGTTATAATTGCTCCTCCACCAACCGAATAATACGTCTCTTGACCAATTTCCTTCTCTCCCTGACATCCTTTGATTGTCATTCCATTCACATGAAATGATAATGTTTCGTTCGACTTCCAGATAAATGTTACTTTCTTGGGTTTCAACTCGTTTTCAATTGCAACATCCGTCATGTGACCTTTACCAGTTGCAGCAAGAGATCCGTAGAGGGTTACAATGTAGTTATCACATTTTGAATCATAAAGAGACTTAAACGCCTTGGCGGCAAATGAGGGACCCATTGTGTGAGAACTAGAAGGACCATGTCCTATTCTACAGATTATCCACGACTAAGACACTCCACCTGTACAGTTCTCGAAGGGATGGCATACCACTTGTTCCAGATTGAGAGGAATAGTACAAATGAGAATGACCCTAGCGGTATAAGTAGCTACAAAAGTTCCTACATTCTTTGAGACGATTCGGATGTACGTTGGAACCTTCTTCTAAAGATTACTCTTACCAAGCTACAAAACCATTCCAGTACTATCATGAGATGAACTCTCACCAAAAGAGTCGTCAGTATCTATATCCATAGAGATAAAACAAGAAGTGACTGATTCGCAGTTGCCGTCGTCAACTCCCGTATTTCCCCTTTTTTGGAATTGGTTCTTTTTTAGTTCCAGTATTGAATTCATTAGTTTATACACTAGTACAAAGCAGAGAAATCGTGTTGGGACGATATTAGGAAAACTACTAAGATGCTTCGACCGTTTCCAAATCTCACACTCCAATTCATTGGAGTCTCTAGTATTTTCCTCAAGCGTTGTTTTGGTGGTGTAGCATCTAATGCTGTCTTGAATCGTTTGAAAGCGAGTTTTGAGTATAACTCTGTTTCAGTGACTATTACATCCTAGGCGGCATAATGAATTGGCACAGGAACTTGAGAAATCAACCAATATGTCTCGAGAACGATACGTTTCAATTAATCACGAATTATCCAACCTTTATGATCAATATGATTGTTACAAACGATACATTGTATTTGTGATTGGTGTTTTTGACGAGAAAGAAAGTTAAGAAGGAAATTGATGACGTCCAGAAGTTAATACAAGAAGAGAAAGACAAAGAGATCATTGAAATGGCGAATGAAGAGATGACGCGATTATTGGAAGAGGAGAAGAAAATAACGGAAGAAGCTCACCAAATTTCGTTGCCATCCAATCTGTTAATCTTAACAGTGCAAGTAATTTGTAGAGAGGACAAAAAGAATTGTACAATCGAAGTACGAGCAGGAGCAGGAGGAGTTGAAGCATGTCTATTTACAGAGGACATCCTCAACATGTATAAAAGCTACTGCGGACTTAAGGATTGGAGATGGTCAGTGCTGAGTTGCAATGTTGCTAATGGAGGAGGGTTTCATTGTCGTACTTCCACTTATGTATAGTATTAAAGAAGCTATCGTGAAGGTAACTGGAGAGGGATCTTATGGTATTCTTCGTACAGAATCAGGAGTTCATGTTCGAATGCTTCCTTGGTTTCATGTGTAGCGTGTTCAACGAGTACCAGAAACAGAAAGTCAGGGCCGTATTCACACCTCAACTATGACTGTTGCTGTATTTCCTGAGTTGGAGAATATTGATTTGATGATTCGACCTGAAGACTTGCGTATTGATACTTATCGGTCTAGTGGCAAAGGGGGACAACATGTGAACAAAACAGAATCAGCTGTACGAATTACTCACATCCCAACAGGAATTGTTGTTGCCAATCAGGATGAACGCAATCAAGTAATATCTTTAGAGTAGTAATGATTCAAAGCATATGAACAAAGCGAAAGCTCTTCAGATCCTAGCAATTCGTCTTCAGAATCGTCAAGAGTCTCTTGTTAGCGAGGAAGTGGATAGCGAGAGGAAGTCATATCCTTTGGATCTATTTATATGAAATATCCTTCACAATAAGCTAATTGGCACGGGAGAGCGATGTGAAAAGAATCGTACCTATAATTATCCTAATGTGACTTTTCTTATTAACTTGTGATCAATAGAGTCGAATTACAGACCATCGAGTGGGATTGACGTTGTATGGGATGGATAAGATGATGCGAGGGGAGCTGTTAGATGAATTCGCTGATACACTCAAGAAGTGGCGTATTCAACAGGAATTAGATGAATTAAGTGGTTATTGTGTGTCTTTATAAACACAATACACAAAATTACTATTTCCAAGAAGTAATACAGTTTTCATTTCATCTGTTAACACACCATCGGATTCTGTAGAAGATTCAGTGGAATTCTTCGCTCGTTCTCGTTTCTCTGCCTGTCTTCGACTATTTTTGAATCCCCAACCGCGGAACATATAAGATGGGGCAAATTTCAGAATCTCAGTTGTATAGGCTCTTCGAATCTGTTTAATCACTTTAGACCATGTCGAAAGTTTATTACTGTATATCTGATGTTGAAGTACAATATCGAAATTATTCAAATTTAATGGAGTGATACCTCGAGTACTAATCACCAATTCTACCGTTCCCAAACGCATATGTTCCAAAAATACAAGTTGTCTCGGTTTCTTCTGTTTCTCTGTATTGCTGATTCCGAGCAATTTATCACGACAATGTTGATCTACAAGAATGCCACATCGATTGCATTTATATCCCAAATTCCTGACATTCCCAATTTTCTTCTTACATACAGCACACACACCCAACTGATCTGTCAACTCGAATTCATGCTCACATTGTACCTGCTTCTTGTGGTATCTGAAGCGACCCTGAGGAGCAGGTACCCCATCTGATACAGTACTGTTCTTCCTCACACGAAGAGTTGTCACAGCATCTTCAGAGGTAGGTACAGTAATAGCAGGCTGGATATGACGTCGTCCTCCAGACTCTGTAGAAGTAAGATCAGTCGGAGACACCTCCGTAGAGACACTAGTATCATCAGATAACTCGAGAATGATGTCTTGAGTGGGTTTTGTCTCACCAACTTGTAAACTAGGAAGAGGCAACTTATCCTTCTCCACATCATCTATTGACTCATATTCCGAAGAGGCAACCGAAAGAGTTTCATTGAAATCAGGATCCAGAGTCAAGGATTCTATTTCATTATCCTCTTCTGGGAAGAAGTAATGAAATATCCCAGCTGCTAGCGAACTCGAGAGTTGGAAGAGAATGTAATAATGGCAACCAGGATAGACGTTGATTCCCACGTGTTCAAACACATTCACGGGCATTCCATCACATACAAGACTTTGACTCAAAACCGTGATTATTTCGAGTATATTACTCTGTTCATCTGGGGTTCGATCAAGCATTACAGGACTGAATACAAGATCAGGATACTCCCATCGCTGATCGGCAGCTGATGCTAATGGATTTACGATCTTCAAATCATTGAGTATAATTTTCGTTTCGCTCTTTCCATCGAAACAGAAGTTATGTTCTCCTGTGAGACCTCGTAATGTGGCTACTGCAATCTGTTCTCCTTTACTTGCTAGAAGTGTCCATTCAACCTCTTCCAACGTATATTTGATGCGAAGAACGGGAATGAGTTCTGTTTCACCTCGAATAGCAACCAAAACCTTCTGCTCAATGCTCTTCATCATCTCTGTTGTTAAGAGCGGGTTCTGTTCCTGTGAACCTGACTCTGAAGTCAAGTCAGTCTCATTTGGTTCAGAGACAGTACTGGTGGTAGGATTGGCAAGTAAAGTGTAGTGAATCACATTCAAAAAACGATAGAACTCCTCTCCAGTCATTCGGATGCTGAACGATCCGATATTTACTGTGATTCGATTCACTAAATCCTCCCTTCGGAATCCAGGAGAATAAACACGAGAAGGAATGAAGCCATTCTGACTCCGTGTGATCAGAGATAGAGAGAAATCTTGAATGATCCGCTTGAAAGGACGCTGGAAGGAATGAGAATGGAAACTTTGGAGACCAAAGTTCCGTTCGAGGTTATTGAGCGTGTGAATATCCTTTGAACTGATCCAAGGTGCCGAATGAGCACGACGATCACCCAGAAACAAATCCACTTTGTTCAGTGATGCATTTAGAATGGAATAATCACGCTGTTGAACTGGTTTCTTTTGAACAATCATACTTCCTTTGTACAAATAGAGAAGCAGTGAAGAACCAGTTTCAATTGAAGCAATGTGGATCTGTGAATCTGTGAACATGACGTCAAGGAAGAAGTTCTCTTTCTCATCCTTATGAGAATCTTCTCGTCGTGTTACCACATCTTCCTCTGTATAAACCAATGCAGTTCCTTCTTTCTGAACATTCGTATGTGTAGCCTTCTTAAGAATATATGTGAGTAAAGGAGGCAGTGTATTCCCCAACTCATTCTGAGCTTCCTTCTCTTGCTGCTTCATTCGCTTGTAGAACTCATCACGACGTGCTCGACGAGTCGTATTCTCTGAATTTACTCCACTAATTCCTTGAATAGAACGTAGTCTTCCCATCATTGCATTGCCATCAATCCCCTGATAATAGAATGAAGAATTCAGAGAACGATTGAGATCAGGTCGCAAGCGATTCATTGCAGTCAAGCCCATTGAGAAGCGTAATGAATCACGAGTATAATGATTGAAGTAAGAGGATTCATTGCGATAAAGTGTTGGCTGATTATTGCTAACAGAACGAGCTAAAGGACCGATCGACTGGAATAGCATTGCATCACGACGATCTGCTGTAGGACGAATATAACTCAGAGGACGATGAAGTGAAGGACGAGATCGGAGTACTGGAGGTTCGATACTACGATGATTGGTTGAAGGCTGAAGAGGTATTTGCTGTGATGGTTCTTGAGGAGAAAGAGTAGAAGAAGGAGTAACCGTTTCTTTGACCGAAGTCTGTTTTCGCTTCAAATATACTTCCTGATAAACTGTTCTCATATCATTCATCCACTACAATAAGACATCTTCAAACACACATACCATGACACCAACATCACGTGTATCCAACGAATATATCACTTTCAATCCCTTCACAAATACAGCAAACTGCCCTTCACTCTTGCCTGAGATTTTCCCATTAATCCCGCGGATTTTTTCATTATACATTTCAGCTATGTCTTCATCGAATCCAGAGGATGCTGGAGTCACCCCTTTCAGTACGCCCAACTTACTAACCTTCCCAATCAACATCACATCAGCATTCTCAAGATTCAGGAACGGAGTATAATGAGGACGATCAATTGAATACTGGGGAGGCTGACGAAGAGACAAATGATTGAGAATCAAATCTTCCATCTTTGAATAGATACGAGGATACACCCAATGGGTCTGTGTGAACACTGAATAATCATAACGTAACTCTAGGGATGAAATCCGAACGATTTATGGATACCAGAATAATCGGGTTTTTCTGAAGTATTCATGACATCTTTACGACCAATCTGCTCCAGAAATAGTGGGAATATTTTGTACATAGTCATCACCAGGTCAAATTTCTTTGAAATCAAGTTGAATCCACTATCGCTAGAGTCATCATTAAACCTATGAATAATTCTGTCATTCCAAAAATACGTCCAAAAACTGCTATTATCAAGAATGAAACGGACTTCAAAATCAGTACTATTTCGCATCAGACCAGGGCCATAATCCTTTGGTATATCCGGATTCACAGTAAACAACATATCCCAAAACCCGAGCAAAAACTCAGCAAGTTCAGCCCGTAAGAAGAACGAAGAATTGAACTCACGATCATGATAAGGTCCAAGTTGAATATCCCACTCGATCGTGTTGGAACGATAAAACTCGTATTTGTCAATATCATCAGAAACAGCATCATTTAGTTCCACATAATGATTGGATGATTCTTTGTTCTTCCAATGAATGGTCACTTGCCAAGCACCTTCAACAGCTTGAAAGAGAGGAGAAAGAACTAGTTGATTGGTTGAATCAAATTTGGACACGCCAATAGAAAACACATCAAATTCCAAGATACACCCACCTTCCTTCTTGAATATAACATCTGGCCCAGTGAATTCCAGTACCAAGGATTCATACTGATCATCAATACGGTTATAGGTCACCCAGTCAATATGAAGCGAATCAAAGATCTGGATAGTGATGGGACCATGGACACTGAAACGAAGCTTATCATACCAAGCCATCTTAGGAGACTTACTGATTCCACGAGGAGTCAATGCACTCATACTCTCTGTGAAACTCTGTCTTACCCACCACAGTGCTTCACCCCAAAATACATCCAACTGTTTGCCTTGAAGATTGAAATTCTGATAGAATTTGGTAGAAATTGAAGTTCGAATCACATCCACGGACAAAGAATCGAATGAAGATGAACAGAAAAGTTCTACTGATTCTTGACGTACATAGGATTCAACCCGATTCATATCAGCAAGTACAAAGGTCCCACACCCATAGAGGTTATAACCTGCTAGAAGAGGTGGTTGATCAGCAAAGGATGTTTCAACAGAATCTATATAGAGATCATGAACATGCAATCCTAACACATCATCAAATCCTTTTGCAAGAGGGGTTGGTGATTCATCCATGGATTGAAGGAATGAAAGGAGATGAGCACGAGAATGAATCTTTCGATTGTATGTCACAACACCATCCAAACCTGTTACTACAAGACATGAATATTCCCGTGATTCTGGACTAAGATGAGGGATAATGTCTTGAAAACGAAGTAAGGCCGAATCAACAACCAACTGAATCCATATCCCAGAGAGAATAGTAGATGAAGAGAAAGCCTCATGAGTAGCAACAGTATTGGCTCGATTCTCATCAGGATGAGGGAAAGCAGGAGGAGGACGAATACCCTTCCGAATGGTCTTAAATGCTTTCCATTGAAGACAAGCATCATAAATTAGATCACCCCATGGCCAACGTCTGTCTTGGAAACAATCAATCTTATTCACAATAATCAGATATGGTTGAACACCAGTAGGAACATGATCTGTTCGGAGATTACATTGATTATCATATCCATTACACTGATGAAGATCTGTAATATGATTCTGACAAGATGAACATGGTTGGAATCGATGGCACATATCACAGTGACCACAAGCACATTTCTTCAAATACAATGAATGTTCACGGAGTTCACTTATTGATTGATTGTTCATATCAAGTCCGTTCTGTTTACTAACTTCTGAATATGAGGCAGGTGAATAGACAGCAAGACTATCCACTGTAAGCATTGCACATGTGACTTGTGTCATTTGGATTTGTGAAGCTTGAATACTTCGGAAAGAGAGAAGTGGTAAGGATGAAGAATCAGGGTATGTGGCTGCCAACTCTTCAATTGTCAATAAAACTCCTGCTTTGGGTGTAAAATGGAATGTAACAGTCAACTGACGAAGTATTACCATAAGTTTAAAGAAAGAAGGAGAAGAATGTTTCATTGCTTTGGGAGTTTCATCTGAAACTTTTGGTTTTTTTGGAATACCAGATTTCACAAGGTTGACTAGTTCAAGTAGACTGTTCATAAAGACATAGATACTTCCAAATGATAGACGGGTATAAAGAGAAGATATCACAATCTGAAGACAATTAGTATCACGACTATTTGAACTTATCAATACTAAATGCTCATCCCCGCGGTAAAAACCTGCCCATTTCCCAAGTGAACGTGCCTTGTATTCAATATTATTGGTATTGAAGGAAATGGAACTTAGCTGTTCAGGGAGTTGAGATTTCGAGAAGCTTAAGAATAGAAATGAAGGAAGAGTAATTCCAATTTGTGGAATAAAGACTGGTAATTGGGCTTTCGGCACATGAATGCCTTCATCACCCAAAACACTGATATTATTAATTTCCACGGTTATTTTATATTCAACCAATGGATTCTTAGAATAGAAATTGGTTGTCATAGGAAGTGGAGAATAGTGAAATTGTGGTATTCCAGTTTTCACTTCTAAATGAGGAATACTGTTGAAATCAAGTCTTTCATCAACTGGAGAGAGTGTAGCAGTTGATAGTAATGGTTGAGAAGGAATCATAGAAGGAGAAGAATAGACTGGAAGATTGAATTGTTGGGATGTGAAAGTCTCACCAAATTCTCCATGAAGAGAAGACACATATTTTTCGAAAGTGTCATTATTCTTCGCAATGATGAAGACATTCAGACTCTCCATAGTATAGCTTGTACTGCGACTGGTATCCTTGCCTGTGATCTGAATTTCAACAGAGCTTATTCGAATTGTAGCATCACTGAGATAAATTGGTATGAACTGGATGATTGATGGTTTCACATCAGTCTCATCATCAGATAGAAGAATCTCATCTGATTCTCCATCACTCACAGCTTCCTGTTTGATGCTGTTCTTCTGAAGTGAAGTGGAAGTAAGGTGAGGTGAGGTTGGATGAGATGACTTTGTCAGAGTAGGATCAGGAGGAATAGGTGATGGCTGGGAAGAAGATTGCTGAATAGGAGAAACTGTAGCTAATGGACGAGGAGAAGACGATGGAGTAAAAGCACCCATTACATCCAAGTCACAGATTCCAGCTACATCTTCCATTCCATTGGGAAGCAAAGAACCATCTAGAATACTTTGTAACAGCTGACGATTAATCTCTTCTGAATCCATGGTTTCCAGAATCACTGGATTCTCCTGTGATGAAGGAGGAATAGGTGAAGTAAGAGAAGGAGGAATAGGTGAAGTGAGAGAAACATCTGATAACGAAGCAGACGAAGTACTACGTGAGAAATCGAGAGAAGAGAATGAAGTGGTCTTGTTCATTCCAGTAGCACTTCGTTCTTTGTAATCTTCAATCTCCTTGACAAATATTTGCATTACAAATAGCATCAAATCAACAGAAGAATAGGTAAAGACTAGATTGCATGACTTCAATGAACTCTCCACACTGAGTCGTTCCCATTTGTTCATAGTCCAATCTAATTCCCATCCACCCAATGAAACAATCTTATCTGAACAAGGAGGAAGGTGATTCAGAGGATTCGATGAATCTTGTTCTTCTTCATGAAGGAGACTCTGAAGGCTCTCTCGTGAGTATGGAATCGCAGAGACTTCGATAGCTCCAATCTTGGCTTGAAACTCATAGGATGAAGATAAAGAGACCTCCAGAGATGCTCGAGAGTTAGCTGGAACCAAAGTTAACGTTAGGGCTTGAAGAGAGATTCCAACAGCAGGGGAAGGAACACATGAGGATACTGCAAATGCTAATTGAAGTTCCTCAACACGGGCATCAATTCGAATCTGACTATCTTTGATAAGACTCAGAAGAGAAGGTGAATGAGTAGATGATGAAGGTACATGAGAGGATTGTAATGATGATTTATGAGAAGGTGATGATGGCTCATGAGAGAGTAATGGTTGTTTGGAAGTAGATTTGAATGGAAGACAAATTAACATGGATTGAATGTATTCAAATGTACGTAGAATTGAAGGACGTAGTGTCAATACAGTTTTCCTGTGAGTATAATTCAATGAAATACTCTCAAACTGACTCTTTGATTCTCGTATCATTAACGTCATTGAAGCTTCAATCCCATCACAACTGAGATAATTGGATTGGAATGTTGATAACTCCATTGCTATCATGAGACTATGAGGAACAGATGCAAATACATCATAGAAGGATGTAGAGCATTTGAGAGTAACTCCTAGCAGAATATGAATCGAAGTTGAAGTATTGTTCGACTTATCAGCATTTGCAAGATCAATCTCCAGCTTGGGTAATGTCACCTTTAGTGCTTGAGGAAGAATCCGAATAAGAGAAGAGAGTTTATCCACTGCAGATCCATTAACAGTATTATTACTTGATGTTGATGGTCGAGTGATCTCCAACGGTGGCAACTCATTTGGCAGAGGATTTGAACGCTTCTGAGTTCCTGAACACTTAATAGCCTTGAATACCGCAAAGATCTGTCTGTATAGACTCTTATCAATACGAATCTGTAACGAATCTCCAACATTCCATGTTAGTTGGTGTACCAGGAAACGATGACCAAATTCACAGGAGCAACGAATCCAGAAGGAATTCAGAACGAAATTGGGCTGACTATCAAAGGCATTTTCCCGATTGTTGATAGAGATGGCACGAATCGAAAACAAACCCTGCACCGTTGTTGCAGGTGTGAATTGGACACTTCCATTCACCTGGATGTCAGATACAACCACTTCGATTCGTTTAGGGAATTCACTATCTCCTAAAGAGAATACGACATTGTTAATATGCAAGTTGAGAAGACGGAGCAACGGAAACAAATGACGAAGAGCTGACAATGAGTTTCCATTCTTTTCGGACTGATGAGAATTGACATCTTCTTTTGGTTCCTTCTTTATATCAGTAGGAGGCAAAGGCACACCATCATTGGGGATCAACCCTATTACTACAGAGTCCACTTCAAGAACAAATGGAGATGATGCCCCAATGTTTAAAAAGGACTTTCTGAAATTGGTCAGAATTCCAACCTTCTTTACAGAGCCCGAAATAATAAATCGCTCCAGAATGATTGAAAAGTTTACATTCTTGGCATTCAACCCCAATAGAGATAACTTATCAATGGATACAGAAAACCGCTTTCCTTTCGATAAAAAGAAATTTACAACCCATGCAAGAAGATAAGGAAAAGCAAAGACAGAAAATAGGATAATACCAGTAAGCACTTGAATCCATATCCAAAACGGTACTGGAAGCTTTGAAATTGTATATATACTCACTGCTAGTATTGTGACGAGCAAAGACACCAACCACTTCATTCGTCTCTACTCTATTATGACAGAAAGTGAGAAAATGATGTAGATTTTTGTTTATTCTGATTGATATCTTGTGATAATATTGTACAAGAAATAGCAAAGAGAACTCATTGAACAAATATCCCAACTTCCAAATGGCATGTGGAATTGATTGGATTCTATTACAGCAAAATTCCTAACGATTCAATAGATGTGCTACTGTTGTACTGAGATAAATCACTCTAACCGAGATAGCGGGGATTTACCAATTTCAGGGACTTAGCTGATACTTGATGAAAAAGACAAACAGTTGGGAAGTCGATAGAAATACTATGGATTTCAAAACCGTTATTAAGAAGATTAACAGTGGGAAGGATGAGGAGATTGCTGAAGGTATGTTTTGTCGATTTCATCGTGATGACCAGGTCTCCGTACTATTCTCCATGAATGTGTTGATCTAAGACGGAACGGAAAGAGTCCTATGGATGATACAGCCCTTCTCAAACAGTATATGGAGTCATCCCCTGCTTCAACAGAATTGTTTCAACTTTGGGATGATGCACGTGGAGTAAGAGGAAACTGATAGGTGAATAATGATTTAGAGCTACGATTCTCAAGTTTTGCAACAAGTCTTTGAAATGCTAGGAGAAGTGATCCATTATTCAGATGAATCCAAAAGAAAAGAATTGTGCCTTATCATTTTTAAGAAGGAGCACTCAGATTTGATAGGGGCTTTTCTCTCAGATAATCCAAGTGCAATCAATAGTGTTTGCATCCTCCTCAGAGCTATTGCCGATGTTGGTCCTGCTGCTGTTCAGTTGTTCAGTCAACGAGTTCCCATTGCGACTATTCGCAAATTACCCGAAATGATTACATCAAAGAAAACTCGATACCGAGTTTCTCGTTGGATTTCTGCCATCATTCGAGAAGATCGTGATGTAAGTGGCAAGCAGATTCTGTTGCGTCCTGATTTGATGAGTGCCTTAGCTGATGGTCTCAAAGAAGATGGTTTGTTCTTATTGAATGAAGTAGTCTCTTATTATTCCTTGTAATCCTAGTTAATCACTCTCTTCACTCAATACGTATTGCCAAATCGATCTCTGTCACTTCGAATGAAACAGAGTTTCTTCTCATGGAATACTCTCTCTAGCTACCTTGAAGCTTCCACTCGATATACTGACAAGGCTCCTCTCCAACAGTTCCTCCTCGATATCTTCGGAGATGGACCAGCTGCGTTATATGGTCCTCTGTTGAACCTTAACTTCACATCTCATGTACCTACAATGGTCTATCGAATGCTATCTTCTCTCAATCCATTCAAAGTCTCCTTTGAACGGAAGTTATTCCTCACAATCATTCGAAGTCATCCTGAGGTCATTCCACTTCTCTTCGCAGACTCAAGGACGTTAGCTTCCTCCACAGATGTTCTAGTTGTCTCTGGCAGTACAGTGGAAACAGTGAGATCCAAATCTCTGATCAACTGGATGCTGGAGCCCCGAAACTCAGCAATGTGGCTGACTACTGTTGATTTCCTTATGGAAGTCATGAAACTCCCTCTTGTATTACCAGAAGAAGCAGCTACTCTTGCGGTGACTAGTCCAGAAATGTTGGAGGAATCATTAAAAGCGTGGCTGTGGCCTATGGTACTGAATCGATCAGTAGAAATGTATAGTGACTCTTATCATAGATGATTATCAAGGGACTCACACTTCCTAATCAAATTGTAGTAGAAAAAACTCTTCAATTACTCATTTGCATGCTTCAACGACTTCATGCAGTTGTGAAGAAGATATTTGGGTTTGATACTGGATCAAAAGTGTTCTTAGGGAAGGTACATGGGGTGTTACCTGGACCTGATATCATCAGCAATCTCTTCAAGAAGATAATTGGTTGTGTGGTGAATAATGAACCGTTTGAAGGTCAAAAGAGTACAGTCGTGGAGAATTCAGAATCACAGATGGTAGTAAATGTGGTATCAGGCACCTTAGAACCTGAAGAGGAGATGGAAGTAGAAGAATCGAACCAAACTATTGAAAGTCTACTTCAAGTGGGATATAATTATTTGAAAGAGTTGATTGGATTGTATCCTTCACTTGTAACTCAGATTCATATTGACGTTCTTCCTCTCTTCAATTCTGCCATACTCTTCACCAGCTCTTCTTCTCTTACTCTGTCTCTTCTAGGACTGTTGCAACTTCTTATTGAAGCTCATAATACTGCAGTTGCTCAGACGCTTATCACTGTTCGAGGAAAGCAAAAGCCTTTATTCCTGTTGCTACAAGCTATCACTAATCCTCAGACTGATGCTCAAGTGAAAGGATCATTGCAAACCCTTCTAATTGCCCTGTTCGAGGTGTCTCAGGTTTGTGTTGGTCTTCAACGACCTGAACTCTTGTTCCAGATCCTTCTTCCTCTCTTGCCTTCCTCTGCTTGTGAATTTCTTCACGATGTGATTCAGGATCTCAAGAATCAGAGGATTCGGTTCTTGGCACGCAGTCATAATTATGGATTTGAAGCACCTCTTCTGGCGCACGCTCTGTTATACTCAGCAATGCGTCCTCGAGCCATTGACTATGCGTGGTGTTGCTATTTCTGTCTCCAGATCCTTCTTCTGACCAATCCTGAGTCTATGGATGCTGTGAGGCGACTGATAGAGGTTACGTTAGAAGAGGCTCATCAGGAGAATAGTACGATTGATAAAGAGTCTCTGCTCAATGGCTGTGTTACTGATGATCTTGCTCAGATGATGTGTACTCTGTTGAGATTCTGGAGTGTGGATCCTGAAGTTGGAGAGATTCGGGCTGTAGCTGAATTGGATATGAAGAAGGTTCTTCAACCTAACATAGATTTGAATCAAGTCTTCCATACCTTGGTATGGAATGATGTGATGGAGACAGAAATATGTCAGATTGCAGAACAGTCTCCAATGGTTCTTGTTCTTCTTTTGTTAGTTCCATTCCGTTTTGAGAATTGTACTGTAAAGGAGAGTTGGAAGCGAGTTTGTCTCTGGGCCAATTCCATCCCAGAGTCCATATTGGCGTGGTTAACAACCTACACACGTGTGGCTAGTGACTTGAAGGATCTCTCCTTCCTTGAAAAGAGTTCACAGAGATCAGAGGCATTCAGTGTGTTAGCATTCTGGATGCTATGCGATCTCCAGCAAGCTACAATCCCAGGTCGTATTGATTGGGTTCAGTGGCTATTGGACCACATGGAGGACAAGGATGTGGAGATTCTGGTCCAGCTATTGCTTGAAAAGTGTCTCAATTTGTGGATAACACCATCTTGTTCCCATCTCTGTCTTGCTGTTGTGTCTCGTGTCTGCTTACTAAAGGACCAATCAAAGCAAGCGGAACAGTGTTTCCGTTCACTAGTAACTGTCCTATTGAATCATCTGGAACTTGAATATGCTATGTGTGCACTTGTGTCCCTCCAGCATCACTTATTTGCTGAAGAGAAGGTAAGTCTGCTTCATTACTTGATTCCTCGACTCGATGACTCTTCATTGGCGGAATCTCTCCTCTCTTGTCCTACCACACTGGAAGTACCTCTCAATTCTCAGCTTCTACAACCATTACTCGGTCATATCCAGTCAGAATTGGCAGTTCGGCTATTATTGGCCTCGTATCGTCAGCTCTTCGTCGTAGGTGCAGATTTGAACTCAGTAGAGGCTCAATCAGCACTGAAATTACTAACTACTGAGACAATCTCTTCATGTGTGTCACATCTCCCAACTCCTGCTTATTCCCAGCTCCTCACTACTATCCTCCGCTTACGACCAGATCTCCAGACATGTTTCCTTCAGACTCTGTTCCAGCCATCAATGGACCAATTGTATCTTCAGTATTTCGCCGATCTGGTACCACTAGTCCTGATCTGTCTTTCTCATCCAACTACAAAAGCTGAGTGCATGACAATTCTCCAGGAATCATCCTTCTATGGAGATCTCCTTCAGAAAGTGGTTCGATTGGATGCAACAGATGAAGAGAGAGAATGTCTTCAAATCCTCATTCAGTTAGATCCTGTGTTCACCTCAGCAGTTGAGCGATTGGCTCTGGATCAAATGTGCAAGGATTACTATGATAGTTCTGTGGCTTCTGCAGCCCAATTAAAAACATTACTTCAGCTCTGTGATCTCCAAGGTGATATCTCTTCACACGCTTTGCGTATGCTGTTACTACGTTCTCTACAAGCTCTGGGTAAGCGATGGAGTAAGGAAGGAGTGTATGATCCTGTTACCTCATCTCATTGGGATCTATGTGATATGTTGTTGGATGCATGTATCATACGAACGAAGGCTCTGAATCAAGTAGCGAAGAAGCATGGTTCTACTCTCGTGAAGCTCTCCAAACTAATTCTTAAGAATCGTCTCTTCGATACAATAGCTCTATCACTATTGCGTTGTCTTCTGGCTGCTCTACATGACAGTGGCAGTCAAGAGTTATCAAGTCAGACAGTACTTACGTTGCTGGAAGGTCATTCCAATTATCAACTTCTGCTATCTCGTGTTCGGGAGATGTGTGTATCAACAGATGATAACTCTCTACGAGTACGTTGGATGAGACATCGTGGTCATGAGGACTCTCTTGCTGTACAGTTCCTGTTACTCATTCAATCTCTCCTTCAGAGAGATCCGCAGTCTCTATCTACTTCTCTCTTCCATCAGCTTCTCTCTCTCTATTCTTGCTCGTTTTCACGCACAGATCGAATCCTCCGAGATCTCTTTGTAACTCTTCATCAAGCCAATGTGGCCTCTCTCGAGTCCGTTGGCTATCTGTTTGGTCGCTTTGTTCCTGTCACCAATACAACCAGCATTCAAGTTCCTAGTACATGGCTACTGGAGGCAGTGAGTGGTTTACGTCTCCGCAAATCGGTTGAATCCTTCCCACAGTATCGTGTGGAGAGTGTCGAACCAATGGAGGAGGAAGAGAAGGCTGCTTCAGGTGATGAATCAGAAAGTGAGGAAGAGATGCAGTATGGCTACTTGGAAGAACTACGAGAGCGACGGGAGAGTGTCGATGAAGCTGGTGTAATTGTCAGTGAACCTCCATTTGACCCATCATTTGATTGTGTAGAGTCTTTGTTATCATCTCCACCAGAACTGGATATATCAGAACGAGATGCTGTACTGTTGGTTGATCCTACTCTGTACCTCCCTGCCTTGCACTACTGGCTGAATGCAGGCACAGTAGATATTCGTGCTTATATTGCTCATGGTGTGGCTGGTTATCTTCTCGCCTGTCTGACAAGTGCCAATCGAGTGATTCGACAATGCAGTTCTTGCCTTCTTCAACGTGTTTATGAGCTGGTCCTTGATGCTACCTTCTATGAGCAACCTCAAATCCGGTTGATACTAATGAAACTCCAGAATAGTATTCCATCACCATCGATTCGTTTGTCATCCATTCTTGCAAGCTTCCTTACAGAAGCTCTAGGTATTGCTTTGCGTCCTAGTCATGCTCTGTATCCTCAAATCAATCGATTCTTCCTCTCTCGTTCCACTTTCTCTTTGACGGACACACCTCTCTTCAATCAGCTCTTCCTTACTGACAAGGAGGACTATAAGCAGATGCGTGCCTGGTGTCTCCGCTATCTCCTTCGAGGCCTTCAGAGTCACCAGGACTACAGTGTCCTAGCCAGAAGACATATCCTCTCCCAGCTTCAGACATTTGCTGTCTCGATGGCTTGTGATGAATACACACAGAAGTTGTGTGTGGCAATTATACAGCGTCTCTCTGCAATCTCACAGACAGCTGGACTACTTTATCGGAATGTGAGTCTTCTGCCATGGTTGATGTGTCTGCTAGATCAAGCGAAGAACCGTGTTATTGTCTATGCTGTGATGGTTGTGATTGAGCATCTGAGTGTGATCCAACAGGAAGAAGAAGCTTTGTTTGAGAGTAATCTGCTGTTAGCATTACCTCGTCTTCTTGAGGAGCTTCAGCATGGGAAGCCAGAAGAATTCCAAGGAGATGTGAATCGTGTGTTAGTGCCTTGTGTGGAGATGTATGAACGCTTGTGTGATCGGTTCAATCAGAATACGATAGAGGCTGTCATGGAACAGGAATTGAAAGAGCAGTTCTTTGGAGTGTGGTGTAAGTTGTTACAGGCTATTAGTGAAGCGTTACACGCAAAGAGACATGGAGAAATAGAGTTGTTAAGTGGATGCGAACTATCGAATGATGACTTCTATTTGTTGTGTGATCCAGAAGTGGTACCAATAGATACATGTTTGGAGAAGATTCGTTCTTCGCTTCAGAGAGTCAAGAGGAAGATTCCATTTGATATAGAAGCTTACAAAAGTCAAGAGAATCTCTTTGAAAGTCTATTTATATGAATTATTTGTTAAATCAAACAGGATATGTGCCTTTAGAATCTTTAGTCCTAATAGAAGTCTTCTGTAGTTTCATTGGAGATTCTTGTATCCTCAGCTTATCCGATTCAGAGTTGGATTTGGATTCATTCTTCTCTCTATTGCAGCGTCCCCTATGGTTTGAGGGAAGGTAATCTGGATCCTTTTCTCTTTCAAATTCAATTCTGTCTTTCCGTTTACTCTTCCGTTTTGGTATCAAAATGACTTTTAAACATTCAACTTCCGAATCATCACTCTCCATAACAGGAACTGGTTGTGCTGCAAGTTGATCAATGATTCTCACTATCTTTGTTCGCATCTCTCGAGGTTTACCAGCATCGACTTGAAAGACATCGAGAAAATAGGATGATAGTTCAGATCGTGACATCTTCTTCTTCAAGAGAAACAGTTCACTATTATGAATCACAATCTCAGCATAGATCAACAAGAACACACCACAATCAACCATATTCTCCTGTTGTGTAACCTATACTTAAGTCTATTTCTTATAGAACACACTGTTGGAATGTAGGAGATAAAGTTTCGACAGTTCAATCGATAATCGATTGATGGATCTTCTATCTTCATAAGTTGCTGCATGAAGATACGAAGACTGAACGAATCTGTAAATGTTCCATTATGATATGAATCAATCAGAAGAATATATGGCTATGATAAATAGGAATTCCAAAAAATACCAATAATTTTGGCATAACTTCCAATTTTCGTCTTTGGGTTTTGATTTTTTCTATATGACGTTGCTTTGCCTCTATAAACTCCTTATACACAATAAGAGGATCTTTGGTAACTGAAGCATCAAATAACATCATCTTCTCTTTTGTTGTTAGTAAATTCAATGGTTCATGAATCTGATTACTAAGCTTCTGAATGAAATTTTCCTGTTCCTTTGAACAACATACTGCCTTCTTCTTGTTGTAATACTGATCTTCTCCAATAGGAGAATAATCAATACCAAATACAGTTGCCTCAGCTGCAATGTATTCTTTGAGATAAATTGGTTGACAGATAACAGACAATGACCAATGATTTCTATCCATGAGTTTGATTCTGGTCCAATACTTATAAAAAACGGGAAAAATAATGAAATCCTTATGAAGTAAATCCTCACGGTGATTCCAGCTTCGAATGAGTTTTGTCATGGAGGCAGGATTCTTCTATTACTAAGATGAGTTGACTTCCAGTACAGATGACCAACGGTGCAACTGAGGATATATAAAACTCGTAGCAATGGCAAAGCGATTCAATATGGGCTTCACAATAGATAGAACTGTTGCTTCCTCGAAGTCCATAGACACATATGTTGGACTCATCTTCACTGGATCATGAACCAACTCTATAACCGTCTTCCTTTCAATTCCAGCTGTATCAAGATAGGAATCAATGTACTCGGTTAGCATATACAGAAGATAGAAATTAATTATACTGTCGTTTAACATATCTCCCTGTTGGAGTCGATCCTATACATCACCCAAACTATTCACCATTACTCGCCCACCCCTCGTTACATCAATACTACCATCAAAATAAGGTGATTTGTAAGTGAATAACACTTCATTTGGATCTACAATCACACATTCAAGAATAATCTACTTCCAGCACCTTTCCTATTAGATTTCCACAAATGAAGAGCTATATATGAAACATTGACAACAATAATCACTCTCTTTTGTCAAATCCGGATGAAGCTCCACAAATTGTATTGCATCATTAATGAGATTTTGAATAGATATATCAGAAACGTATTCAGTTTCACTGATACCAATTACATCGTCATGCTCATTTGATTCCGTTATAACCTTTTTGTTTCCACATTCTTTGCCTGAATCACCACCTTCTGACGAATTCAATGAAGATGGCCCATAACATACGTCTTCTATTCCATAACGAAACAGCAATTATCCCCAACCTTCTTCCATTTGAACCTGTGAAGGCATAGAATTGATATGCAAAATAGGCTTGAAGGATGACTAGTACTATCAGACGCTATTAAGAATTAGCATACAGTAACAATCAATTCTAATTATGTATGAAATGAGTATACACTATCATGGGAGTTTCATTGATATCTTGAACAGATATCGTTGAATTTTGTGCTAATCCTTTATGTATCCAAAGCAGAATGGATCGGAAGCTATCTAGCAGATTTAGTGATTCGTGTTTCGAACTCGTTGTAGTTTCTTATCACCATCAACTCTCTCTTTGTAGCCATTTCTGAAAATATAAAGATTGTTTGACTGTTTTCTCTAAGGTAGAAACGTAGAACCCCCAATTGGTCAATCATAATTTCTATGAAATCTTTACGTGTTGTTGTGTCTGGTGCAGCTGGCTTGATCGGCTATAATCTCAGTGGTCTTCTTGTTATTGTTTCTTTGTTATTTTCATTCTTAGGGGGATGGAACTGTTTTCGGAACCGATTATGTAGTCGACATCTGCAAATCGTTTACATCTAGCTTGTAACCTTAGTACTCCATGATATTCCTCGTTGTGAGAAGAAACTCATTGCATTGAAGGCTGAACTAGAAGACTGTGCATTTGAGTATGTGAGTGGTAGGCAATGGATTGTGCTTGTTTATGAAGACATTCAATTCTTTACCACAGCTAAAGAGGCTTTTGCTGGAGCCGATGTTGTCTTTTTCCTTGCCAGTCTTCCTCTTACTGGGGATAATCGACGAAGTCTTCTTAGCAAAAACATTGCCATCTATCAAGACTTTGGAAGTAATCTCAATGAAGTGGCAAACAAGAATTGCATCAGTATTGTGGTAGCTAATCCAGCCAACACTCTTGCATATGTGTTGATGGTAAATGCTCCTACAATTCCACGAAAGAACTTCATTGCATTGAACTGCACAGATCACGACCGTGCTCGTTCGATCGCCCTTCGTATTTGTCGTGAGAAATGTATCCCTTTCGGTTGGCTCTCAAGTAGATGATCCTACGCTTCAGCTAACAGATATTGAAGGTATTACTACCTGGGGCAATCATGGTTCCACTATGTATGCTGATACCTCAAGAGCCACGATTCGTGGTTCTCCTCTTCGTGATCTGATTCCAGACGAAGAGCTGTGGGAGAAAGACTTTGTGTCCCTTGTTGAGCGTCGTGGATGGGTGCTTCTGAACCTGCGTGATGGTGTTTCCAGTGTTCTTTCTGTTGCTCGAGCTAGTATTGTGGTGGCTCGCTGGCTCTTCCAGGGAAGCAATGTAGCTACCAGCTCTGTCATTCATACATAGGGAAAGGTGGTTACTCTGGCTGCTTGTAGCGATGGTAATCCTTATGGAGTAGACGAGGGACTGATTTTTGGAATGCCTGTTATTTGCGAGAATGGAAGCTGGAGATTTGTGGAAGGAATTGAAGTCAATGACAAGGTGAAGGAGAGAATTGCTATTAGTGCAAGTGCGATTTGATAGTTCATTTCATTGTAGAGGACTTAAAGGAGGAAGTGGATCTTGTTCACCAGGAACTAGAACGACTCGATAACAACTAGGTGTAATTCTTGTTTGTTTTACATTCCCGTGGAACTGTTTTGTCTCATTTTTTGGATACATGCAATGTATTTGAGGAAGATAGAAACAGAAGAGAACTCTCTGGATTTCGAGAATCCAGTGTTGAAGCGAGAAAAAGGGCATTCTCCTAGGGATTCTTCCAAGAAGACGAAGTGGGATTTGCTACACTTTTTCATTGTAGAATCCCTGCACTATCCTCGTCAGATGCCCAACAAACCTCTCTTTCTGAGATGGTCGAACGTGAACGGTTTGATCTTGGCATTTTAGTATTATCTGCTTGTTTGAATAATGTTTAGCCTATTGAATCAGGTATTGTCACAGGAGATGGGGATTGTGGCTTGAATGAAGAAGATCGGTTAGATGTATTTGTTTAATCGTAGATATTATTTGTAGATTTCGATGGGAATTAAATTGGCAACTGCTGTATCAATGAAGCCAATTTCACTGGAAACAGAATCTGAACCTCCTCTTGAACATGAGGAATTACTCCCTGAACGTGCATTACTCCCAATTGAGCCTTTATCGGATAGTGACTTTGATGTAGTATACTTTATTTGTTTAACAAATAAATCCTATCTTAAATGCCCAGCTTTCCATGTCTCCAAGCTGAATTCGCGCTAAAGATGGGAATGTACTTTTCAATCTTCGCACGCTGCTTCTGCACAATACATTCACAGATCCAAACAAGGTTTCGAAT
>JABLTK010011515.1_pt1 | contig 23772 bp, 14 predicted proteins | sample 7160131 | NCBI WGS metagenome assembly JABLTK01 (sample SAMN14651221, study PRJNA627086) | human gut metagenome | isolation source: feces | host: Homo sapiens
AAATGGTTGATGACATAAAGGCATCGGACCAACAGGGATATAACGGTTGGCACTATATGTATAAAACAGATACCGGCTATGCTGATATGGGTACAAGAACGAGTGATGACGGCGGTAAATGGAGTGAAGGCGACAACTGGGTGAACTTTTTCCAGGCTCAGCCGGCATGGAACAGAGCAACGGCTATCGGCTGGCAGGCACCGTATTCGGGAACGGTTACATTGACACGCACCGGCAATTTTCAGAGACTTAGCAAAGGAAACGGTGATGTAACGGCAACTGTTTTACTAAACGAAGATGTGATTAAGCAAAATGACGGAACCGATGCACAGTGGATATTCGGAAAAGATGAGAACTGGGTCGACGGTCCGAACCGTTCATACACCATAACGGGCGTTAAGGTCAATGCGGGAGATTGGATTTATCATGTGCTTGACTGCGGTGAGAATAATGCCTCGCCGAATACTCAGTGGCAGCCGATGATAACCTACACGGAAACAGCACCGAGAATTAACGGTGCGGGTACAGCTGAAGATCCGTACATCATAACTTCAATCACAGACTATAAGGTATTTGCTGATAAGGTAAACGGCGGCGCAACCACAGCTTGCGCAAAGCTTGCATCAGACATCGTATGGAACAGCAACACACCGCAGATTGAAAGCTTTGCCGGAACAATAGACGGTGACGGTTACAAGGTCACGCTCAGAGGCAAGTCATTGATTAAGTCCGCTGCAGACGGTGCGGTGATAAAGAATCTCATCGTTGACGGAGCGGTAAAGGGCGCAGAAAATGTCGGAGCGTTTGTTGAGACAACATCGGGTACCGGAGCAACGATCACAATCGCAAACAGTGCAAGCTTTGCCGCTGTAAATGCGACAACCGATTATGCGGCAGGTTTTGTAGGTCTTGTAGGCGATAGCGATACGATTAATATGTCAAATTGTTACGGCTACGGAACGGTTAAAAGTGCCGACAGCGGTGCGGATCCTTTCGCTTGCGTTGGTCTGTATGCCGATGCGGTATACAATAACTGCTACTACCTCACAGGCAACACAACAGGCGGTGATGCGGCTATTACTCCGTCAATGCAGGGAGTTAAGGCAAGCACCGACAAGACATTTGCCGCATTTAGCGGCAACGCTGTATTCGGATATGCGGAAAAAGACGGAAATCTTGCTGTTGCAAGTTACAGAGGCGGAATTCTCAACGCTGCCGTAAACTCACAGACGGTTGTCGGCGGTGAGTTCGTAAGAACCGCATTTACAGCAGCGGAGGGCGCAGATACGGTTAAGGCATTCGTATGGAACAGCCTTAACGGCATGACGCCCGCTTGCGATGCATATGTTTTAAATATTCAATAAAAATATGTTTGAGCGGTACGGCTTTTGCCGTTCCGCTCAAGCGGCAGGTTGGAGTTATAGTTTGTATGAATGAGTATATTAATCCACAAAGAATTGTCACCGAGCATAATGTTGAAAACTCCGGAAATATTTTGGAGAATAACACTGTTCAGGCAGTTTTTGATGACAGAAATTGTATTAAAATAAAAAGCGGAGGGTATATTCTGCTGGATTTCGGCAGAGAGCTCAACGGCGGAGTGGTTGTTACAATACAGTCCGTATCGGCGGGTGATACGAAGCTGAGAATAGTTTTCGGCGAGAGCGTTTCCGAGTCGCTTTCCGATTTGTGTAAAAAGAATTCGGGAAATTATCACTCTGTAAGAGATATGACGGTTGACGCTGTTTTTATGAGCACTCAAAGGTTCGGAAACACGGGCTTTAGGTTTGTAAAACTTGAGGCGGTCGGCGGAGATATTTCCGTAAGGTGCGTAAAGGCTGAACCCGATATACGAGATATAAAATATCTTGGTAGCTTTGAGTGCAGTGATGCACTTTTGAACAGGATTTGGAAAACAGGTGCTTACACCGTTCAGTTGAATATGCACGAATATCTTTGGGACGGTGTAAAACGAGACAGGCTTGTTTGGATAGGCGATATGCACCCTGAAACTTCTGTTATCGGGGCTGTATTCGGTGATGATGAATGTATCAGAAAAAGTCTTGACCTGATTCGTGATAATGCTGCTGCTGACGGAGGTTGGATGAACAATATTCCTACATATACGTTTTGGTGGATAATAATTCACCATGACAGATACATGCACTGGAATGATTTGGAATATCTCAGACAGCAGAGGAATTATATGCTTGTGCTTGTTGAAAAACTTGCGGATATTGTTGAAAAAGAATTTAAAGACGACAGAAACAGCGATGCGCTGTTTGTCGATTGGAGCAGCAAAAATCAGGACGGCGAAATTGAAGGCGTTAAGTCGATAGCCTGTATTGCTCTTAAGTGTTTGAAAAAAATGCTTGAAATTCTCGGAGAAGATGAGGCGGCAAAAAAATGCGGAATATATCACAGCCGTTTAAAAGAAGAAAAGGCTGATGATAATATTGAAATAAACAACAGAATTGCCGCTCTTACGGTTCTCGCTGAGAGAAATTCTAAGAAATCAATCGAAAAGGTGCTAAGCACAACGGAATATGAGATGTCATGCTTTATGGGGTTTTATATTTTGCGCGCCTTATCGTTGATTGGTAACAATGAAAAGGCGCTTGAGCTGATAAGACGCTACTGGGGAGCGATGCTTGAGCTTGGTGCCACAACCTTTTGGGAGGAGTTCAAGCCGGATTGGGCAGAGAATGCGGCGAGAATTGACGAGAAAGTCCCTGAGGGAAAGGACGACATTCACGGCTATTTCGGCGAACACTGCTATGAACGCTATAGACTCAGCCTGTGTCACGGCTGGGCAAGCGGACCAACGGCGTTCTTATCGGAAAATATTGTCGGAATAAAAATTTTAGAGCCGGGATGTAAAAAACTCAGAATTTGTCCGAACCTTGCGGGGCTTGAGTGGGTTAATGCGGATTTCCCGACTCCGTACGGAATTGTGCGGATAGAGTGCAGATGCGTAGACGGAAAGACAAAAACGCATATAACTTCACCCGATGAGATTGAAATTGTTACCGAATAAAAAATATTATGAAAGGACAAAGAAAAGATGAAAAAAGAACAAATCAAAAAAATTATAGCCGTTGCCGTTTCGGCAATTATGGCTATGGGTATGCTCACTTCATGCGGAGCGGGCGGTTCGTCAAAGAATGCTGACGGCAAGACCGTTATCACCGTAGGTGATTGGCCGCAGAAGGAGGGCACAGACAAGGACAACATGGAGGAGGCAAAGGCAAAATTCGAGGCAGCCAATACCGATGTTGAGATAAAGCCGGATGCATGGACATTTGATCTGCAGTCGTTCTATGCAAAGGCTGCGGGAGGCAAGCTGCCGACTGTATACAAGACCAACTTCACAGAAGCATCTCAGATTATCGATTCCGGATATTCGGCAGACATTACAGCGGCTTTGGAAAAGTACAGTCTTGCTGACAAATTCAATAAGGACATTCTGAACTTGGTATCAAAGGACGGAAAGATTTATGCGTTCCCGTATGCCGCATACGCATTAGGACTGGCATATAACGTTGACCTTATGGAGCAGGCGGGACTTATGGAGGCTGACGGAACTCCGAAACAGCCCAAGGACTGGAACGAGGTTGCGGAATTTGCCGTAAAAATCAAAGAGGCAACAGGCAAGCCGGGTATCGCATTCCCCACGGCGTCAAATTTCGGCGGCTGGATATTTACGCCTCTTGCATGGTCATACGGCGTAAGCTTTATGGAAAAGGACAGCGACGGAAAGTGGCAAGCAACATTCGATTCACCCGAGGCTGCCGAGGCACTTCAATATATAAAAGATTTGAAGTGGAAGTATAACGTTTTGCCGTCAAATTCAATCGTTACGGGTGATGATTACTATAAGATATTCGGCACGAACGGCGCAGGTATGATAGTTGCTGCGGGCGATGTTCCGAATATGCTCACACAGTACGATATGAAGCCGGAGCAGATCGGTATGATGGCTATGCCGGCAGGCCCCAAAAAGCACGTAACGCTTATGGGCGGCAACCTCTATGCAGTATCACAGGCTGCTGATGAGGATCAGATTGATGCGGCAGTAAGATGGATTATGAACAGTAACAATCCGGAGCTTACCGACAAGGTAAAAGAGGCCAATGAGAAAGAGATTTCCAAGAAGCTTGAAGATAATCAGCTTGTAGGTATTAAGCTTATGTCTGTTTGGAACGGCAATGCCGATTCGAAAAAGTACCAGGACGAGATGATAGAAAAGAGCGCAAATGCAAATATCAACCATGTTAAGCTATACAATGACTTCATGGCAGATATGGGCGAATGTGAGCTGCGCGCCGAGGAGCCTGTATGCGCTCAGGAGCTGTACTCGATACTTGATTCATGTATCCAGGCAGTATTGGAAAATGAGAATGCCGACTGCGCGGAGGTATTAAAGAAGGGATGTTCGGATTTCCAGCAGAACTATTTGGACAATCTTGATTATTGATATAAAAAAGCTTTTGAAAAAGCTTTTGAAAAAGCTGCGCCTTTGGCGCAAGGTAAGCTTATAGATAAAATGAAAAGGAGGCATACAGCCTCCTTTTTCGCTTGTGTTAATGTATCAAGGTCGGGATAATAGTATATGGCTGCCGGTGACCGGAGTCAAGGCTATTTGTTTTCATATATCTCAATTATCGGACTTGCAAGAATACCTGTGTCTTTTAAAAGATACTCATAGCACCACTGGTCGCCCTCACTTCTCCAGAAATTCGGCCCTGTCCACTGAGGGCGGGTGACGTTGTGCATACCGCCGAATGTGTTTATTCTCGTGCCGTAAAGAACAAACTCTATTGTGTGCTTGCCCTCCGTAAGGTTGTCAATTCTTAAACGATAGGGAGAAAATGCGATAACTCCCTTTTCCTCGCCGTCGACGATAACCTTTATCAAGGCTCCTCTATAGTAATTTGCACAGATTACCGCATAGCAGTCCGGGGTATTTATTTCAGTCTTGTAAATAACATTTCCACCGTAGAACGGAAGTCCCTGATGCGTCAAGGACGAGAATCCGAACTTTTCGACAGGGGCGGTTATGGTTGAAAATGCACCCTCTGTCCTAACACCGAAATCGCCTAAAATATAACACCATTCCGTGCTTGTGCGCTTTCCGAACGGCAGTTTTAAAATAAGCTCATTCTCTCCTTTTTGTATTTCGGGCAATGCAACCGTTTTGATTGATTTATCAACATACCAACCGTTTGTTTCATTGCTTACGCTTTCGCCGTTAAAGGTAATTAGGAGTTTTTCGGCATCCTCAACCGCAAGGTTGGCACCTTTTACGCATATCTCACTGTTTATCCTGAATTTAAGCGTTATATAATCTGCGGCAGGTGCCTCTTTTATAACCCACGGCTGTGCAAATACGTCCGAACGCAGAGGAAGTCCAAGCTCCTTTCGGCACACGTTATCGAGAATGAGAATTTCCTCCTCGTCTCGGAACGGCTCGCCGTTTAGCGAATATTCGGCGCGGTCAAGGAGAAGAACGTTCGGCTCGCACCTTGTGACTTCAACCTTATCCATAAAGCGTATTGTGCAAGACGGTGTGCCATAACCGGCAGGTTTATGAGGTATTTCACCGGACTGCGTTTGCGACAGTTTCAGAAGAATGCTGTCATTCTGATGCAGGTCATAGTCGATAATCGTTTTTCCGTTCTTATGCTTATAGTTAACCGCATATATTTTGCCGTCAAGAGTGTCATAGAGTGCGGGATAAAATTCGCCGTTTACGCATATTTTTATTTTTTGCGGCAAGGTGTATTCCTTAGTGCTTGTCGCACCGAAAACCGAATCGCATACGTCGGCGGAACCGTGCGCAATAAAGAGCCATCTGCAATCATTATCCTCACGCATATTATATATAAGATTTGATGTAGGCGTGCCGTTGCCGTTCATTATTCGGACGAGTCTGTATGCGTTTAAAGCGTTCAGAATATCAATTTTGTCAAACGGTATTCTCACGCTCTTATCATACAGCTCAAGCACTGATATATCCTCTGCCGCATCTACATATTTGGGGCATTGTCCCGCAAATATAACCTTGCCTCCTGATGCGTTGAATTTTTCGAGTATTTCAAGTGTTGTCCGTCTTATTGTAATGCAGTCGGGGACGAGTACGGCGTCATATTCCATCGCACCTACAGCCAATTTGCCGTCCGTACCTTTTATCTGTGACGGAAGAAGCGACTCACTGATAAAATCAAAATCAATAGTGCCGAACAGCAGCCATTCGATTATATCACTGAACTTTTTATCAAGCTGATTTCGTATTTCAAATGTGTTTTCTTCCGGTCCGAAATTAATCCAATAGCTTTCAACGGGGTGAATTACGGCAACCTTTACAACAGGCTTTCCTCTCGTAAGAGCGGTATTCAATCTCGCAAAATGGTTTTCAATATATTTATATTCCTTGTACCACGGCGACTGGTAATTTATTGATGCGGGGTAATCACGTTTTGCCTCACCCGCCATTGATACCCATGAAAGATGCGGTACGCGTATTGTTACGCCGAGTGCCGCCTGCCAGTCACCTTGAAATTTATGCCCTCTGAAATCATAATCCCAGTTAGTTACACCGTAAAGCTCAGATAACATTGCTTCCCGTCCGAATTGATGAACTGCCGACTGACACTGCTTGGCGGTTGAAAACTCCATTCGTCCGCAGAGCATATCGATGCCGGGAACGGCAAACGCACGGTATGACCGCATCGTTTCACCTAAGGTACAGGACTGTGAGTGCAGTGTAGGCTCTTCCATCATGTGTCCGGTAAGTGCAAGTCCGTGTTCATCGCACCATTTGCCGCAGTTGTCCGCGAAGCTTTCGGTAAACATATCCGATATGTGGTTGTGGTAGTGATAGCGTGCGGCGGAAACCTTGCCGCCGGGCAGATTCCAGACTATTTCGGGAAGCTTGTCCAAAATATCGTATCCGTAATTTTTCTCAAAGCTTTCCGTAAATGAGAATGTCCACGGGAAAACAGCGCTGTCCGTGCTGTCTGCAAATCCGAGGGGCTTTTTAACGGTGAACTGAGGTTCATCGGTAAATATTGACGGTATAGTCTTGCCGAATTCATCCCCTACAGCATCTTTATATGAATTATATGTAATTTTGATAAATTCATCTATTGCGTCCTTGCTTAATGTATCGACGTATGTTTGGTTATTGTACCACGGACTTTCCTCACAGGACTTTATATATACATACCACTTTCTTCCGAGTGCGTCCTCGTCTTCGGATATGCGTCTGTATTCCGACAGCTCGCCGTTATTATTAAGCACGATGTCATATACGCAAAGAAGATATGTTTTTCCCTCGTTAATCGCCTCATCTACAGAAAAATGCGGAATTTGTTCGGGAGAAAATTCAATATATCTTGCACGGAAACGAGGATTTTTTGTCACAAGTCCTCCCGCCGCACCCGACGGCCACCTGTCTTCATCGTAGAGATAGGCAAGCATATTTTCGTTTTTTGCTTTATCCGTACAGAATTTAACAAGCTCCATAAATTCCTCGCTGAGATATGGAACAGCCATTCCCGTCCTCGAATGAATATGAAAGCCTCCGAATCCCATTTCTTTGAGATATTCTATCTGTTCACCGAGTATTTCCGTATTCGGTTTGCAGTTCCACGCCCAAAACGGAGTTCCGCGGTATTCACTTGACGGATTTTCGAAAAGCCGATTGTCAAGCTCTTCCGATTGATTTTTTTTATAAAACATTATCTTTCCCCTTTCTTTAAAGCTTTATTTTTCTTACTTCTATTATATATCTTCCCACACGAAAAATCAATGGTACATTTTTATGGAGTTTAAGGGGGATATTGATGATGTGATGATAAATAGGTGTGATTTTTTTGCATTATTAACAATGCAATATGATATTAAATAGCTCAATTTGTTATTTATGATTAGAGTTGTAAGGTCCATTATATTAATTTACACCCCTAAAAAGCATATTTTTGTCTGTTGATTATTCCGATCATAAATGATAAAATATAAATATAAAACTGTGGCAGCTATGGGCAGGACTGCCGGGATAAAATTTTTAAGGAGTGAGTAATTTATGAAAAAACCTGTCTTGCAAAAAAATAAAAAACATCATAGAGGCTTGGGACGTTCCGATACGTTTGACGCATGGGTATTGATGCTTCCCATGGTTATAATCCTCTATCTGTTTGTTTGGCGTCCGACTGTGCTTGGCGCATATTGGTCGTTTTTTAAAATGAACGCGTATAATGTCGGGGAATTCTGCGGATTGGACAACTTCAGAAAGGTTGTAACACATACACAGTTTTTGCCTATGCTTTGGAATACGGTTCAGTATGTATTCTGGTCGCTTGTAATCGGTTTTCTTCCGCCGTATGCGTTTGCCTTGATGTTAAACGAGATTATGCACGGCAAGGGCGCCTTCCGAATCCTTATGTACATACCTGTTGTTATACCGGGAATTGCCGCAATGCTTATGTGGTACTTTATGTATTATCCCGACAATACAGGTCTTTTGAATATGATTTTGTGCAAGCTCGGTATGGAGCCGTATAAGTGGCTGAATGATTCCCGCTTTGCCATTCCGGGAATTATAATATATATGACTTGGAAGAATTACGGCGGCGGAGTTATTTTGTATTTCGCCTCATTGCAGAGTGTTTCCACAGAGGTGTATGAGGCTGCGCTTATTGACGGTGCGGGACCGTGGGGACGTTTCTGGAATGTTACAAGACCGGCTACCGAAGGTATTTTGTTGCTGCAGCTCGTTCGCCAGATTATAAGCGTTTTCCAGATTATGCAGGAGCCTCTCGCAATGACCGGAGGAGGTCCGGACGGTGCGTCGACCTCACTTTCATATCAGCTGTATCAGTACGGTTTTAACAGCGGCGGAAAGGGAACAGGTCAGGCAATGGCGCTCGGCGTTATCATATTCCTGATATTGATTGTATTTACAGTGTTCTATTTCCAGCTTAATAAAAAAGTTGAAGACCGTTATTAAGGGAGGCTGTATAATCATGACTAATAAGAAAAAAATAAGCAGGTTCGATCAAAAGCCGATTGGTGTGCTGAGCAGGTCGGATTTGAAGACAGTAAAAGGAAAAATTATATACTGGATATTCTTTGCGATATTGTTTATCGTTTCAGCCGTGGCGGTTATCCCGGCAATATGGACCATTTTTACCGGCTTTAAGGATACACAGGAGATATATAATTCAATGAGCTTTTTCCCAAAGAATATGTCATGGGGAAAAATAGTGGGACGTATTTCCGAATCGTGGGGGCAGCTGCAGCTTGGCAAGGCGATTATAAATACCGTTTTGTTGTCGCTGGGCAGCTTGGTTGTCAGAATAGTTGTGTGCGGATTCGGCGGATACGTTTTGTCAAAGATGAAGCCTAAGGGTTCTAAGCTGATATTTGCACTGGTAGTGTGGACAATGATGATGCCGGCACAGATCAGAATGGTACCGAACTATATGTCATATCTCCATTTCCCGTTTGCATCGGATCATGGAGTGGGCGTAAATCTTCTCGATACCTTTTGGCCGATATGGCTCGGTGCGGGTTCCGATACTTTTGCGGTATTGCTGTTTAAAAATGCCTTTGACGGACTTTCAACCTCATATGTGGAAGCCGCTAAAATTGACGGCTGCACCAATTACGGTATATTCTTTAAGATTATGATGCCGCTTTCAATGCCGATTGTGATTTACCAGTCTATTGAGGTTTTGAGCGGAGCATGGTCGGACTTCTTTAATCCGCTACTTATACTGGATAAGAATTCGGTTGTGCCTCTTGAAATTTTCAGAATGAAATCTGATCCGACGGTACAGATGAATACATATTTTATGGCACTTGTATTTGCAAGCATACCTCCATTCCTGATATTTGCCATATTCCAAAAGCGTATTATGGGCGGTATAAACGTAGGCGGAGTTAAAGGCTAAAGTTTGGAAAAAGATAAGCGGCGCATCTCGCGCCTTTCGTCGGACTCGCATACACAAAGTATAGCCTCGTCCGGCGAAAAATGCGACCTGCTTGCTTCTCTCTTCCCAAACGGGTTTAGTGAAATAATTTAATAGTCATAAGTTTGGAAAAAGATAAGCGGCACTTTGCACCTTTCGTCGGACTCGCATACACAAAGTATAGTCTCGTCCACCGAAAAATGCGACCTGCTTGCTTCTCTTCCATAAATCTTTCCCTAAACGGGTTTTGCGAAAGGATTTAATTATAATAATTATGAGAAAATATGAAGATTTGTCGTGCATACATGACAATACATTAAAGCCGAGAGCGCATTATGTACCATATGACAGTCTTGAGAAGGCTCTTGAGGGGGACAGATCTAAGTCGGAATTTTACACTCTTTTAAACGGAAAGTGGGATTTTCGATATTTTGAGAGGGATATTGACTGCCCGAATGTAATTGATTCATGGGATAAGGTGAGTGTTCCGTCCTGCTGGCAGTCAACGGGATATGAAAATCCCTATTACACAAACGTAAATTATCAATACCCGCTAAGCCCGCCGTATGTCCCCGATGACAATCCGGTAGGTGTTTACAGAAAGTTGATAAATGTGTCAAAAAACAGTGCTGAGAGTGAAAACTATATTGTTTTCGAGGGTGTGTGTTCGTGCTTTGAGCTGTTCGTGAACGGTGAATATATAGGTTTTTCGTCCGTTTCGCACTGCACGTCCGAATTTAAGGTGAACCTTTCGGAGGGTGAAAACGAGATAATCGCCAAGGTTTATAAATGGTGTGCGGGCAGTTATCTTGAAGATCAGGATTTTTTCAGATATAACGGTATTTTCAGAGATGTATATTTGCTGTCGAGAAACAAGGGACATCTGCATGATATTTACGTCGGCTTTGACGATAAAAATATCTACTGCGATAAAAAATATACTGTATATGATGCGGATAAAAAGAGGACAAACCTTGAAAATCCGATACTCTGGAATGCGGAAAAACCGTATCTGTATACCGTTGTCGTTGAGGAGGCGGGTGAATATATCCCGTTTAAAATCGGTATGCGCAGTCAGAGAGTGAGAGATAGGGGAGAACTGTTGATAAACGGTGTGAGCGTCAAACTCAAGGGTGTAAATCATCATGATTCGCACCCGTTTGACGGATATGCAATGAGCCGCGAATTTATGCGCGATGAGCTTTTGAAAATGAAAGAGCTTAATATAAATGCAATAAGAACATCGCACTATCCGCCTCAGCCGTACTTTTTGGAGCTGTGCGATGAATTGGGCTTTTATGTTATAGATGAGGCTGATATAGAAACGCACGGTATGGCAAACTATGAAAGCCATGATAAATTTGAAAAGTATATGGCGTGGCAATGCCATAATAAGGAGTGGAGAGGTGCATTTCTTGACAGGGCGGAGCGTTTATATGAGCGTGATAAAAATCATACCTGCGTCATTATGTGGAGCTTGGGAAATGAGTCGGAATACGGCGAAAACTTTGCGGCTATGAGCGATTATATCCGCAGTCGTCAGAATGCTTTAGACGGAATAAACAGGCTGATACATTACGAGCAGGCGTATGATTACGAAAACCCCTTTGCGAGAAGCCTCATCGAAAAAGATCCGGACACTGTTGATGTTGTAAGCCGTATGTATGCCGATGTAAAGGATGTAGTGAACTACTATTACCAAACGCGGGATACAAGACCTTTCATTTGGTGCGAATACTGCCACGCTATGGGCAACGGCCCCGGTGATTTGGCTGATTACTGGCGTGTTATCGACAATACTCCGTACATGATAGGTGCTTTTATATGGGAATGGGCAGACCATGCGGCACCCGATAAAAACGGAAGAATGTGTTACGGCGGAGATTTCGGAGAGGAAACTCATGACGCAAATTTCTGCTGTGACGGACTTGTTTTTCATGACAGATCCTTTAAGGCGGGTTCGTTTGAGGCAAAGGCAGTCTATCAGCCGATAAAAACAGAGCTTAACGGAAACAGGCTGACTGTATATAATAAATATGATTTTACAAATCTGTCGGAGCTTGATTTTGAATGGAACGTCTGTGCGGACGGCAAAATTGTTCGGCGGGGGAAAATATATCCCGATGCGGCACCGCATAATTCCGATACCCTTATATTGGATTTTGAAATACCGAACTGTCGGTTAGGCGCATATCTTAATGTGTCCATGAAGAATAAAGAGGGCGGAGAAGTTGCATTTACTCAGCATTTACTATCAAATGCATCAATATCCGAACCAAACGGCAATGGTGCGCATATAACTCAAAGCGGCGAATTTGCCGTTATAGAGGGCGATGGATTCAGATATATATTTAACACTCACTATGGATATATAGAGGATTTAAACGGATTGCTTAAATCGCCTATGCGGCTGTCCGTATGGCGCGCCCCGACTGACAATGACAGAATTGTCAAGGATAGGTGGTACGGAGCACATTATGACAAGGTGCATAATAAAACTTATTCCGTTGATATAAAAGATAATGTGATAAAGGTACATGGCGCATTGGCGCCGATTGCGCGGAGTGAGTTTTTTGACTACACTGCCGAGTATTCCTTTTATGACGACGGAAGAATAGACATTGTCCTTGACGCTGCTTTCGATAAATCGCGGCTATACCTGCCGCGGCTCGGCTTTGAATTTACAACGGACGAGAGAATATTTGAATATTTCGGTTACGGTCCGTATGAGTCATATATAGATATGCACCACGGTTCAAAAATGGGTATGTATAAAAGCAGTGCTGCCGATGAATATGTTGATTACATTATGCCGCAGGAGCATGGCAACCATTACAACACGAAATATTTGCATCTGGGCAATTTTGAATTTGTATCGGAACAGGGAGCAGAAATAAATATCTCCGAATACGGCGCAAAGGAACTTGAGTGTAAGACGCATAATTTCGAGCTTGAAAAAGACGGTTTGGTTCATGTGCGTATAGATTACAAAGTTAGCGGCATAGGCTCTAACAGCTGCGGCCCAGAGCTGTGTGAGTGCTACAGGATGAATGATAGTAATGTTCATTTTGAGCTCTCGATTTTTGGAAAAAAGAATGAAAGGTGATTTTGTATAATGATAAAAGCAGTAATATTTGATCTCGATGGTGTTTTGGTGACAACGGATGAGCTGCATTTTACGGCTTGGAAAGCACTTGCCGATAAGCTGGGTATAAATGATTTTACAAAAGCGGACAATGTACGGCAGAGAGGAGTAAGCCGAATGGCATCCTTGGAGGTAGTGCTTGAAAAGACTGACAGAGCTTTTTCAGAGGAGGAAAAGCTTACTCTCGCAGAGGAGAAAAACGAGATATATGTACGTTCTCTGTCATCGCTTTCTGAGGCTGATGTTCTTAGCGGTGCAAATGAGTTCATAGATTATCTGAAATCAAAGGGTATAAAAACAGCGGTCGGTTCTGCAAGCAAAAACACTCCGCTGATTTTGGAAAAAACAAAGCTTGCCAATAAGTTTGATGCGGTAAGCTGCGGTCTTGATACAACAAAATCAAAGCCCGATCCCGAGGTGTTCTTGATAGCTGCGAAGAAGCTTGGCGTTGCTCCTTGTGACTGCGTTGTTGTTGAGGATTCGGACGCGGGCATTGAGGCAGCAAAGACAGGTGGAATGTATGCAATAGCGGTTGGTGCGTCAGAGTATAATCCAAAAGCGGATGTTGCCATAAAGGATTTGGAGAGCTTGTACAGGGCATTAACTATTTTTGCATGACAGGAGAAAAACAATGGTTGATTTCATTTTATCAGAGAATATATTTAATAACGAAAATATACCGTGGAACGGTAATCGTTTTCTTATAGGAAACGGTTATTTCGGAATAAGGGGAACACTTGAGGAATACACAAAGGAACAGATGTGCGCCGTAAATATGGCAGGTATTTATGACCGGGCAGGCAGTGCGTGGCGTGAAACGGTGAACGCACCGAATCCGCTGTATACATATGTTAAGGTAAACGGGAAAAAATATACACTTCCCGAAAACGAGCCTGTTTTTCATGAGCAGCAGCTTGACTTTGAAAATGGCTTGCACAGTCGAAAAACAGTATGGCAGACAGAAAATGGGAAAATAACGGTTAAATGTGAACGCTTTGCAAGCATGAGCCGCAGACATTTAATTGCGATGCGATATATCTTTTCGGCTGAATTTGAATGTGATGCCGAAATGATAACCGGAATTGACGGCGACGTGTGGGATATTAACGGTCCTCATTTTGTAAAGTTTAACTCGGGCAGTGAGGATGGCGTAAACTATGTCGAGGGAATTACCGGCGAAAAGCATATTTCCGTAACTGCACGAGATAGCGTAAAGCTTGATTTTGATGCGGAGTGTTCAGGAGATGTATGCGAAAAGGCTGTATACAGACGTATTGTGTTTAAGGCGGAACCGCATAAAGAATACTGCATAGAGAAAATTGCCGAAATAACGACTTCTGAGGATGATTTTGAGCCGATAGGTGATATAAGAGATATTACATATCAAGAGCTTAAAGCGGAGCATACGGCTGCATGGGCAAAGATATGGGATATTTCCAAGATTACAATTGACGGCGATGATGACGCGATGTATGCGCTCAACTACTCAATCTATCATCTGAACTGCATTGCACCCAGAGAAATGAAAGGAAAATCTATTGCCGCAAGAGGACTGTCGGGACAGGTGTATAAGGGCGCGGTGTTCTGGGATACCGAAATGTTTATGATAGACTATTATATACATACAGAGCCTGAAATAGCAAAAAACCTCTTGCAATATCGTATAGCTACAATAGACGGCGCAAGAGCAAAAGCAAAGGAATACGGATTAAACGGTGCATATTACGCATGGGAGAGCCAGGAGGGCGGCTATGAAGGCTGTTCCGATTATAACATTACCGATGTATTTACAAAGCGTCCCATGCGCACATATTTCCGCGATAAGCAGTATCATGTTTCGGCAGCGATAGTGTACGGTCTTATGAAATATATTAATGCAACGGGCGACTACGATATTTTAAATGAAGGCGCAATGGAGATGGTAATTGAATGTGCCGAGTTCTACCGCTCACTTCTCATTAAAAAGGCAGATGAGCCGTATTATGAAATTCGCGATGTTGTAGGTCCCGATGAATATCATGAGAGAGTCAATAACAATGCGTATACGAACAGAATGGCAAAATTTGTGTTTGATACCGCGCTTGAACTCATAGAAAAATACCCGTCTGATGAATATGACAGCCTAAAATCCATGCTTAAGGATTCATCTGAAAATATATTTATCCGTAAACCAAACGACAGCGGCATAATAGAACAGTTCGACGGATATTTTAAGCTTGAGGACGCATCGGTTGATGAAGTGAGATCACGACTCATTGATCCCAAGGAATACTGGGGCGGTGCATACGGAGTGGCGGCGGATACGCAGGTGATAAAGCAGGCGGATATTGCCGCAATGCTCAGTATGTTCAGTAATGACTATACGGCGGATATAATGAAAAATAATTTTGATTATTATGAGCCGAGAACGGAACACGGATCATCACTTTCGGCTTGTATGTATTCATTGCTTTCGTGCATTACCGGGAATCCCGATGCGGCATATCCTTTGTTTATGAAATCAGCTGCCGAGGATTTAAGACCGGGCGGAAAGCAATGGCTGGGCCTTATATATATTGGCGGCACCCATCCGGCTGCGGCGGGAGGTGCGTGGATAGTTGCGGTTAAAGGCTTTGCCGGTATAAGCGAGCAGAACGGCAGGCTTGTATGCAGACCGTGTCTGCCTAAAAAGTGGAAAGGTATGAACTTTAAGCTTATGTACAGAAATAATATATACGACATTGTAATACAGGATAATAATGTATCAATAACCTAATAAATATTATTGCAAATAAAGCGAAACAATCTGCAAAATAAAAAACAAGCAGCCGTCATTGCCGGAGGGCTGCTTGTTTTATTTATGCAGATATATTTAATATTATCACCTGTTGTGTATTTTGTCGAAATGCGCTTTTAATTTTTTCGGAGTTACATTTTTGTGCTTTTTAAAGAGTTCCTGAAAATATTTGACGTCCTTGTATCCTATAGCCTCCGAAACCTCAAGCACTGTCATATTGGTGCTGTTCAGCAGCTGTTCTGCAACGTCACATCTAACGCGCTGAAGATACGATTTGAATGTTTCCCCGGTATCAGTCTTAAAACGAGCACTTAAATATTGAGGCGAATAATATGACATAGTACTCAATTGATTTAATATATTATTTTCGGCATAGTGAAGCGATGCATAATCCTTAATCATTGTTACGGGATCGATATTTTGTATTTCTTTTGAGGATACTTGTCGTATGGATGACATAATTATGCTGTTTAATAAGTTTTTCATTATTTGAAAATAATTATTCATTTTGTTGCTGTATTCGTATTGCATTGCATAGAGCATATTTAAAATGTAATTATTACTATCACGAAAAACATAAAAAGCAGGAGCTCCTATAATCTTATTTACTTCTATATTGAGCAGAGGGGCACTGAGCAAATCCATAAATGTCATTGTTTTGTTATTGCTATTGCCGAAAATAAGCTCCGATGTAAAAATGCAGTTTATGACAGTGAGTTTATCTTTGTCTTCGGTTTTGGAGAATGAGTGTACACTGCCCGGTTCGATAAATACATAGTCACCCGCTTTAACGGCGTCGGAATTACCGTCAAGCGTATGGATTGCATTGCCGTGTATAATATATGCCAACTCAAAAAAGGTATGAGAATGGGGATCGCATACTGCAAGATCATCATGAAACACAATACCAATATTGCGGTTGGCAATAACATCCGTATTCAACTGTATCATAGTTGCCTCTTTTCTTGAATTATTTACCTTGACTCCGTTTGTAAAAATAACAAAAGCTATAGCTTTATTATCGTTACCTTATAGTAATTATTATACTATTTTTTCGTGATAAAGTCAATACAATATATGTAAAATATTAAAATTTTGAGAGACAGGTTTGTAATATTAATATAAAAAATGCAGCATCATAGGGGACGGATTATTTATTTCCCCCTTAAAAACAATATTTTTGTCGGTTGTTATTTGTTTTGCGAAATGTTATAATAAAATATAAGAACGATATGTATGGTAAAAAAATTCTAAGTAAGATTTTTGATCTCAAAATACACGGTATCCCCCCCTTAGCTATATGGCTAATCTTTTGGATATTTCTCTCTCCCTCTCCAAAACGTGTATTTTGTGATGAGAAATTTTACCACACTGTGAAAAGGGTATATGATTATGAAAGGAAATACAATTGAGATAAATGTAAATAAGCTAAGAGATCCGTTTGTGCTGTCAGAAAACGGTGTATATTATATGTATGGAACACAGATTACCTCTGATTGGGATAATGGATCAGGTTGGGCGTGCTATAAAAACATAAGCGGAAGACTTGACGGAGAATGGACAAGGATAGAAAATATCGCAAACATTCCTAAAAGTGCAATAAAAAATCGCTGGGCACCTGAGGTGCATAAATACAACGGTGCATATTATATGTTTGCGTCGTATTATTCATCCGAAACAAACCATCGCGGCTGCACCATACTCAAATCAAACTCCCCCGAGGGATCGTTTGATGAGATTACAAAAGGACATATAACGCCCGCAGACCGGGATGCTATTGACGGAACATTGTATGTTGACGAGAATAATCAGCCGTGGATGGTGTTCGTTAGTGAGTGGACGTCTGCCGAGGACAAAATAGGAAGGATGGCTGCGGCAAGGTTGTCAGAGGATTTAACGCATTTTATTTCAGAGCCTGTTGAGTTGTTCAGAGCAGATGCCCCGGAATGGGCAAGAGGGCATATAACCGACGGATGTTTTATGTATAAGACGGAAGATAATCGGTTGCTAATGCTTTGGTCAAATTTTGATGAATACGGCTACTGCGTAGGGCTTGCAAGAAGCAAAAACGGGAAAATCGACGGCGAGTGGCTTCAGGAGAAAAACGTATTATTTTCAAAATCTGCTTTTGGACAATATGACGGAGGTCACGGCATGATATTTACCGATTTTGACGGACAAATGTATCTTTCGATACATTCACCAAACACCCCGACAAACGATCGTTTGGAAAAGCCTGTATTTATACCGTTATATGAGGAGCATACAGAAAACAATACTACTTTACAAATATATCATAACAGAGGAGAAAATGAGAGATGAATTTCATAACAAACAATACCTCCACATATGAAGATGCGATTGTAAAAGGTGACAATTACAGATTCAGCATTATTACCCCAAGGCTTATTCGCATGGAATACAGCGAAAACGGAGTGTTTGAAGACAGGGCAACGCAGAGCGTCGTTAACCGAAGACTTGATGCTGTAGAGTATACAGTACAACAAAATGCCGGTAAGGTTGTAATAGAGAATGAATATTTTCGGCTTACATACCGTGGCGGAGCGTTTGAATATGGTAATATCAAAATCAAATGCGGCAAAAAAGGAAAATTCCGATCCTGGTTGCCGGGGGATTGGGTTTCTATGAAGCCGGGAACGGCAAGAACTCTTGACACAGTGAATGGTGAGACGGAATTGGAGAACAGCGTTTTATCCGAGGAAAATGTAGGAATATTTGATGACAGTAATTCTCTCGTTATAGGTGAGAACGGCACAGTCGAGCCCCGAAAGGGCAGTGAGGTTGACTTATATGTATTCCTCTACGGAAATGATTATTTAGAGGGACAAAGGGATTTTACAAGGCTCATGGGCGGAGTGCCAATGATTCCGAGATTTGCGCTGGGTAACTGGTGGAGCAGGTATCACGCCTATACTCAGGATGAATATTTATCACTTATGGACAGGTTTGAACGGGAGCGGCTGCCGTTTTCAGTGGCGGTTCTGGATATGGACTGGCATTTGGTGAAGATAGCACCCGAATACGGAACAGGTTGGACAGGATATACATGGAATGATGAATTGTTTCCCGACCATGTTAAATTTTTGGAAACACTGCACAGCCGCAATATGAAAGTGACACTGAACCTTCACCCTCATGACGGAGTAGCTGCGCACGAGAAACAATATGAAAGCATAGCAGAGGTTATGGGTGTAGATCCGAAAAGTAAGCAGACAATAGAATTTGATATTACAGATTCCAAATTTCTTGATGCGTATTTTAACTGTCTGCTGCATCCGCTTGAAGAAGAGGGTGTGGATTTTTGGTGGATGGACTGGCAGCAGGGAACAAAGAGCAAATTAGAAGGGCTCGATCCGCTGTGGGCACTTAATCACTTCCATTACATCGACAATGCGAGAAACGGTAAACGACCGATGATTTTTTCAAGGTATTCTGGCTTTGGTTCGCAGCGTTATCCGATAGGATTTTCGGGTGACACTCATATAACTTGGGAATCGCTTGATTTTCAGCCGTATTTTACCGTGGCGGCGTCGAATGTCGGTTACGGATGGTGGAGCCATGACATAGGCGGGCATATGGAAGGGTATTACGATCCTGAGCTTATGGTTAGATGGGTTCAATTTGGAGTCTTCTCGCCGATTATGCGTCTGCACAGCTCAAACGAAGCGTTTAACGGTAAAGAGCCGTGGAATTACGGTATGTATGAAAGCACGATTATCGGGGATTTTCTAAGACTGCGCCATAAGCTAATTCCGTATCTGTACACAATGAATTACCGTGCGCATAAGGAGCTTATACCGCTGATGACTCCCATGTATTATTATACGGATAAAAAAGTCCGCAACAGAAATCAATATATGTTCGGCGACAGCATGATAGCGGCACCGATAACATCAAAGGGTATAGAGGAACTTCAGATGGGCATGGCAAAAGTATATCTTCCCGCAGGGAAGTGGTACGATTTCTTTACCGGCGCAAGCTATGAAGGTGACAGAGAGTACAGAGTATATCGTGATTTATCGAAAATGCCGGTATTTGTTAAGGCAGGCGGAATAATTCCGCTCGCCGCAACGGATGGAAATGACGTTAAAAATCCCGAAGTACTTGAAATAAGAATTTATCCCGGTGCGGAAAATAGATTTGTGATGTACGAGGACGACGGAGAAACGCAGAACTATAAAAACGGCGAATTTGCCGAAACAGAGTTTGTGCTGAAAACAGACAGTTTCACAGTCTGCCCGGTGAGAGGTAACTCACAGTCAGTCCCGAAAAAACGACGTTTTAAGCTTGTTTTTGTAAACATAGAAAACTGCTTTGACAAAGCAGAAATTGACGGCAACACTGTTGAAACAAGAGTAAGTTATGACAATGCACAGCTCACTGTCGAGGTGGAGGCAGAAACGTCACAAACAGTATCGGTAATATTCAATAAAGAAATACACGAGGCAAAGCTTGATGTGAAGGAGGAGATTAAAAGACTTCTTATGTCTATGAAATATGAATATGCGGTCAAGTCGGAGATATACAGCATGGCTAATCGCTGCACAAAAGAGCAGCTTATATGCGGTGTGCTTTCAATGGATATAAGCGAGAATATGAAGTATGCGGTTTTGGAGCCGGTTTTTGCGGTATAAACAACAGATTAGAGTGTAGCTATATATTATCTGAAAGTTTTTATCGAGGATATGGCACTTAATCAAATATATTTCTTTGAAATAGAAACAACCGGCAATTGGTAGATAGAAATAAGCGGTGCATCTCGCACCTTCCGTTGGACTCGCATACACAAAGTATAGCCTCGCCCGCCGAAAAAATGTGACCTGTTTGCTTCTCTTTCGCCAAACGGGTTATGTGAAAAAAGCATAATTTGATTTTGACGCAGAATGTTTAGGCAATATAGGCGAAAAAATGATATGCAGACATATTGTGTTTAAGGCAGAACCGCAGAAAGAATACAGCGTTGAAAAGATTGCCGAGATAACGACATCGGAAGATGATTTTGAGCAGAAAGGCGATATAACGCAATTTGCATATTCGGAGCTTAAAGCGGAGCATATCGCCGCATGGTCAAAGATATGGGATATTTCAAAAATTACTATAGACGGCGACAATGAAGCGATGTATGCGCTTAATTATTCGATTTATCATCTAAACTGTATCGCACCGAGGGAAATGAAAGGCAAATCCATTGCCGCAAGAGGTCTGTCGGGACAGGTGTATAAGGGCGCTGTGTTCTGGGACACGGAAATGTTTATGATAGAGTATAAATTATATAGATTGGAATGGTTAATATGAAAAAGATGAATGTTTTTACTTCAAAGGAAATTAAACCGCGCGGCTGGCTTAAAAGGCAGCTTGAAATTCAGGCAAGTGGACTTTCGGGAAATCTGGACAAGGTATGGCGTGATGTTAGGGACAGCGCGTGGATAGGCGGCGAAGCCGAGGGCTGGGAGCGTGTTCCGTATTGGCTTGACGGCTTTATACCGCTCGCATATCTGCTTGAAAATGACGACATGATTGCGCGCGCAAAAAAATATATTGACGCCATTGTGTCATATCAGCAGCCCGACGGCTGGATATGTCCCTGCAAAAGGGAGGAAATCCCGACATACGACACATGGGCTGTGCTGCTGATTGGCAAGGTTTTGACGGTGTATTACGATTGCTCGGGTGATGAAAAAATCCCCGAAGTGATATACAAGGTATTCAGGAATTTTTACGATTTGCTCAAAAGCGGAACAATTCAGCTTATAGAATGGGGCAAATACCGCTGGTTTGAGGGCTTTATTGCGATTAACTTCTTATATCGCCTGTATCGCGAGGAGTGGCTTGTTGAGCTTGCAAAAATCTTGCAAGAGCAGGGAGTAGACTATAATAAATTGACAGTTTTGTGGAAAAAACCGCTTAACAAATGGACTCTCGACACACACCTTGTAAATCTTGTTATGATGCTCAAAAGTGAGGCGGTTTCCTGTGAGCTGTTGAATCAGCGGTATACAGATAATGCCGAAAAGTTGTATGAAATACTGAAACAATACAACGGAACTCCCGTGGAAACGTTTACGGGCGACGAATGCCTGTCGGGCGTAAGCCCCATTCAGGGGACGGAGCTTTGCTCGATTGTTGAGCTTATGTATTCCTATGAATTGCTGTACGCCTATACAGGTGATAAAAAATGGGTGGAAAGACTGGAGATTTTGGCTTTCAACGCGCTTCCCGCTGCGATAAGCGATGATATGTGGACACATCAGTATGACCAGATGAGCAATCAAATCGCCTGCCAGCGGTTTCCGGTACCCGGCAAGCCGATATTTCGCACGAATAATGAGGAGGCGCATCTGTTCGGCTTAGAGCCGCATTTCGGATGCTGTACGGCGAATTTCGGACAAGGCTTTCCAAAGCTTGCGCTGTCGGCGTTTATGCGCGCGGAGAATGAAATTATATGCGCTGTTCCAATCCCGTCCGAGCTAAAAACAGAGGATGTAAATATTGTGCTGGAAACGCAGTATCCGTTTGATTACAGCTTTAAATATACAATAAGCAACAAAAAAGAGTTTACCTTTAAAATACGAATTCCGTTATGGGCGAAGGATGTGACTGTTGACGGAAACGCATTTGACGGAGATGAGGCTGTATTTGAAATCGGCAAGGAGCAGGGTCGTGAGATTTATATTACATATAACGCTGTGCCGATAATCCGAAAGAGGGAAAATGATTTGAATACGGTTCAGTGCGGACCGCTTATATTTTCCGTGCCGATTCAATATGAAAAGAAAATGTACGAGTACGAAAAGGACAGCGTGGAGCGAAAATTCCCATATTGCGATTATGAATACATACCTGCTTCCGATTGGAATTACGCTTATTGCGGAACGGATTTTGAGTTTGAAAAGAGAGATATATCAAAAATTCCGTTTTCCTCACAAAATCCGCCTGTTGTTGTGAAGGCGTATGTGAAGCAAATAGAATGGGGCTTTGAGGACGGATATGAAACGGTTTGTGCCAAGACCCCAATATCAAGAACGCCGATCGGAGAAAGGAAAGAGATGGAGCTTTATCCGTACGGCTGTGCAAAGCTAAGAATGACAGAGCTACCTATAGTTGAATAGTGTCTTAATATTGAAAAATGTGAATAACTAACAAAAAGATATGAAAGTTTTGAATATGACAACAAAAATCACAACAAAAAAACAAATAGCGTTAATGTATATTGCTGCATTGTTAGTATATTTTATAAGTTATATTACGCGAATAAATTACAATACTGTTTTAGTCGAAATATCGTCTGCAGAAAACATTTCACGCAGTATGCTGGCATTACCGCTCACCTCAAGCTTTATTACATATGGTTTGGGACAGATTATAAGCGGATGGTTAGGGGACAGATTTGATCCATTTAGGTTGATTTCGTTAGGGGTATTTTTGTCAGCAATTATGAATATTCTGCTGCCGGCATTTCCAAAGCCGTATCTAATGACAGCATTCTGGGCGGTTAATGGATTTGCGCAGGCTTTAGTTTATCCGCCGCTTATGAAGATAGGGAAATATGAAAAATCAGTGGCAAAATCAATGCTAAAGAAGCTTTTATCGTTAAATTTGATTGACGAAAATGAGTTCAGGACTTTAGCGGATAACATAAATCTGGATATAGAAAAGAAATTATGCGTTATGCACTCATAAAGCAGGTATCTTTTGTTGGTGTTTGGTCTGGATATAGAGCGGTAATTGTGGTAGTGTATACTTGAAAAGACGGAAAGGAGAGAATAGTACGCTATATGATTGGCATAGAAATATGCTTGCAAATAAGCAGAATTATCATGGTTCTCCAAATAAACCTTATCAAATTCAACAAAAAT
>JABLTK010048944.1_pt1 | contig 23744 bp, 22 predicted proteins | sample 7160131 | NCBI WGS metagenome assembly JABLTK01 (sample SAMN14651221, study PRJNA627086) | human gut metagenome | isolation source: feces | host: Homo sapiens
ATCTTATTGATGGCGACGATAATGGGAACGTCCGCAGCCTTGGCGTGGTTGATGGACTCGATGGTCTGGGGCATGATGCCGTCGTCGGCAGCCACCACCAGGATGGCGATGTCCGTGATCATGGCGCCGCGGGCACGCATGGCGGTAAAGGCTTCGTGGCCGGGGGTGTCCAGGAAGGTGACCATCTTATCCTGCACCTTGACCTGGTATGCGCCGATGGCCTGGGTGATGCCGCCTGCTTCGCCGGCGGTGACGTTGCTGGAACGGATATAGTCCAGCAGGGAGGTCTTGCCGTGGTCAACGTGACCCATGACCACGATGACGGGGGCGCGATCCTGGAGATCCTCTGCCTTGTCCTCTGCGGTGTCGATGCGCTTTTCTTCGATGGTGACGACCACTTCCTTCTCCACCTTGCAGCCCAATTCCATGGCCACCAGGGCGGCGGTATCGTAGTCGATGACATCGGACATGGAGGCCATGACCCCCATCTTCATCAGGTTCTTGACCACCACTGCGCCGGTCTTCTTCATGCGGCTTGCCAGCTCGCCCACGGTGATCTCATCGGGAATCTGCACCTTGACCGGTGCTTTGCGAGCGGCTTCCTGCTGGAGGCGGCGCATCTTCTGCGCCTGTTCCTCCTGACGGCGCTTGGCGGACTGCTTGCCGGAACGCTGCTGCTGGCTGCGCTTGGAGTTGATCTTCTGCTTGCCATGCTGCATCTTTTCCACGCTGTCCGGCGTCAGCTCATCCAGGTGGGCGTCATACCGATCCAGGTTCACGTCCACGCTGCTGCGGGTGTTGACCACCTTCTTCTGGGGCACCCGGCTGCCGTTCTGGGCGGCGGGAGAGGCCTTCTGCTCCAGGGTTCTGGGGGCAGCGGCCTTGTCGGCGCCCTTCTGAGCGGGGGCGCTGCGGCGGTCGTTGTTGTTCTGGGGTCTCTTCTCGCCGGTTCTCTGGTCACCCTGCTTGGGGCCGTTACGGCGGTCGCCCTGGGGCTTGCGATCCCCTGCGGGCTGCTTCTTATTCTCTCCCTTGGGAGCGGGCTTCTTGCTCTCGCCCTTGCCGCTCTTGGGCTCATGATACGTTTCTTTGAACACTTCTTCCAAATCCTTAATCTGATTATTTTGAGTCAGGTAGTCAAAAATGATGGACAATTCCTTGTCACTGAGGACTGCCATATGGCTGGACGGGGTCTCCCCATACTTGGTCAGGATCTCCATGACCTTCTTGGAGCCAACGGCCTTGCCATTGATCTTAAAATCCTTGGCTACCTCGTGTACTCTGTATTTGTTATCGCTCAAATCAGCCACCTCCATAGATCACACGGGAAACATGAGGCTCTCTCCCCCCCACGTCTCCCGTCTGCGGAGCAGTCAGGAGGGGGAGGGTGTATTTCCCTTTTGCTTCTGGTTCATCCTCGGTCCCATGATTTCTTCCGAGTCCGAGGTTTTTCTTTCTTCCGGCGCTGACGCTTGGCTTCCTTCTGGTCCAGCTTCTCCGCCGCCGCCGCATACTCCGGGTTGCCCTGCGCCAGCATCTGGGCCAGTTTCGCGGCAAAACCGCCGTCCAGCACCGCTGCCACCGCACAGCTCCCCTTGCCCAGGGCAGCGCCCAGGGCGTCTTTGTCCACCGGCAGCACCAGCACCGGCAGCTTCTCCCCGGCCATCTGCCGGGTCTTTTTCCCAGTCCGCTCGGAGGCATCCGCCGCCAAGAGCACCAGGCGCGCCTTGTGAGCGGCGATGGCGTCCGCCACCACCTCTTCCCCCGCCAGCAATAGATTCGCCCGGCGGGCAAGGCCCATCATCTGCAACAATTTATCCATCGCCCTGCTCCATCTGTGCCTCTAAGGCGTCAAATACGTCCGCAGGGATCTGGGTGCTGAACGCGCGCTCCAAGGCTTTGGCCTTGCGCACCCGCTTCAAACATTCCATGTTGGGGCACACATAGGCCCCCCGGCCAGGCTTCTTGCCCCGGAAGTCCAGAGAGATCTCCCCCTCCGGCGAGCGGACCACACGGATCAGCTCCCGCTTGGGCTTCATCTCCCGGCACCCCAGGCACTGGCGCATGGGAATCTTTTTGGGCATCGGTCATTCCTCCGCTTCCTCGGCGTCCTCCGCCGGTTCCACAGTCTCTTCTTCCTCTGCTTCCGGTTCCTCTTCCACGTCGGCTTCCTCCGCCTCCGGCTCTTCCACCGGAGCGTCCTCTGCTTCCGCCACGTCCGTGCCGTCGTCCAACAGCTCATCGCTGTCCTCTGCCAGCAGGTCGTCCTCTTCCGGCTCCACCGCATCCAGCAGCTCTTCCTCGTCCAGTTCGTCGGCGTTGGATTCGCTCTTGATGTCGATCTTGTAACCGGTCAGCTTGGCAGCCAGACGGGCGTTCTGCCCCTCCTTGCCGATGGCCAGGGACAGCTGGTCGTCGGGGACGATGACCCGGCAGGTCTTCTCCTCCGGGTTGCAGCGCACGTCGATGACGTCCGCCGGGGACAGGGCCGCGCTGATGAACTCAGCGGGGTCTTCGCTGTACTTGATGATGTCCACCTTTTCCCCGTTCAGCTCCTCCACGATGGCGTTCACACGGGCGCCACGGGTGCCCACGCAGGCACCGATGGGGTCCACTTCCGGGTCGTTGGACCAGACGGCCATTTTGGTACGGCTGCCGGCTTCTCGGGCGATGGATCGGATTTCCACCACGCCATCGTAGATTTCCGGCACTTCCATCTCGAACAGGCGGCGCACCAGGCCATAGTGGGTTCGGGAGATGACCACCTGGGTGCCGCGGGTGTTCCGGCGGACTTCCACCACATACACCTTGATGCGGTCGCCCTCCCGGTAGGTCTCCCCACGCACCTGCTCGCCAGTGGTCAGCAGGGCTTCGGTGGATTCCCGGCCGGTGCCGATCTTCACATGCAGCGCCCCATTCCGGGGGTCGATGCGAGTGACCACACCGGTGAGCAGCTCCTGGGTCTTGCCCACGAACTCATCATAGATCATATTCCGTTCCGCTTCCCGAATGCCCTGGATGATGACCTGACGGGCGGTCTGGGCGGCGATGCGGCCGAAGTTTTTGGGTTTGATCTCACTGCTCACCACGTCACCCAACTGAACGTGGGGCAGAGCACGACGGGCTTCTTCCAGAGAAATTTCGGTGTCCGGATTGTCCACTTCCTCCACCACGTCCCGACGGACGATGACGCGGACGGAGTTCTTGACCGGGTCGGTCAGGACGACGATGTTGTCCTTCACCCCTTCGTGGTCGCGCTTGTAAGCGGAGACCAGCGCCTGGGTGATTTTCTCCATCATATACTCCTTCTTGATGCCTTTTTTCTCCTCGATCAGGTCTAAGGCTTCAAAAAACTCCTTTGCTTCCTCTTCCGGGGTCGGCCCTTTCTTCTTTGTAGTTCTTCTGGCCATGTCACAGCTACACTCCTTTAGTCCCAAAAATTCAAAGAATTTTTGGGAACCCTAAATTTTAATTTCACTTGCTCGGCAGAAGTAAATTCTGCCTGCGCCGAGATTTTGTTGCACAAAATGCTCGTGACGCCGGACTCCCGGCGGCCACCGCTTTTCAAGAAAAGCGGTGGAACACAGCATTTTCTCATTGTGTCTACATTTTTTCAGATACACATCCTGCCCCCCACCGAAGGCTCCCCCAGGGGGAGCGGTCAGCGAAGCTGACGGAGGGGGTTCCCTCTATATTAAAAATCCAGATGCAGCCGCACCAACGCGATCTCCTTCTTCTCGAAGACCACTTCCGCCCCATCGGGCTGGGTGACGGTCACGTTGCCCTGGTCATATCCAGCCAAGGTGCCGGTGAACTCCTTCCGGCCCTCTCTGGGACGGTACAGCTTCACGTCCACCTCCTGGCCCATGCACTGGGCGAAGTGCTCCGGCTTCTTCAAGGCACGGTCCGCGCCTGCGCTGCCCACTTCCAGCACGTAGCTGCCCTGGATGGGGTCGGCCTCGTCCAGCGCGTCGCTGAGGGGGCGGCTGACGGCCTCGCACTGGTCGATGTTCACGCCCTCCGGGGCGTCGATGAACACCCGCAGATACCAGGTGCCCCCCTCCCGGACGTATTCCACATCCCAGAGGGTACAGCCGGCCGCTTCCACCAGGGGCTGAGCCAGCTGAGCGGTCAAATCAGTTACTTTCATTCCTCTTCCTCCAAAAAGCATTGGACTTCCCCGCCACCAGCGCGCCGCTGGGGACAGGATGTAAAAAAGAGCGGGGCGCAGGCCCCACTCTCAAGTTGATACTTACATTCACTTATATTGATTATATCACAATCATTTCCACATAGCAAGGGTTATTTCGTCTCCAACAGCCGTTTCACCACGCGCTCGCTGGCGTGCCCGTCATCCAAGGCGTTGAACCGGGCGTGGAACCGCTGATATTTCTCATCATAAGCGTCTCCCTCCAGCGCCTGAGGGATAGCCTGAATGAGCGCCTCCTCCGTCTCCACGATAGGCCCCGGCAGCTCGCTCAAGTCCAGGTAGAATCCCCGGATGTCGTCCCGGTAGGCGGCCAAGTCATACATATAAAATAGGATGGGACGCTTCAAGTTGGCGTAGTCGAAGAACACCGAGGAGTAGTCGGTGATGAGCAGATCGGACACCACATACAGCTCGTTGATGTCCGGATACTGGGACGCATCCCACACGAACCCCTCATAGGCCGCGAAATCAAACTGGTTGGCCACCAGGTAATGGGCACGGAACAGGATGATGCACTCCTCCCCCAGCGCCTGCCGCAGCCGTGCGAAATCCACCCCCAGTTGATAGCTGTACCCATCGGCAGAGTCGTGCTGATTGTCCCGCCAGGTGGGGGCGTAGAGGATGATCTTCTTGTCGCCGATGTCCTCCGGCATGATGCGGAGGGTCTCCTTCACCTTCCGCACGTCCTCCGGCGTGTGGTTGAGCAGGTAGTCGTTCCGGGGGTAGCCCTCTTGGATGATGGCGTGCTCCTTGCCCGCCTTTTTCAGGTTCCAGGCAGAGGTGAATTTCTCCGTGGTGAAGTCGGAGGGGGACAGGATGTAACGGAACTTTGCCGCGTCCAGATCGTACTTTTCCCGCACTTCCTTCAGGGAATTCATCACATTTCCGCCTTCATTTTGCAGGTCGTACCCCAGCCGCTTGAGGGGCGTCCCGTGCCAGCATTCCAGATAGACCTGGTCCTCCTTCGGCCAAATGTGGTCGCTGACCCGGTAATTAAACACCCAATATTTTGCCGCCGCCATGGCCTTCTGATAGGGCACGCTGGCCCACTTGAGCACCGTCGTGTTGGGGTACTGCTCCTCCAGCCACTGGAACCGCTCCGGATGCTGGAAGATCCACACATACCGGTACTGCCCATACTCCTCGGGCCGGCTGGCCATGTACTCAAAGATGGCACGGGGCGAGTCGGAATACCCCCGGCCGGAGAAGGTGCAGAACACCATCAGGTTAGGGTCGGTGGGGATGCCCTTGGTGTGCCGCCGGAAGGTGACCTCCCGATATTTGAAGAGCATATGCCGCACCAGCCGCCGGGCAGGGGGACACACTTTCACGAAATCATACAGCAAAATTTTCACACGCTGTTTCAAAGACATGGCTTATACCTCCGCAGGTTCTCGCTGCTTCCGCAGGTGTTGGGGGATGCGCTGGAGCAGGAATCGGGTGATGTCCCCGGTGTTGTCCTTCTGGGCGGTCTCGATGTAGGTCTCCCGATAGGCACGCAGCGCCGCCCAGTCGTAATCCTCCGCCTGCACCGCCTGGGCCACCTCCTCCGCCGTCCGGAAGGCCGCGTGGGGGAATGCCTCCCACAGGTCGATGTTCAGCCCCTGTGCTTCCGTGTAGGCGTCGTAGTCGTACAGATACAGATACACCGGCTTGTCCAGCAGACTCTCTTCCAAAGAGGCAGCCGAGTAGTCGGTGACCACGCAGTCCGCCACCTTCATCATCTCATAGGTAGACCAGCCCTTGCCCACCGACACGTCCTCCGGCAGGGTGATCTTGCTCATGGGGTGGGGCTTGATGAGCAGCGCCACATCTTCCACACTGGAAAACGCCGCCATCAGCCGCTCCATCCCCACTTCTGCCCCGTCCCGGAAGGTGGGCAGATAGAGACAAATTTTCTTGCCGGCCAACTCCGGCCGGGCTTCCAGATAACGCTCCCGCAGCGCCGGATCAGCCTCCCGCAGATAGTCCACACGGGGCATACCCAACGGCAAAATCTGCTCCCTGGGCATCCGGAACCCTTCCGCATAGATGTCCGCCGTAGCCTCCGATGTGCAGAACACATAGTCGTAATTTTTGTGCATCTCCATGGCTCGTGCCAGCGCCGCCGGCTGTCCGCCGGGCTTGTCCAGACACTGATAGCTGAACTGCTTCACCGCACCCACCGCGTGCCACACCTGTACCACCGTCTGTCCCCGCTTGGGGCGGAGAACACAGAGCTGGATGGAGTAGGTGTCGGTGACGGCGATGGACGCCGTGGCCAGATGATAGAGGCTATGTAGGATGAAGAGACAGTAGCTGAAAACGTTGGTCTTTCGCCGCATTTTCCGGCAAAAATACACAATTTCCGTCTCCGGCGATTGCGTTTGAATCTCCTGGGCCAGCAAGGTAAAATCCAGCGGGATGGTGCTGGACTGGCGGGAGAAAAAGGCCACTTTATTTTTCAGCGGCAGCGGCCGCAGAAAAAGATAGAGAAACCGCAGGCCGACCTTGGCCAAACGAAGGATGAATGTCATGCCGCTCCCTCCTGTCCGTGGAATTTCATCGCCCTTGAGGATACCGCTGCGGCAGCCCAAAGTCAACGGTAATATCTACCGCTTTTTCAATCATTTTATCATAGCAAATTTTGACGGAAATTGCAACCGTGTGCCTCATTCGGCAATCCCTCAGTCAGCTGCGCTGACAGCTCCCTTTACTCAAGGGAGCCAGGGTCGTGTCCCCAAAAGGTACGCTTTTGCAGGACGTTTCGCAGCCTCCCCTGTGCAAGGGGAGGTGGCACGCAGTGCCGGAGGGGTTGTCCGGCGAGCGCAGCGCACTGGGGATAAAAATGCACTTTCCACACACCAAAAACGCCCAGCCAGTCGGCTGGGCGTTTCCGAAATACATTCAGGTTACAGTATAAACTTACTTTGCGTCCTGTTCTGCCATGTAAGCGACCAGGTCGATGAGCTTGTTGGAATAACCCCATTCGTTGTCATACCATGCCACCAGCTTCACGAAGTCGTCGCCCAGCATGATGCCGGCTTTTTCGTCGAAGATGGAGGTGTTGTAGTCGCCGCGCAGGTCGCTGGAGACGATCTCATCGTTGTTGTACTCGATGATGCCCTTCATGGGGCCTTCGGAGGCTTCCTTCACGGCAGCGCAGATGGCTTCATAGGTGGTGGGGGTCTTGAGCTTTGCGGTCAGATCCACCACGGAGACATCACTGGAGGGGATCCGATAGCTCATGCCGGTCAGCTTGCCCTTCAGTTCGGGGACGACCAGGCCGACGGCCTTGGCAGCACCGGTGGTGGAGGGGATGATGTTGTTGAAGACGCTGCGGCCGGTACGCCAGTCGTCACCGCCGTTGCAGTCGACTGCCTTCTGCTTGGAGGTGGCAGCGTGGATGGTGGACATCAGGCCTTCTTCAATGCCGAACTTATCGTTGATGACCTTGGCCAGAGGAGCCAGGCAGTTGGTGGTGCAGGAGGCGTTGGAGACGATGGTCATGTCGCTGGTGTAGGTCTCGTTGTTGACGCCCATGACGAAGGTGGGGATGCCGTCGCCCTTGCCGGGTGCGGACAGGATGACCTTCTTGGCGCCGCCCACGAAGTGCTTGGCGCAGCCTTCTGCAGTGCGGAACTTACCGGTGGATTCGATGACATATTCTACGCCCACGCTGGCCCAGTTGATGTTCTCCGGCTTATCCTCGCTGAACACCTTGATGTACTTGCCGTTGATCTCGATGCCGTCCTCGACCGCCTTGATCTCGCCCTGGAAACGGCCGAACACGGTGTCGTACTTGAGCATATAGACCATGCGGTCCAGGTTGGCGTTGCGGACGTTAATGGCACAGACTTGGAGACTGGTCTCTCTGGACTCCAGGCTGCGCAGAACCACTCTTGCGATACGGCCAAAGCCGTTGATGCCTACTTTAACAGATGCCATCTTGATCTACCTCTTTTACCAAAAAATATTTTTCCTCACGAAAACGCGGACAGCCGGAACGGCCAGCTTTTTCCCTGTTTTCTTTCGTTTTCCCCTACATTGTAACAGCTTTTTGATAAAAGTCAATCACTTTATCATAAGTCCTTCCCCTATGTGAGGAAAATTCTCCCGGAAGTTGCATTTTTCCGCTCCCGCCTATTCTTTCTATGCGCCGCAGCCCCCTGTGAGAACCGGTTCGGCGCAAAAAAACGCAGGCTGTCCCGACACAGCCTGCGAAATTTTTGCCTGCCGGTCACTCCAGATAGGTGCCCGTCGGGTAGTTGTTGTACTGCTTGCGCACCTCCAGCACCGGCGTACCGTCCTCCAACTGATACGCCCGATCCACCTGATGCGCCACGCCTCTGCGCTCCATTTCTTCCAGGCAGTTCTGCCGTTCTTTCATCGCCAGCGCCACCGCGTCCTGGTGGGGGATCTTCTCGCTGAGGGTAAAATGTATGGTCTGAGACAGACAAGCGTATTTCACTCGTTTCATAACTCAAAAATCTCCTGTTCCTTTTCTTCTGAGATACCCCTATTTTAGCACCCAGCCGCCGACAAATGTAAGCACTTTTTCCTCCCAAATCACACTTTTGTCCCTTCTGCGCAGGGTATTGTCCGTCATTTTTGTGCAAAATTGCCGTGGTCAGACCCTACTAATTTGCCCTCTTTTATGATATAATATGTGTGGAGAGATTCACGTTTCTGAGTCCCTCTACCACACTGCGTCCCTTACCGGGCGCAAAAAACACCGGTTTTCCTATCGGGAGGCCGACCATACTGATAAAAGGGGGACTTGTTCATGTTAAAAGAAGGCGATCTGATCATGCACGAAACCGCCGGTGTCTGCCGGGTCACCGGAGAGACCACACTGGACGGACTGACGGGCGTTTATTACATACTCTGCCCGCTCTACATGAAGGACGCGACGTTCTACACCCCCCGCGACAACGGTAAGGTGAAGATCCGTCCCATCATGAGCCGGGAGGACGCTCTGACCCTCATTGACGCGCTGCCCACGGTGGATTCCATCAAGTTTCAGAACTTCAATGACCAGAAGCAGCGCAGCAACGAGATCCTGAAATCCGGCGACAGCCTCCAGCTTGCCAGCCTGACCAAGAGCCTGTACGAGGAACAGACCCGGCGAGCCAAGCGGGGCAAGAAGTCCAGCCTCAACGACTCCGCCCTGCTGAAGAAGGCCGAACTGCTCCTCTTCGGCGAGCTTGCCACGGCGTTAGAGATCGAGCTGGATCAGGTTCACGATTTCATCGCGGAAAAGCTCAGCGTCTGACCCACCGTCAGACCCCATCCACCACAGCATCCCTGCGGGACTCCGGCACACGCCCCCCGCAGGGTTCTTTTTTTGCATTTTTTCCTGGTATCCGCCCCGTTCTCCCCTGATTTCCACCTGCTGTACATTGAAAAAAAGAATTGAGCATGGTAGAATACTTACATTCTATCGTTAAGATGGATGACTGCGCTTTCCCGGCAGTCTCCGGCATACTTTGTTTATCGTCTTCCGGATAGAAAGGAGTATTTTTCGATATGGAAACAAAAACCCCCGCCAAACCCAAGCAGCCGGGCGGCGGCTGGAAGAAACGGCTGGCCTTTGCCGCCGTGGTCTCCGCAGCGCTGACCTTTACCCTCTGCCTGTTCGGCCCCCTGGATCTGTTCTTCAACAACTATGAGGAGATCTGGTTCCATTTCCAGGACATCATCGGCGGCATCGCTGTGGTGGCAGGTCTCTTCTTCCTCCTCACCACCCTCGTCGGCACCCTCCTGCGGGGCAAGCTCCATGACCTCTACATGGCGCTGATGTTCGGCGGCCTGCTGGGCACCTACGTCCAGGGCAGCTTCATGAACAAAAACTACGGCCTCCTCAACGGCAACTCCGTGGACTGGAGCGCCTACACCGGCTACGGCGTGGTGAACACCCTCGTCTGGGTGGTTTGCATCCTGGTGCCCCTCATCGCCATGCTGATCTGGAAACAGAAGAAGGTGCGCCCGGTGTTCCTCTTCCTCTCCTGTGCCCTCATCCTCATGCAGGGCGCCTCCCTGGTGGTCTCCTTCATCAACTACCCCACCGTCACCGAGAGCGCCACCCTGACCACAGAAGGGCTTTACGACCTGTCCAAGGAGAACAACACCATCCTGTTCATCGTGGACACCTTGGATGAGCAGTACTATCAGGAAATGCTCCAGCGGCATCCGGAATACACCAAGAAGCTGACAGGCTTCACCAGCTACGACAACGCCATGGCCGGCGGCTCCCGGACCCCGGTGGGTCTGCCCCTGCTGCTGACCGGTATCCCCCGTCTGAAGCCTGGCACCTACGCCCAGTATATGGACACGATCTGGTCGGAACAAACGGTCTTCTCCGACCTGAAGGCCGTCGGCTATGACACCCGCCTGTTCACCGAATCCCGCTTCGTGGGCTCCACCGCCCTGGATGTGCTGGACAACCTGGAGATGTCCACCACCAGCGTGGGCGACTACACCGGTCTGACCAAGAAGATGTACAAGCTGACCCTGTACAAGTACGTCCCTCACTTCCTCAAGTGGCGGTTCTGGATGACCACCAACGAGTTTGACAAGTACAAATCCGATCGGGAATATGTAGTCAACGACGCCAAGCTGTACAAGAAGTATCAGGACAACGACGGCTTCACCTACACGAACCAGGCCAAGTGCTTCCGGCTGTACCATATGCTGGGCGCTCACAAGCGGTTCACCCTGAACGCCGACGGCACCCGGAACAAAAAGACCACGTCCCAAAAGACCCAGATCGACGGCTGTTTCCACATCATCTTCGATATGCTGGACGACCTGAAAGAGAACGGCGTCTATGACAAGTCCAACATCATCATCATGTCCGACCACGGGGACAAGGGCAAGGCCCAGTGGGGCACCCTGCTGTACAAGCCCGCCGGTTCCACCGGTGCTTATAAGACCAACAGTGCCCCGGTCTCCTTCCTGGACATCCCCGCCACCCTGGCCTCCATCGCCGGTGGAGACGTGTCCGACGCGGGCACGGGCAAGACCTTGGACGACATCAAGGAGGGCGAGACCCGCACCCGTACCATGTACCTGCACAGCGGCACCAACGCCACCAACTGCACCGACGAGTACCAAAGCACTGCCCACGCCTCGGATTCCGACGCTCTGAAGCTGGTCAAGCAGTACACCATCTCGGACAACTCCACCATCCCCGCCTATCAGCTGGGCAAGCCCCTGTCCTTCACCATCGACAAGGCCACCGGCAACGTCTACTGTACCTACGGCTTCCGCACCGTCCAGACCAACACCACCTGTATGGAGGGCTATCGTTCTCAGCTGGTCATCCCCATCGAGAACCCGCCGGAATCCGGCGACCTGACCGCCACCCTGTCCTATAAGGACGTCATCACCGCCTGTCACATGACCATCACGGTGGACGGCGAGACGGTACTGGAGCACGATTTCGCCCGGAAGGACCGCAACGGCAAGGTCACCTTCACCTTCCCGGCCAGCGCCCTGAAGGACGGGAAGCTGACCATCGACTTCACCGTCCCCAGCCTGCCGGAGAGCGAGGAGGACAAGGAGCCTGGCCATCGCACCAAGACCGTCCGCATCACCGGCCTGGTGATCGACACCGTAGATTAAAAAGGAGCCACCATTTTCTATGAGCGCTATCATGAACGGCCTGGGCACCATCCTGGGCTACGTAATGTATTTCTGCTACCACGTTCTGGGCAATTACGCCCTGGCCATCCTGCTCTTTACCTTGCTGACCAAGGTGATCCTGCTGCCGGTGGCCATCTGGGTGCAGAACAACGGCATCAAGATCGTCCACCTGACCCCAGAGCTGAACCGGATCAAAGCCAACCACTTCGGGGACAAAGACCGCATCGCCGAGGAGACCCAGAAGCTGTACAAGCGGGAGAAGTACAACGCCTTTGCAAACCTCATCCCCACCTTCGTCCAGCTGGTGCTGCTCATCGGCCTCATCCAGGTCATCTACCATCCTCTGAACCACATCTTCCACGCCGATGCCAGCCTCATCGACGCCATGGTGCAGCTGACCGGTCAGCTCACCGGCTGTGATGTGGACTCCGGCTCCGTGCAGCTGACGGTGGTACAGGCCATCCAGACCGGCCAGTACACCGACACCTTCCAGTCCTTGCCCGGCATGACCGCCGACCTGATGACCCGCATCCAGGCGTTAGACCTGAACCTGTTCGGCCTGAACCTGGGCGACGTGCCCATCACCGCCGGCGGCGCCACCCTGCTGGTGCCCATCCTGGCAGGTCTGGCCGCCTTCACCCTCTGCCTGAGCCAGAACAAAATGAACCCCCTCCAGGCAGAGCAGGGCATGGCCGGTCAGCTGAGCACCACCATCCTGTCGGTGGGCATCGCCCTCTTCCTGGGTTTCTTCGTCCCCGCCGGGGTGGGGCTGTACTGGATCTTCTCCAACCTGTTCACCATCTTGCAGCAGTTCCTGCTGAACATCATCATCGACCCCAAAAAGCACATCGACTACGAGGCGCTGGAGGAGAGCAAAAAAGCCCTGGCGGAACTTGACAACCTGGGCGGCAAGAAAAAACTCTTCGCCCGCGACCCCAACGCCAAGCGGGAGAAGGCGGACTACAAGCGCTTCTTCTCCATCGTCAACAAGCACATCGTGTTCTATTCGGAAAAGAGCGGCTTCTACAAGTACTTCCAGGACACCATCGAGTACCTGCTAAAACACTCCAACCTGACCATCCACTACATCACCAGCGACCCGGACGACCAGGTCTTCGCCCTGGCCGAGAAGGAACCCCGCATCAAGCCCTATTACATCGGCGAAAAGCGCCTCATCACCCTGATGATGAAGATGGAAGCGGACATCGTCTGCATGACCATGCCGGACATCGAGACCTTCCACATCAAGCGCAGCTACATCAAAAAGGACATCGAGTACGTCTACCTGTTCCACGGCTTCGCCAGCACCCACCTGGTGCTCCGTGAGGAAGCGTTGGATCATTACGACACCATCTTCTGCTCCGGCCCCGTGCAGATGAAGGAGATTCGGGCGCGGGAAGCGCTGAAGGGTCTGCCCCCCAAGCGCCTCATCGACACCGGCTACGGCGTCATCGAGCACCTGCGCACCGCCTACGAGCAGATGGAGCAGGTACCCCACGACCGGCCTCAGATCTTGATCGCCCCCTCCTGGCAGAAGGACAACATCCTGGAATCCTGCATCGACCCGCTCCTGCGCCAGCTGCTGGCCGAGGACCGGTACAACGTCATCGTCCGCCCCCACCCCGAATGGATCAAGCGCTTCCCCCAGCGGCGGGAAGCCTTTGAGGCGCGGCATAAGGCGGAGCTGGACGCAGGCCGCTTTGTCTTCCAGACTGACTTTTCTTCCGGCGACACCGTCTACCAATCTGACCTGCTCATCACCGACTGGTCCACCATCGCCATGGAATTTTCCTTCACCACCTGCAAGCCTTCCCTGTACATCAACACCCCCATGAAGGTCATGAACCCCAACTACAAGGAACTGCCCATGGAACCCCTGGACATCACCCTCCGAGACCAGCTGGGCCGCAGCGTAGCGCTGGACGCGGTGGGCAGCACCGCCGGACAGGCGGTGGCCGACCTGCTGGCGGACGCGGACGGGTATCGGGAGCGCATCGACAAGCTGGTCTATGAGCTGATGCCCAACTTCGGCCACAGCGGCGAGATCGGCGGCAAGTATATCCTCCGCTCTTTGCAGGAGAAGATCCAGAAACGGAAGGACTAAGTCCCCCTCAGCAACCCATAACCTCTGATAAGGAAGAGAGAGCGCATCTATGAACATCGCAATGATCTTAGCAGGCGGCGTTGGCTCCCGGTTGGGCGCCGCCATCCCCAAACAATTCATCCCCGTCCGGGGAAAGCCCATCATCATCCACACCTTGGAGCTGTTCCAGAACGACCCGGAGATCGACGCCATCGAGATCGTCTGCATCCGCTCTCACATGGACACCATCCGGGAGATGACCGCGCAGTACGGCATCACCAAGCTGCGCTGGGTCTGCGAGGGGGGCAGCAGCTATCAGGAGTCTGTCATCAACGGGATGAACTACCTGGACCCCTACTGCTCTGACGAGGACATCGTCCTCATCCACTTCGCCGTCTCCCCCTTTGTGGACGAGGAGATCATCAACGACTCCATCGCCGTCTGCAAAGCCCACGGCAACGGCATCTCCACCAACGACAGCGTCCTGTGCCTGTGCACCAAGGACCCCCAGCACCCCGAACGGTCCGCCCTGGGGGTGGATCGCTCCCAGGTCATGGGGCTGAATGCTCCCCAGACCTTCCGATATGGCTACCTGAAGGCACTGTACGCGGAGGGCATGGAGAAGGACGTGATGGACAAACTGGCGGACCCGCACACCACCACCCTGATGCTGGAGCTGGGGCACCCGATCTACTTCTCCAAGAGCAATCAGACCAATATCAAGATCACCACCAAGGAAGATCTACTCCTTTTTGAAGGCTACTTGCTGGCAAAAGAACTGCGGGAAACCCGCTAAAACAGACATAAGGAGGTACGTTTCATGGTAACTTATAAAGAATTTGAGATCATCAAACACCTGATGCTGTTCCAAGGCAATACCACCGGCGCCTTCCTTGCCTACTTGGATCAGAACCTGCACTATCCGGTGTTCTCCTCTCCCAAGGAAGTGCTCACCCTCATCGCCAGACTCCAGCGCAAGGGTTATCTGAATGACCTGGAAGTGACCGAGTTCGCCCGGAAGGAGCTGGAACCCTGTCGGGTGAAGAACGCCTTCATCCTGGCCGCCGGCGGCTCCGATGTCTCCGCAAAGAGCGTCTACTCCATGCCCAAGGGTCTGTACAAGAAGAACGGCGAGACCCTCATCGAGCGTCAAATTCGCCAGCTCCAGGAGGCGGGCATCGAGCGCATCTATGTTGTGGTGGGCATCAAGAAGGAGATGTACTTCTTCCTGGAGGATATCCCCGGCGTCACGTTGGAGATCAACCCCTATCCCAAGAAGAACAACATCTATTCCATCTTCGCCATCGCAGACCTGCTGGACAACTCCTACATCTGCAACTGCGACAACTACTTCGCCGCCAACCCCTTCTTCCCCTACGAGTACAACGCCTTCCACGCCACCGTCCACAAGGACGATGCCGCCCAGGAGCTGTTGGTGCGCAAGAACGAGTCCGGCCGCATCACCCATGTGTACAGCGGCCGCAAGGGGCACGGCGGGGAGTGCGTCTACGGCCACGCCTACTTTGACCGTGGATTTTCCGCCCGTATGCGCCGCTATGTGAAGCACGAGATCGATGACTTCCGCATCGACTCCCTGTTCTGGGAGGAGTTCTTCGACCGCCACATCGAAAATCTGGATCTCTACGCCCGTCCCTACCACAGCGATTTCCTCTACGAGTTCGACACCATCCAGGAGATCCAGAACATTGACGGCCTGTTCCTGGAGAACGTCAGCGGCAAGATCACCCAGAAGATCTGCGACGTGCTCCACTGCCAGGAGAAGGACGTGCACAACATTGAGATCCTCAACAAGGGGCTCACCAACGTCTTGTTCACCTTCGTCGTCAGAGACGTGAAGTACATCTTCCGCTATCCCGGCGAGAGCAGCAGCAACATCGTCTACCGCAAGAAGGAATGCCGCGCGCAGCTGCTGGCAGCGGACGCGGGAGTGGACAACACCTACGTGTATATTGATGAGGACGGCTGCAAAATCTCGCGCTTTGTGGAAGGCTGCAAGTCTCTGGACGGCATCTACTACAAGGACGTGGACTTCATGCAGGAGCTGGCGCGCAAAATCCGCCGCTTCCACGACGCCGGCCGGAATATGGTGGACTGGCAGGAGTATTTCAACGACCCCATCAAGGAAGCCGACCGCCTGATGATCGACGCCTCCCACATGAAGGGCGACCTGCTGAGCCGGTTCCATCGGGAGCGCGGGCAGATCATCCGTCTGTTCCAGTACGCCGAACGGGACGGGGTGGAGAAGACCATGTGCCACAACGACATCAACGCAGACAACTGCCTGCTGACCGATGACAGCTTCGACGTGATCGACTGGGAATTTGCCGGCTTCAACGACCCCGCCTACGACTTCGGCCGGGTCATCGCGGACTACGAGTTTGACGACCCTGCCATCGACGCCATCCTGAACGCCTATTTCGGCCGCCCCGCCACGGAGCTGGAACGCCTGCACTGGATCGCCTACGTGGGCATCCACAACTGGTACTACTTCGGCTGGGCACTGTACAAGGAGAGCATCAACGAGGACACCCGTGACTGGATGCTGTTCTTCTACAAGAAGACCAGAAAGGTCCTGGACTACGCTCTGCCCCGGTATGAAGCCTATTATAAAATCCGCTGAGCTTCCGCCGGGAAACGGAAGCACCACACACAAAGGAGTATTTGAAATGAAAAAAGCACTGAAACTCTGTGGCCTGACCACCTGCTGCGCCGTCATGCTCTCCAGCTACGCCTGCGCCTATATCGATCCCTCCGTCATGACCTTTACTGTCCAGGCTATCGCCGGCGTGGTCATCGCTGTGGGCGCCGTAGTGGGCATCTACTGGCGGAAGGCCAAGAAGAAGGTCAACGAGAAGCTGGGCCTGGACGAGAACCGGCATAAGGAAGTGGAATCCGACGTCCTGGAGATCAAAGAGGACGACGTAGAACCCAACATCCACGTGACCTCCAGCGTGGAGGAACCGAAAGAATAAGCACCCCACGAGACGAGAAAGAGAGACGGTCAAACATGACCGTCTCTCTTTTTATATATAGGTAGAAAAAGAGGGAGGACCCCCCGGTCCTCCCTCCGTATGACAGCATTCCCAAAGGAGCACCCCTCTCTTGCCCCTCAGAAACACACACACGATCGATATATCGCCGCTCAGGAAGCCTTTCTAGCCACCATAGCCTTAGCAGCTCTGGTGTACTTCAGCGGCTCTTCATCGCTCTGACGGATAAACTCATCCCGCAGGCCACGGGCGTCCAGCATACCCTTGACCTCTGCCAGGGACAGTTCATAATCCACGCCAGCCACCTTGGGGCCGTTCTGTGCGCCGATGAACACCACCAGAGCGTCCTGGTCGGCGTCCTTGATGCCAGCGCTCATGGACCGGATCTCCTGACTGACCTGCTGGCTGTACTTTCTGTTGGCTGCGCTCACTTCAAACACGTCCTGGAAGCCCATCATGCGGAAGGCGCTGGTCAGACCGTTCTGGCGCACCACGCTGCTCAGCTCTTCGGACAGGCCGGGAGCCAGCAGAGCCGTGACGCTGCGGCCGTTGCCGATGCTGCGGATGACCTGATACAGGCTACTCTGTTCCTGGGCAGCCTCCTGGGGACACGGTTCCACGCAAGTGGACTGCTCTGCCTGAGGCTCGTCGATGCCCATCAGGGAGAGGACCCACTGAGGCAGCCACCGGAATGCTTCCTTGCTCACCCGCTGATATGCCAGTGCGGCGACTTCTTCATAAACCTTACCCATAGCGGAAACCTTACCCGGCATCATCGTTCTTGCGTACAACATGTTAATCTCTCCTTATCGTATTTTGTATGATGTTTGTTTGTTGATTTTGCCGAAACAGTTTGTTTCCGCTTTTTGAAGTCTCCTTCACTTTTCTTGCAAACCTGTCATTTTGTCGTTTTGTGGTGGTTTTTTCGGGTTCCGTTCTTTTCCACAAAAACACAGGTCTGCTTTTCAGCACTTTCACTGTTCCGAAGCGTTTTTTGCAGCTCTTCGTTGGCTGTGATTAGGATTCTAGCACCTTTTTCCCCGGTTGTCAATAGAAAAGTAAAGAACTTTTTCATATGTTTTTTCTATCAAAACCAATAAATACTGCATGACAAAAATTGCAATCTTGCAAAATTACAGACTCGATTCTCCAATTTTCGGATTTCAACCCAGTGTTTTGCAAATCCTTTTCGTCACTTTGACAACCCTTTCACAAACCCCTTCCCATCCGTCCCTTTCCGCGCACACCTGCCCCAAAACAGCCGTCCCTCCGGGGACACCGACCAAAATCATCCATTTCCCTTCCGACAGCGCCGGCGAAACAAGTTCCTGCCCAACGACAAAAAAAGAAACGCCGGATCACCGGCGTTCCCCACATCTACCTTGTCCTGACGAAATCTCCTTATAAGAAACGACCACGAGGCAGTCCCTTCTGAAGGTCAAATCCCGCAGCGCTTTTTTGCTTCTCGAAAAAAAGAAAGCGATGAGAACCTCATGTGAAATCCCCATCGCTTTCATTGACTACGTTTCCTATTCAATTCGGTATCCTCCAAAGCGGCCCGCACATCATGCGTGGGCTTTCACCTTCGCCACCGCCATCTCTCTGGCGTGCATCCGCTCTTCCATCAGCTCCGTGATCAACAGACCGATCTGACCGACGATGACCATACCCGGCAACAAAACTGACATCAAAATACCTGCGTGCAACATTGTAATCTCTCCTTACTGATTTATCCTTTGGTTTGTTCACTTCGCCGAATCACAGCCGCGTCCCTATTTTGAAATTCACTCGTTATTTCTTGCAAATCACAGCAAATCACGTATTCTGTCCTTCACAGGCACACACATCCGTGTTTTGCTCTTTTCTACAAATCCACGCCGCTATTTTTCAGCACTTTTACGGTTTGTCAGCTCTTTTCAACTGACTATGGTAGGATTGTAGCACTCACGCGCCCACTTGTCAATACGGCAGAAACAACTTTCCTATGGGACTTTTTCATAAAAACAGCGTTCTTTTGCAAGTATAAACTATATATCCTGCATTTCTGCAAGAAAAGACGGCAGAGCCCGTCGGCTCCGCCGTCTCATTTTGACTTATTTTCGTCAGTTCGCCAACTTTTTCACAAAGCGCTTCACGATATATTCGTTGGCCTCCCGCTCCTCCACGTCAGGCAGCGGCGCCAGCGACCCGTCGCCGCACTTCCGCTCCAGCGCCTGCCGCAGGAGCAGGTCGCAGACCTGGGGATTCTTAGGCAGCAGCGGCCCGTGGAGGTAGGTGCCCACCACATTTTTGTAGCGCACCCCCTCGTGGCCGTCCTGTCCGTTGTTGCCGTAGCCGAAGAGCACCTTCCCCAAGGGCTGGTTGTCGTTGATATACGTCCGCCCGCCGTGGTTCTCAAAGCCCACGATGGGGGTGGAAAGCTCGGGACTGTCCAGCACCACGTTGGAGATGAGCCGGGGACTGCCCTGTTCCGTGTACAAGTCCACCAGCGACAGCCCTTCCATGCGTCCCTGGTCGGTGTCGTAGTAGTGCCCCAGCAGCTGATAGCCGCCGCACACGGCGATGACCGTACCGCCATCCTCCACATAGGCTTTGAAATCCTTCTGAATGGACTGCAATTTCTGGCAGACGATCATCTGCTCCCGGTCGGAGCCGCCGCCCAGCAGCACGATGTCCAGTTCCTGGAAGGGGATGTGATCCTCCAGCAGGAACTCCCGTACTTCCGCCTCCATGCCGCGCCATTCCAGCCGCTTCCGCAGGCACTGGATATTCCCCCGATCGCCATACAGGTTCAGCAGGTCGGGGTACAGATGTCCGATGGTCAGTTTCATGCCTCTCCCTCCTTCTGCTCCGCCATCTGCATCAGCGCCCGACGGGTTGGGTCGAGGGCGGTGTAGTTCACCAGCACATACAGGTTCCCGCAGCCGTCCTGGAGGCGCTTTTCGATGGCCGTCTTGATGTTCTCCTCCAGCATGGAGGGGATGTCCGTGTACTTCAGCCGCAAGCGCATATCCTGGGCACGGATGCCGCTGGCGGTGATGGAGCGGATCTGCTTGGCCGCCAGCCGGTCAAAGTCCACGTCCCACAGCCAGGACACGCCCGCCCCGTCCTGGGCGTTGTCGTTGATGGCGATGATGAGATCTTTTTCCCTGTCATCCTCAAAGACCACCGACAGGTTCTGATTGAAGCCGGTGGGATTCTTGGCCAGGCTCAGGAACACCGGACAGCCATCGATGACAAACCGCTCGTTCCGCCCATTCTCCGTCTGGAAGCTGGTCAAAACCTCCTGGAAATGGGGCAGCGGGATGTCCGCACTGGCCGCGGCGGCGTAGACCGCCAAAATGTTGTAAATGTTATAAAAACCACGGAAACCAGAGGTCATCGGCTGCCCATTGATGGCAAAGGATAACCCGTTCTTCATCGCCACCTGAGAGCCGTTGAAGTCGATCTTCGGCCGGGTGAACCCACACTTGGGACAACGATAGCTGCCCAGCTGGCTATAGTGGTAGAAGTCGTAGTGGAGCCGGGTGCCGCACTGCTTGCAGAAGGTGCCCTCCCGAATCTCATGGTTGTCCGGCTTGTCGAAGACCTGCTCCTGCACGCCGTAGGTCACATAAGGGTGTCCGCTGTTGACGGCCAGGGAGGCGGCCAGGGCGTCATCGGCGTTGACCACCAAGGTCATGTCAGGCGCCAGCTCGATGCCCTGATGGAGCAGGTCCATGGTGATGTCCAGCTCGCCGTAGCGGTCCAGCTGGTCCCGGAACAGGTTGGTCAGCACCATGGTGTCCGGCTGGAAGAATTTCAGCACCCGCCGGGCAGACGCCTCGTCCACCTCCAGGCAGGCGTATTCCGCGTCAAACTTCCCCACCCAGTTGGCCGCCAGCACCAGCGCGGTCGCCACGCCGGGGAGCATGTTGGAACCGGTGTGGTTGCACACCACCGTGTGCCCCTCCCGCTCCAGGGCGGCGCAGAGGAGGTTGTTGGTGGTGGTCTTGCCGTTGGTGCCGCAGACCACGAAGGTGTGCTTGTGGATGCCGCCGATGAGATGGCGGATGATGGCCGGGTCGATCTTCAACGCCACGCGGCCGGGGAAGGTCTCCCCATGGGTGCCCTTCAACTTACAGGCCAGCCGAGCAGCCTTGGCCGCCCAGATGGCAAGGATGGTTCGTATCTTCACGTTCTTTCCCTCTTATCTGGTCAGATTCCGCCCCAACAGGGCGTTCGGTTCTCCTAGCAGTTTACCAAGAAAGCGGTGGCATTGCACGAAGAAATTTTTAAATTTTTCGGGAATGGGAAAAAAACCACCCAAGGCAGTGCCCTGAGTGGCTCAATCTGCAAGTAAAAAGTCTCACAGAGTTCCGGCAGGATGCCGGAATAAAGTCAAATCCGAAAAAACTGGCGGCGCAAGGTGAATTGCCCAAAGGGCAAGAGAGGGTGGCCTGGGCCATGTACGTCAGTTTTTTCTCTTCTCAGCCGGGTAAGTGCCGCAGCGTTAAGCCAATGTGCCAGTGGCACATTGGTAGCGTAGGCTCCACCTGCTTTGCAGGTGGAGAACCTCCCGGCAAAGTGAGTGCATGCACCCGGCTGCAATCTCCATAAAATGCTCGCATTTTATGGAAGCAACGCTTACAGATAGGTCACAATATCAGAAGCAGGCTTCCGCGGCGGCATTTTGTTGTCCCCTGCGGGATAGCCGATGGCGATCATACCGGTGACGGTCTGACCTTCGGGCAGGCCGATGAGCTTTGCCAGGATGTCCTCGTCAAAGACGCCCATGATGACGGTGCCCAGACCCATGTCCTTGGCTGCCAGGCACAGGGTCTGTGCGGAGATGCCGGCGTCATACATGGCCCAGGTGTCCCCCTTGGAGGTGTCCACACTGCCGTCGGGGCTGTGGCCGGAGATGCTGTTGACGGTGCTCTGAATGAGCAGGACGGGGCAGCGGGAGATGGTCTTCTGGTTTAGCGCGAACCCCAGGACGGCTTCATCGGCGATCCTCGCCTTCAGCTCGGCACTCTCCACCACGGTGTAGCGGACGGACTGGGTGTTCTTCCATGAGGGGGCGTAGGTGACGGCGTCAAAGATGGCGTCCAGGACTTCTCTGGTCACCGGCTGGTCAGAATATTTCCGCACACTGCGGCGGGTCTTGATGCACTGTAATGCTTCCATATCATTCATTCCTTTCTTACGTCCATTGGATGATTCGGGGAAAATTCTCTACGCTCAATATAGCCATTCCCGCTCAAAAAGTCAACCTATTTTCCCCCATTTACCCTCGTTCTTTTTTTCCGGCACAGTGCTGTCTTTTCCCCACTTCCCTTGTTCATTTCTCCAAAAATGACGGCAGAGGGAAAGTGCCTATTGACTTACACTACTGTTTAGGCATTATAATAGGATGGAATTTATTGATGATGGGTTACCTATTTTCCCCTTGACTCTCTGATTTTTTTATTTTTTGATTCTATTTGTATGGAGGTGCCCTTATGAGCCGTACCGTTTTAATCCTCTCTTCCAGCCCCCGCATCGGCGGCAACAGTGACCAGCTCTGCGATTCTCTGGCATCGGGTGTCGCATCCGCTGGCAACAAGGTCATCCAGCTCCACGTCAGCCAGATGAAGATCTCCCCCTGCATCGCCTGTGAGCACTGTCATAATGAGAAGAGCGAAGGCGTGTGTGTCTTCCAGGACGACATGGAAAAGATCTGGGAAGCCATGGAGCAGGCCGATTCCCTGGTGCTGGCCTCGCCCATCTACTTCTTCGACTGCTGCGCCCAGCTCAAGCTGGTCATCGACCGCCTCTACTCCCGCTACGAGCAGATGCACTTGGAGACCGGCGCCATGCTCCTGACCTGCGCGGCGGATGAGAACGTGGCAGAATCCGCCAAGATCATGTTCCGCAAGCTGGCGGAGTGCATGGGCTTTGAGAACAAAGGCATCATCTGCGCCACCAACGTCTGGGCCGCCGGTGAGATCAGCAACCGCACCGTCCTGCGGGACGCCTACAACCTGGGCAAGCTGCTGTAAGACAAGCCCACCCCAACCAGCACAAAAAGCATCCAATTTGGATGCTTTTTCTTTTTACTCATCTCCGCTTCCATTCCATCTGATACGCCCACGCTCCGGTCTCCGGTTCTATTTCCGCTGCGGTGATGGCGAACTGATGCCGCTGATAGAGGCGCAAAGCGGACGGGTTCTGCTGATAGACGAACAGGCGCAGCCTGTCCCGCCGCTCCTGCGCCTGCCGGAGCAGCGCACTGCCCAACCCAGCACCCCGATGGGCCCGGTCCACGAACACCCCCGCCACCAACTCCTCCATCAGCCCGAGAAAGCCCACCACCTGGCCATGCACTTCCGCCACGTACACCTCCGCCTGCGGCAGCAGCTGCGCAGTCAAAGCGTAATTCTTCCGCCAGTAGTCGACGGAGACGAAGGGGTGAGCGTCCAGATTTCCCTGGAGCCAGATGGACAGGACGGTGGCCAGGTCTTGCGGGTGATAAGCACGGATCATGATGCGTTCCTCCAATCTATCATAAAGTCTCGGCATTCCCCCAGACAGTGGCAGTGCCTGAAACAGTGTACCACCCTAAGCTCACTTGTGCAAAGGGAGCTGTCGCCGCAAGGCGACTGAGGGATTGACGGACTGGCAGGGCGAATCAAAAGAACCACGCAACGTTGGAAATCAATATTGCGTGGTTTTTCTTTTGTTTTTCGTGCAAGAACCAGCGTACCATGCCTGTAAAACAGGCATGGCCTACGCTAAAAACTTGCCACTGGCAAGTTTTCTTAACGCTGCGGCGCCGTCTGCGGACGGCGAC
>JABLTK010138953.1_pt1 | contig 23688 bp, 25 predicted proteins | sample 7160131 | NCBI WGS metagenome assembly JABLTK01 (sample SAMN14651221, study PRJNA627086) | human gut metagenome | isolation source: feces | host: Homo sapiens
CTGGTGATGATGGCGTAGAGGAAACACTCCTTCCCATTCCGAACAGGAAAGTTAAGCTCTACAGCGCTGATGGTACTGCATGGGAGACTGTGTGGGAGAGTAAGACGTTGCCAGGTTTTTATTTTATGGCTCGATAGCTCAGTCGGTAGAGCAGAGGACTGAAAATCCTCGTGTCCCTGGTTCGATTCCTGGTCGAGCCACCAGGTATGGCGCTATAGCCAAGTGGTAAGGCAGAGGTCTGCAAAACCTTTATTCCCCAGTTCAAATCTGGGTGGCGCCTCCAAAAAAACTAGTAAACTTTTCGTTTACTAGTTTTTTTATTTTTATATCAAAATAATTATTTAAACAATTTATCCACAAAAAACAAATTAAAATAAAATTTTTTTCTATTTTCTGTGGATAATTTTATAATAAAAAATTATCAAACGATAATGCCATATTTTTATATGAAAACTTTCCAGTAGCACCTATAGGTATTGTAAGGTTTGGATAATCATGTCCAAAAGGAAAATTTATAATTATAGGTATTTTTAAGTTTGATAATTTGTTCATAAATATTTCTTTTAAAGTAAGACTTCTATTATAGTTATTTAAATTACAGTTCTTAAAATGTCCTAAAATTATTCCATTACAGTTTTTTAATTTTTTACTAAGAAGTAATTGAGATAACATTCTATCTATAACATAAGGATATTCATTAACCTCTTCAATTAAAAGTATTGAATTATCTGTATCTACTTCATAGGGTGTGCCTAAAGATGAACATATAATAGAGAGGTTGCCTCCAATTATTTTACCAGAAAAGGATTTAGGATTTATTATTTCTATATTATCATAATCTAAAAGGTTATATGTGAATGTATTTGAATTTGAAGTGGAAATTGAAATAAAGGAATTTAAAGTGATTTTATCATTAAAATTAGAATTTACCATTGGACCATGAAATGTAATTAAATCTAAATAGGATGATAAATAATTTAAAAGAATAGTTATATCACTATATCCACAAAAAAACTTAGGATTATTTTTAATATTTTCTATATCTAAATAGGGAATAATATTTATTGAGCCATAACCTCCTCTTAAACATATGATTCCATCAATAGAGCTGTCAGCAAACATATTATTTAATTCCTTTGCTCTATCTGAATCTTTTCCAGCTAAGTAACCATACTTGTCATAAATATGTTGTGAAAATTCTATTTTAAAGCCAATATTTTTTAAGTTTTCAATATTTTTATTGATTATTTTTTTTTCATCACAAGAAGCAGGTGCAATTATTCCTAAAGTAGAATTTTTATTAAGATGTTTTCCTTTTATCAATAGAAAATCAACTCCTATAAAATTTTAAAAGAGCTATTTATTAAAGAATAAATTTGAAACTTATGTTATTTTAACTAAATAAAAATAAGTTATTATTTAGCGTATAAAATCTTTAATGTAATAGCTCTTTTTATTATATAGAAAATTATATATTTTGATAATTAGTAATAAGTTAGACAACAAGAGATATGTATATTTTTTAGTGGAACATATCTTTTTTATAAAGAATAAATGCAACTATACCAGCTATACCCATAATCATTCCCATTACTATATAAAATCCATTAGGGTCTTTATCAAAGGGAAGAGAATAAAGGTTCATTCCATATATACCACTTATTATCGTTGGTATAGCTAAAAGAATTGTTACTGCTGCTAATACTTTCATTACTATATTAAGATTGTTTGAAATAACAGAAGCAAAAAAGTCCATGGTACTTGCAAGGATATTACTATAAACATCTGTCATTTCAATAGCTTGTTTATTTTCTATAATAACATCTTCAAGTACATCTTTATCTTCTTCATATTTTTGAATAAAATCTAACTTAAGCATTTTTTCAAGGGTTATTTCATTAGCTTTTAAAGATGTTGAAAAGTAAACCAATGATTTTTCAAGTGAATGTAATTGAATAAGTTCTCTATTTTTCATAGATTTATGAAGTCTTTTTTCAATCATAAGACTTTTTTTATCTATTTGTCTAAGATATAGTAGGTAGTAAGTTGATATTCTGTTTAGAATTTGTAATATAAATCTAGATTTTTTAAAGGTAAAAAATGTTTTGATTTTACCATTAACAAAATCAGATAGAATCTTACTGTTCTTTAGGCAGATAGTTATTATTACATCATCTGTATGTATTATTGCTAAAGGATAAGTATCATAAGTTAAAGAGTTATCTTCCATTTCTGTGAAAGGTATATCCACAATAATAACTATTGTATTATCTTCTATATCTATACGAGATGTTTCTTCATCATCTAATGGTGCTTTTAAAAATTCAATAGGCACATTTGTTTTTTTAGAAATTAATAATAGTTCCTCATCAGAAGGTGCAATTAAATTTATCCAACAACCTGATTCAATATTATCAATTAATTTAAATTCAGGATTTGTTTCATTAAAGGTTTTATAAATTTGAATCATAAAAAAAGTCCTCCTCTTTAAACACATTTTTATTGTAACATAAATGTTTTAACAATAAAAAATAAAAGAACAAGAAATTTATTCTTGTTCTATATCTTTATAAAATTCATTTTTAATTTCAAGTAATAGATTATTGTTATGCATTAAATCCATACCTGTAAAGGCAAGGGCTAAGGAGGCTTTTTTTATTTGTTCAAAGGCAAAGGAGGATTGAGTAGCTTCTAAAAATTCTTTTGAACCATAATTTATCCTTTCTTTTTCTGTTATAGATATATAAGGATGAATTGAAGGAACAACTTTACTAACAGCACCTATACTTAATCCTGAAAATACATTTGCTGGAGAATTAATTTTTATAATTCCATTTTCTTTTAAGTTATGACTAAATAATCTGTTTAAAGTTCTATTGGTTATTAAATTTTCACTAGGTGGTTCATAAAGTGATATTTTATGAGGAATATTAGTTATTTCAGAAATAAATGTAGCAGTTTTTCTTATTTTTTCTTCTATAACTTCAGCAAGTTTTGTATTTTTAGCTCTTATATAAAATTTTGCTTCACACTCTGAAGGTGTAAATAATGGAGTTGAACCACCAGAAGATATTATAGAATTAATTTCTGTTTCTTTAGGAAATCCTTTTTTTATATTATTTATTATATTAAACATAAGAAGTATTGCATCTAAAGAAGTATATTTATTTCTACTTAAAAAGCTAAAAGTACTTTCAGCTTTAAATTTTATTGAAAGAGGAATTATTGATGATGAAGTTCCACTTTCAGCTGTAATTATATCAGGATGACACTCCATAACTATATCTATATCTTCAAAGGCTTTTTGCTTTACCATTATATTTTTTGTGCCACCTAAATATTCACCTGGACAACCTATAACAATAACAGAACCATTTAGTTTATCTATAATAGAGCCTAATAATATGGAAGCTCCTATAGACATTGTAGTAAGAGCATTATGTCCAGTAAGATGACCTTCATTAAAGATAGCATCATATTCGCAAAGATAGCAGATTTTAGGGTGACCATTTCCCTTTATAGCATAAAAGGAATTAGGAATATCTAAATAATTTTTGGTTATATTAAATTTATAATTATTTAATAAATTACAAATATAAGATGAAGCTTTAAATTCTTTATAACTTTCCTCTGGATTGTTGTATAAAAAAGTACAAAGGTCTTTTAATACTGATTGATTTTGAGATAGGAATGTAATCATTTCTTGTTTCATAATTTTTCCTTCTCCTTTCTTGTTTATATATTTATAAAGATAGTGTTTCCTATTTTGCTATTTACTATACTTTTTATTATTAATAAATTATTAAAAGTGGTATAATAGCAACATAAAATATGATTTAGTATATATTTTAGAATTTGATATAATAAAAAATATATACTTTTATAAAAGCATTTGAAAAATTAAAAATGAGGTTAATTTATGAAAAAAAGATTATTTATAGCTTTTGAAGGTGGCGAAGGCGCAGGAAAGAGTACCATTTTAGATAAAATATATGATTGGATGAAGGATGAAAATATTCCATGTATAAAAACTAGAGAGCCAGGGGGAATTAAAATATCTGAACAAATACGTTCTGTTATTCTTGATAATAACAATACAGAAATGGATGAAAGAACAGAGGCTTTATTGTATGTAGCAGCTAGAAGACAGCATTTAGTTGAAAAAATAATTCCAGCACTAAATGAAGGAAAAGTTGTTTTGTGTGATAGATTTATTGATTCTTCTTTAGCTTATCAAGGATATGCAAGAGGAATAGGAATGGATGAAATATTAGAAATAAACAAATTTGCTATAGGTGAATATATGCCTAATTTATCTATCTTTTTTGATTTAGACCCTGGTGAAGGATTAAAAAGAATAAATAAAGATAATAATAGAGAAGTTAATAGATTAGATAATGAAAAATTAGACTTCCATAATAAGGTAAGGGAAGGTTATTATAAGATTTTGGAAAAAGATAAAGATAGAATAGTTAAGATAGATGCATCAAAATCTATAGATAAGGTTTATGAAGATGTAAAATATATAATAAGACAATGGTTAGATAAGTAGTATTTAATAAGTAGTATTTAATAAGTGATTTATGATAATATATAATAAAATGATATAAGAGAGGGAATTTTTATGAAAATGATAATTGCAATAGTTCAAGATGATGATGCTTTAGATTTAGTTGATGAATTAACAGAACGTAATTTTAGGGTAACTAAACTTGCTACAACAGGAGGATTTTTAAAATCTGGAAACACAACTCTTTTAATGGGTGTTGAAAAGGAAAAGGTTGAAGAGATAATAGATATTATAAAAAGTACCTGTAAAAAGAGAAGTGAAATGGTGGCAGCACCAACACCTATTTCAGGAGACCCAGGAGTATATATACCATATCCAGTTGAAGTTAAGGTTGGAGGAGCAACAGTTTTTGTATTAGATGTTGACCAATTTGTAAGAATATAAAATTTTTTAGGAGGTGTTAATTTGAAAGAGTTTATAGGCTATGAAAAGATAATAGAAGGTTTCTTTAGAAGAGTAGATAATGGAACTCTTTCTCATGCACACCTTATTATAGGACCAAATGGTATTGGAAAAAGTATACTTGCAAGAATATTTGCATTAAAGATTTTAAATAAAGAAAAAGATATTGATTATGTTGATATAGTAAATTATAGACCTAGTAAAGCATCTATGGGAGTAGATGAAGTAAGAGAGATTATAGAAGAAGTATCTAAAAGGCCTTATGAGGGAGATAAAAAAGTAATAATCATTCATGAAGGAAGTAAGCTTACTATACAAGCTCAAAATGCATTATTGAAAACTATAGAAGAACCACCACAAGGAGTATATATAATACTTTTAGCTGAAAGTCTTGAAACATTATTAGAAACTATAAAATCAAGATGTCAGGTATATAAATTAACACCTTTAAACAATAAACAAATAGAAAAGTATATAAATACTTTAGGAAATTATAGTGAAGAAGAAATAAAAGCTTCTTTAGCTTATGGAGAAGGTATACCAGGAAAAGCTGAAAGGTTATTAAATGATGATAATTTATCTGAATTAAGAGAAATTATTGTAAAGTTATTAAAAGATATAAATTATGCAAAAGAAGACTTAGTTTTAATTTATGAAAATAAGCTAGAAAATTATAAGGCTCAACAAGATGAGGTTTTAAATTTGATGGCATCATTTATAAGAGATATAATAGTGTCAAAAGAAGTAGAAGATAAAAATAAAATAATAAATATTGATAAATATGATGATATTGTAGAGATTGCAAATTCACTATCATATAAAAAATTAAATTCAATGCTAGAATATATAAAGGAAGGAAGAGTCAATTTAATGAATAATGGAAGTTATTCATTAGTCATAAGTGTAATACTTATGGGCTTCTTGGAGGTATAAAATAAATGGTAAATGTAGTTGGAATAAGATTCAAAAAGGTTGGAAAGATATACTATTTTGAGCCTCAGGATCTAAAAATAAATAAAGGTGACTATTTAATAGTTGAAACAGCTAGAGGAATTGAATTAGGAGAATGTGTAATAGGAATTAAAGAAATTTCTGAAGAAGAAATAATATCTCCTTTAAAAAAGGTATTAAGAATAGCTACTGAAGAGGATATACTTAAACATAAAGAAAATAAAGACAAAGAAGTAGCTGCTTTAGAAATATGTTTAAAAAAAATTGAAGAACATAATCTAAATATGAAACTTATAGATGTGGAGTATACCTTTGATAATAATAAAGTAATATTTTATTTTACAGCAGATGGAAGAGTAGATTTTAGAGAATTAGTTAAAGACTTAGCTACTATATTTAAAACTAGAATAGAGCTTAGACAAATAGGAGTTAGAGATGAAGCTAAAATGATTGGAGGACTTGGACCTTGTGGAAGACCTATGTGTTGTTCATCGTTTTTAGGTGATTTTGCATCTGTATCTATAAAGATGGCAAAAGAACAAAATTTATCTTTAAATCCAACTAAAATTTCAGGAATTTGTGGAAGACTTATGTGTTGTTTAAATTATGAACAAAATACATATGAAGATATAAGAAAGAGACTTCCAAAGGTTGGTTCTATTGTTGAAACAGTAGATGGAAAGGGGGAAGTTACTTTAAACAATACAGTAAAAGAATCTGTTAAAGTAAAAACAAAAATTGGAGACGAAGAAGTAATTAAAGAATATAAGATAGATGATGTTAAGCTAATTAAAGGAAGTTATGAAGGCATTATTAATGATAAGGATATTAAACTTGAAATAGAATCAGAAGAAGATAAAAAACTTATTAAAAATTTAATAAATGAAAAATAGGGGGCTTTTCATGAAATCTATAATAAAGATTTATGATATGAAAAACACTAAAGATGTTTCTAATATTCAAAATGCAATTGCAAGTAATGAGGGTGTTATTGCTTGCCAGGTGTCATTAGGAAAGAAAGAAGCTCAAATAATTTATAATGAAAATTATGTAAAAATAGAAGATATTATAGATTCTATAGAAAATTTAGGATATATGATTATATAAAAATAAATAAAAATACTTTAAAAAAAAAATCAAATATGATAAAATAAGGGTAGTGGAATTACCACGATTATTTAGGAGGTGTTTTTTTTATGGCATACGCTATTAATGATTCATGTATAAGTTGTGGAGCTTGCGCTTCAGAATGTCCAGTTAACGCTATAAGCCAAGGAGATGCAGCATATGTAATAGATGCTGATACTTGTATAGACTGTGGAAGCTGTGCAGGAGTTTGCCCAGTAGGAGCTCCAAACCAAGCTTAATTTAAATTATGAAAAAGGAAGCTGTAGTTTGTTTATAGCTTCTTTTTTTGTCCAAATTTAAAGGTTATATAATTATTATAATAAGAAAACAGTTTGTGTTTTAAAATAGTTTTAATACAATTTACAGAAAAATATAAATAATAGCTTGATAAAAATAAAAATAAATATTAATATAGATATAAGAATAAAAGTCAAAGTAAGTCAAAAACAAAGTTTAAGAAGGTGATTTTATGGCAAGACTTTCAGATATAATTGAAAATTTTATAAAAGATATGCTTAGTGAAAATGGTGGTGAACAATTATTAATTCAAAGAAATGAATTAGCTGACCAATTTAGATGTGCACCATCTCAAATAAACTATGTGTTAACAACAAGGTTTACCTATGATAAGGGATATATAATTGAAAGTAGAAGAGGTGGAGGTGGATGTATTGTAATTAAACAACTAGATGATAAAGGAACTGAAAAGAGAAACAAAATAATATATGACTCAATAGGGGATTCTATAACATATCATAATGCGGTATCATTAATAAAAAATTTACAAAACTTAGAGCTAATAACTGAAAGAGAAGCTGAGCTTATGAAAATAGTTGTAAATGATAGAACAATATCTTCAGCAAAAGAACCTAATAAGCTAAGAGCAGATTTATTAAAGAGTATGCTTATGGTTGTAGTATTTTAAGGAGGCGTAATTATATGTTATGTAATAGATGCAATAAAAATGAGGCAAGAGTACATTTAGTAAAAATGATTAATGGGAAAAAAACAGAAATGTGCCTTTGTGAAAAATGTGCTAAAGAGATTTCTAATGGAGGTTTAATTCCATTTATGCTTGAAGGTACAGAAGCAGAAGAATTTTCAAAAAACATAGAATCAGTATTTAATGAGATGAAAAAGAAAGAAAATAAATTCTCACCTAAAATAGATATTATTTGTAAGCATTGCGGTCTTACACTTAATGAGTTTAAAAAGAATAAAAAATTAGGATGTAGTGAATGTTATGATAGCTTTGGCAAAGAATTGGAAAAGATAGCAATAGACCTTCAAGGAAAAGATATTCATTTAGGAAAAGTACCTAAAGGAGAAAAAGAGAAATTGAATAAATTAAAAAGAATAACAAGTCTTGAAAATAAATTAAAAAAAGCTATTGAAATGGAAGAGTATGAATTAGCAGCAATACTAAGAGATAAAATAAAAATTATTAAAGGGGAATTTTATAACAATGAAAAATTGGATGTGTAGTGAACTGGTACCAGAAAATATTATTGTTTGCAGTAAGGTATCATTAAGAAGAAATTTTAAAGAATCTTTTTTTGATAATAAACTTAGTATTGAGGATGGAAGAGAAAATATAAATAAAGTCTATAATGCACTTAAGGATGATTTAAATTTTAATAACTTAAAAATTGTTAGGCTTTGGGAAGAAGAAAATCACACTCTTAATATGTACAAAGAAAAAAGTATAATAAGTAGTGAACTTATTGAAAATATAGAAAAAGCAGGAGCAGTTTTTACTGAAGATGGAAGTTTATCAATTCTTGTTAATGAAGAAGATAATTTAAGAATACAATATATTTCTAGTGGATTTAGTTTGAAAAAGTCATATAAATTTGCAAATATGGCAGATGATATTATAGAAGAACATTATTCATATGCTTTTCATCCTAAGTATGGATATTTAACTACAGATTTAAATAATGTAGGTACAGGTTTAAAAGCATCTGTTATAGTTCATCTTCCAGCAATGACTATGAAAAAAGAAATAAAAAAATTAACACAAGATTTAGAAGATGAAGGAGTAAGTATAGAAGCTGTTTATAAGGACAAAAAAGGGGAGTATGGAAATTTATACGAAATATCTAGTAAAAAAACTTTAGGAATTTCAGAAGAGGAGATATTAAATGCTTTAGAAAAAGTAATATTTAATATAGTTATTGAAGAAAGAAAGCAAAGAGAAATTCTCCAAATTCAATATAAATATGAAGTTGAAGATAAAATATTTAGAGCTTATGGAATTTTAAAAGAAGCAAGAATTTTAAGTTCTACAGAGGCCTTAGAGTTATTATCTAATGTTATGTTTGGTGTTGAGATGTCTTTAATAGATATCAATAAGGATTTGTTATATAGACTTATTATAGAATCTAGAGACTCTGTTATTAAAGAAAGATTTGGAGGAGTATTAAGTAAAAAAGAAATAGAAATTGAAAGAGCTGTAATGATATCAACAATGATATAAAATTTAATTGTTAGGAGGGATTAATATGGCTTATAAAAGATTTACTAAAGAAGCTCAAGCTGTAATTATGGGAGCACAAAAAGAATCTGAAAATTTTAAGCATGGATATATAGGAACGGAACATATACTTCTTGGAATAATGTTAGAAGATGGCTATGCTAAAAAAACTATAGAAAGCTTTAATATAGATTTTGATGAAGTAAGGGATTTAGTAGAAGAATATTTAGGTTTTGGTGATTATACTATGCCAAAAGACGAATTGTTACTTACTCCAAGAACTAAAAAATTATTTGATGAGAGTTTTGTAGAAGCAAGTAGATTTAATCATAAATATGCCTCTCCAGAACATATGTTATTAGCATTAATAAAAGAAGATGATAGTGTAGCATATACTCTTTTATCTAAGTTAAATGTAGATTTTAAGAAAATAGAAAAAGACTTAGAGAAATATTTAGAAAATAAAAATGAAAAGGAAGATGCATGGGAGGAGGGAGTAGAAATAAGGGAAGAAAAAGGTAGCATATTAACTAAATATAGTATAGATTTAACCAAACAAGCAAAAAAAGGAAAGTTAGACCCTGTAATAGGAAGAGAAACAGAAAATAGAAGAATATTAGAGATATTATGTAGAAGAATAAAAAATAATCCTTGCTTAATAGGAGAGCCTGGTGTTGGAAAAACAGCTGTTGTAGAGGGATTAGCTCAAAATATTATAGAAGGAAATGTACCAGAAAATTTAAAAGGAAAGAGAGTTTTATCTTTAGATTTAAGTGCTATGGTAGCTGGTGCTAAGTATAGAGGAGAATTTGAAGATAGATTAAAGAAAGCTATTTCAGAAATAAAGGAAGAAAAAAATATAATAATTTTTATTGATGAAATTCATACTATTATTGGAGCTGGAGGAGCAGAAGGTGCTATTGATGCTGCAAACATATTAAAGCCAGCATTAGCAAGAGGAGAAATTCAATGTATTGGTGCAACAACTACTAATGAGTATAAAAAGTATATTGAAAAAGATACTGCCTTAGAGAGAAGATTTCAACCAATAATGGTAGGAGAACCAAATAAAGAAGAAACATTAGAAATCTTAAAAGGATTAAGAGAAAAATATGAAACTCACCATAATGTAAAAATACTTGATGAAAGTTTAAAAGCAGCAGTAAATTTATCTGATAGATATATAACAGATAGATTTATGCCAGATAAAGCAATTGATTTAATTGATGAAGCCTCAGCAAAACTTCGTATAGAAAATTTAGTTACTCCTTCATCAATAAAAGAAATTAATACAAAGATAGAAAAAATAATGGAAGAAAAAGAAAATGCTGTTGATTCTGAGAATTTTGAAAAAGCAGCAGAATTAAAGGATAAAGAATTAAGCCTTAAAGAAGAAAAGAAAAATATGAAAAGGGCTTGGCTTGAGGATAGAAAATTAAATAAACTTATTGTAACTCCAGATGAAATAGCAAAGGTAGTTTCAGGATGGACTAAAATTCCAGTGGAAAAACTTACTGAAAAAGAAAGTGAAAAATTATTAAATCTTGAAAAAATTCTTCATAAAAGAGTAGTAGGTCAAGAAGAGGCAATATCTGCTTTATCAAAAGCTATTAGAAGGGCTAGAGTTGGACTTAGAGACCCAAAGAGACCAATAGGAAGTTTTATATTCTTAGGACCAACAGGAGTAGGAAAAACAGAATTATGTAAGGCACTTGCTGAAGCTATGTTTTCTGATGAAAAGAGCATCATAAGAATAGATATGTCTGAATATATGGAAAAACATTCTGTATCTAGATTAATAGGAGCTCCTCCAGGATATATAGGTCATGATGATGGAGGACAGTTAACAGAAGCTGTTAGAAGAAAACCTTATTCAATAGTATTACTAGATGAAATAGAAAAAGCTCATCCAGATGTGTTTAATATACTTCTTCAAATTATGGAAGATGGAAGGCTTACAGATTCAAAAGGAAAGTTAGTAGACTTTAAAAATACAATAATAATAATGACATCTAATATAGGTGCACATACTATTAAAAAACAAAAGTCTATGGGATTTGCTTTTGAACAAAAGGAAAATACTGAATATGAAAAAATGAAAGAAAATATTATGGAAGAGCTTAAGAGAAACTTTAGACCAGAATTTTTAAATAGAATTGATGATACAATAGTATTCCATAAGCTTAATAAAGATGATATGTTATCTATTGTAGGATTAATGTTAAAATCAACTTCTGATAGATTAAAGAATAATAGTGTTAATATAGATTTTAATGAAAATTGTAAAGAATTTTTATTAGAAAAAGGTATTGATGAAAATTATGGAGCTCGTCCATTAAGAAGAATTATTACAAAAGAAGTAGAGGATAAATTAAGTGAAGAATTGTTAAAAGGGCACTTAAGAATAGGAGATAAAATAGCTGTTAGTGTTAGAGAAAATCAATTAAACTTTAAAAAAGTTGAAAAAGAAACAGTATAGTTAATTATAAAAATGTGAAGTTTATTACTTTGTATAACTTTAAAAATTTCTAAAGATAATACAAAGTAGTAGTTTCACATTTTTTAATTTGTTATTAAAAGTTTATTTTATGATATCTTCATTTTCTAAATAAGAATTTATTAATAAGTTATCATATATTGGATAAGTATTAAGAAAAGTTGCAGAAAGATTAGGGGCGAATTTATTTTTTATAATATTTTTTTCTTCAATTTTAGTAGTATCTATTTTAGAATAATTCATAAAAAAATCATCTCCTAATAAAACTTTATTTTATTATTTGCAAAATAAAGTAATACTATTCATAGATATAATTTATTGAGAAGTAATAATAGTTTATGATATTATAAAATATAGAGTAAACATACATATAAAAGAGGTGCTTTATGGCAAAAATTAAATCAATTTTTACATGCCAACAATGTGGGTATGAATCACCTAGATGGCTCGGTAAATGTCCTTCATGTAATTCATGGAACTCATTTGTTGAGGAAATAAAAAATAATACTACAGAATCTGTAAGAGATAGAGTTATAAAAACAATGATTCCAGAAAATGCACCTAAAAGTATAGGTACTATAAGGTCTGGAGAAAAGCAGAGAATGAAAACTAATATAGTTGAGCTTGATAGAGTTTTAGGTGGTGGGCTAGTAAAAGGCTCATTAACTTTAATATCAGGAGACCCTGGGATAGGTAAGTCAACTTTATTGTTACAAACTGCAAATAACATAGCAAAAAAATATGGGAAAGTACTTTATGTATCAGGAGAAGAATCAGAAGAACAGATTAAAATTAGAGGAGATAGGCTTAATGTAGATGCTAAAGATTTATATATAGTTTCAGAAACTAATTTAGATGCTGTTCAAGTTTATATTGAAGAATTAAAACCTGTATTTGTAATAATAGATTCAATTCAAACTATATACAAAGAAGGAGTAACATCTGCTCCTGGAAGTGTATCTCAAGTAAGAGAATGTTCTAACCATATTATGAGAATAGGAAAAGGAGGAAATATATCCTTTTTTATAGTTGCTCATGTAACTAAACAAGGAGAATTAGCTGGACCAAGAGTTTTAGAACATATGGTGGATACTGTATTGTATTTTGAAGGTGAAAGAACAGAAGATTTTAGAATTCTTAGAACTATTAAAAATCGTTTTGGAACTACTAGTGAAATAGGAGTATTTGAAATGAGAGAAAATGGCTTGAAGGAAATTTATGATCCATCAAGAATATTTTTAGAGGACACTAATTTTAATCAAGATGGTTCTGTTGTAATTGGAATAATGGAAGGAACAAGACCAATTTTAGTTGAAATACAGGCTTTAGTAAGTGAAACAAAGGCTGTAATGCCAAGAAGAACAGCTATAGGAATAGATAATCAAAGATTAAGTTTAATATTAGCTGTTTTAGAAAAGAAATTAAGAATTCTATTTTTTAATCAAGATGTATATGTAAATGTAGTTGGAGGATTAAACATAGAAGGAACTACAGCAGATTTAGGTTTAGCAATAGCTTTATTATCTAGTATGAAGAGTAAAAGAATTTCTTTACCTAAAGTTATGATAATAGGAGAAGTTGGTCTTACAGGAGAAATAAGACCTATTAATTCAGCTGATAGGCTTGTAAATGAAGCTGAAAAAATGGGATTTGAATATGTAATTTTGCCAAATAGAAACTTAGAAAAGATAAATAATAAAGGAATAAAAATTATAGGAGTTAATAATTTAAGAGAAGTTATAAATAAAATATTTTAAAGGTGGGTGAAGCTATGAGAATAGAAAAAGACTTAGAGCTTAAAAAAATATTAAAATCTATGTGTCCTGGAACAGCGTTAAGAGAGGGGCTTGAAAATATATTAAGAGCTAAAACAGGTGGTTTAATTGTTTTAGGTGATAGTGAAAAAGTAATGGATGTAGTTGATGGAGGATTTTTAATTAATTCAGAATATACACCTGCTTATATTTATGAACTTGCAAAAATGGATGGAGCAATAGTTTTAAGTGAAGATTTAAAAAGAATAGTATGTGCAAATGCACAATTAGTACCAAATACATCTACACCTACATTTGAAACTGGAACAAGACATAGAACTGCACAAAGAGTAGCAAAACAAACAGATAAGGTAGTTGTTGCAATATCACAAAGAAGAAATATTATAACTGTATATAAAGGTGATATAAAGTATGTATTAAGAGATACAAGCATAATATTAGGAAAAGCAAATCAAGCCATTCAAACATTAGAAAAATATGTAGCAGTTTTAGGAAGAGTTATAAATAATTTAAGTTCATTAGAATTTCAAGAAATATCAACAGTTTTAGATGTAGCAACTGCAATTCAAAGAACTGAGATGGTTATGAGAATTGTTGAAGAGATTAATATTTATATTTTAGAACTTGGAAACGAAGGAAGACTTATTTCTATGCAATTAGATGAGCTTGTTAGACATGTAGAAAGAGATGGAGTTTTAATAATAAAAGATTATAAAAATAAAAAAGCCAAAGCAAATGAAATATATAAAGATATTCAAAAATTATCTCAATCAGAATTATTAGACTTAGAGATTATAGCTAAAACAATAGGATATTCTGGTGCTTCAGCTGCAGATACTTTTGTAGTTCCAAAGGGATATAGAATGTTAAGTAAGGTTCCAAGACTTCCATCAACAGTTATTGAAAATTTAGTTAAACATTTTGATGATTTTAATAATATAGTAAAAGCAGATATTGAGTCCTTAGATGCTGTTGAAGGAATTGGAGAAACAAGAGCTAAGGCAATAAAAAATGGATTAAGAAGAATGAGAGATCAAATATTTTTACAAAATGATTACAGTGATAAATAAAAAAAGTGGAGCTAAATAAAAAAGATGAATTTAATTTAGCTCCACTTCATTTATCTAAAAGTAAATTTGCCCAAAGTGTCAATTTTATCATTTTCCTTAAGAAGGACATCATAAAGACTTATGCCAAGAGCATTGCAAAGAGAAGTTAGATAGAACAAATTATTTCCCATTTCTCTTTCTATAACTTCACGACAGTTATCACATATTTCACCTTCAATATGACTATTTAAACAATTACATAGATTGTCTATAGAATCATCCTCAGACATTCGTTGTTTACTTGCATTAATTTTTATACACCCACAGTTAGTAACAGATTTAGCAATAGCTCTATTTACTCTTGCATTTGATTCTGAATATTTAGTTAAGATATCAAGAATACTTCTATGTCTTAATAATGAGTGGTCTACAGATTCTTGAAAATTATCAAAAATAACATCCTTCATAATAAAAACTCCTTTCTGTCTATTAACAACACTATTAAAATAATTATAGTTTTAAACTATTGTTAATGTCAATAAAAGCTTTACATTCTTAATATTTATTATTTTATACTTTGTATAATAAGCAATAACAATATAAATTAATAGGGGGAGAACAAATTTAATTCTTTACATGATATAATAAAATATATTCTTATTAGCTAAGATATAGAATTGACTTTAAGAAAAAAGGGTATAATTTTGGATAGTATAAGTAATAGTGTAAAGAAGGTGAAAAAATGTTAAAGAAAATATTGAAAGGTGCATTTGCAATAATAGGAATTACTACAGGATATATAGTTGGAGTAGCAATATTAAAACTTCCTGAAGTTCAAAATATAAATCAGTTATCTTCAAGTGTAGCTTCAGCAGCATTAATTGTTTTCTTTTGTTTATTATTTGGTATTATGTTTTATATTATTTCCCCTAAAATATATAAAGGAATTATGCTAACTATTGATTATATAGAAAAAAATATACAAAAGTTAACAATAGGAGAGATAGCATATGGGGCTATAGGTGCTTTAGTATCCTTAGCTATAGTAGGCTTAGCAACAAGACCATTAGTAAGTTTTAATAAATATTTAGGTCCTTTAGTAGTGTTTTTTATAAATATAATTGCTGCATATATAGGAATGCATATAATGATAAAAAGACGAGAAGATATAAATAATTTATTAATAAATATTAGAAAAAATACTTTTACTAGAGAGAAAAAGTTTAAAAGTAATAGCAAAACCTCTCCCAAAGTTCTTGATACATCAGTTATAATAGATGGAAGAATTTTTGATATTTGTGAAACTGGATTTATTGAAGGGCCTCTTATAATTCCTAATTTTGTTTTAGATGAACTAAGACATATATCAGATTCTGCTGATAGTTTAAAAAGAGTAAGAGGACGAAGGGGATTAGATATTTTAAATAAAATTCAAAAAGAACTTTCTATTGAAACTCAAATATGGGAAGGTGACTTTTCAGATATAGCAGAGGTAGATAGTAAATTATTAAAACTTGCTCAAACTATAAATGGAAAAGTCATAACAAATGATTATAATTTAAATAAGGTTGCAGAAGTTCAAGGTGTACCAGTATTAAATATTAATGAACTTTCAAATGCCATTAAACCAGTAGCAATATCAGGAGAAGAGATGGAAGTGGAAGTTGTAAAGGATGGAAAAGAAGCAAGTCAAGGAGTTGCTTATTTAGATGATGGAACTATGATTGTTATTGAAGATGGAAAAAAACATGTAGGAAGCGTTATAACAGTAGTTGTTACATCTGTCCTTCAAACAGCAGCTGGAAGAATGATATTTGCAAAAGCTAAAGAGATGTAAAGGAGAAAAGATATGGTTTCTGCAATAATATTAGCAGGTGGAAAAGGTAAAAGAATGGGTAAAGATATAAGCAAGCAATTTATACTTGTTAAAGATAAACCTATAATTTATTATACAATTAAAAAATTTAGTGACTGTAAGTTGATAGATGAAATAATTTTAGTTTTACCAAAGGATGAAATAGAATATTGTAAAAAAGAAGTTTTAGAAAAATATTCACTAAAAGTTGATAAAATAATTGCAGGTGGAAAAGAGAGGCAGGATTCAGTTTATAATGGATTAAAGGCTTTAAAAAACTCTGATATAGTTTTAATTCATGATGGAGCAAGACCTTTTGTATCAGAAAAAATAATATTAGATGGAATAGAAAATGCTAAAAAATATGGAGCAGCAGCCCCAGGAGTAATGCCAAAGGATACAATAAAGGTTAAAGATGATTTTTCTTTTTCTAAAGAAACTTTAAAAAGGGAAAGTCTTATAGCAATTCAAACACCTCAAGTTTTTAAAAAAGATATTATAGTTAAATGTCATGAAAGGGTTAGAGAAAATAATGTATCTGTAACTGATGATACAATGGTAGTAGAAAAGTATGGTTATAAAGTTTATCTTTATGATGGAGATTATATTAATATAAAAGTTACAACCCCAGAAGACTTAATACTTTGTGAATACTTAGTTTAAGCCACTATCTATATTGACATGATTTTATTAAACAGATATAATAAAGATTATAAAAAATCAAGAAAAAGCAAGGACGAAGAATAGTAAAAATCGCTTTTCAGAGAGGAAATCCTAGGCTGTAAGATTTCCAATAGATTTTGAACCAGCTTCTGAGTAATAGGTAAAAACTATCGGTTTAACACCGTTATCATTAATAGAGATAAAAATTAGGTGGTACCGCGACTAAAATTCGCCCTATAAACATAGGGGCGAATTTTTTTTCTGTAGTAAAGTATATATTAAAAATATAAATTTTTAAGCAAAAATGGAGGAAAAATAATTATGAAAATGTCAAATATGTTAGTTCTAACATTAAGAGAAGTTCCAGCAGAGGCAGAGATAGCAAGTCACAAGCTAATGTTAAGAGCAGGAATGATGAGAAAAATGGCTTCAGGAATATATAATTATATGCCTTTAGGATTAAAAGCCTTAAAAAATGTAGAAGATATAATAAGAGAAGAAATGAATAAAGCAGGGGCTCAAGAATTTTTAGCTTCAGCAGTACTTCCAGCTGAATTATGGCAAGAATCTGGAAGATGGGATGTATATGGAGATGAAATGTTTAGATTAAAAGATAGAAATAATAGAGATTTCTGTCTTGGACCAACTCATGAAGAAGTATTTACTGACATAGCTAGAAACGAAATTAAATCATATAAACAACTTCCAGTAAACTTATATCAAATACAAACTAAGTATAGAGATGAAAGAAGACCAAGATTTGGAGTTATGAGAAGTAGAGAATTTGTTATGAAAGACGCTTATAGCTTTGATAAAGACCAAGCAGGGTTAGATAAATCATTTGATAATATGCATGATACATATGTAAGAATATTTAATAGATGTGGATTAGATGCTAAGTGTGTTGCAGCAGATTCAGGTGCAATTGGAGGTTCAAATTCTGCAGAATTTATGGTTAAATCTGAAGTTGGAGAAGATGATGTTGTATTCTGTAGTTGTTGTAATTATGCAGCTAATATAGAAAAAGCACCATCTACTCCAGAAAAGGCTGAAAAGGAAGAATTAAAAGAAGTTAAAAAAGTAGAAACTCCAAATGTTAAAACAATAGAAGATTTAGTTAAATTTTTTAATACTACAGAGAAAAAACTTGCAAAAACATTAATATTTAATGTTGATGGAAAGATTGTAGCTGTAATGGTTAGGGGAGATAGAGAAGTAAATGAAGTTAAAGTAACAAATGCTTTAGGTGGAGCAGTAAACTTTGAAATGGCATCTCCAGAAGAAGTATTTAATGCAACTTCAGCTAAAACAGGTTTTGCAGGTCCAATAGGAATTAAAGTAGATGAATTATTAGTAGATGAAGAAGTAACAATGATGTATAATTTCATTGTAGGAGCTAATGAAACAGGATTCCATTTAGAAAATGTAAACTATGGAAGAGATTTTGAAGGAAAGGTAGGAGACTTTAGAAACGTAACTGCTGGAGAAAAGTGTCCAGAATGTGGAGGAGAAGTAACTATTTCTAGAGGAACAGAAGTAGGTCATATCTTTAAGCTTGGAACAAAATATTCTAAAGCAATGAAAGCTAACTTCATAGATGAAAATGGTAAAGAACAACCATTCTTAATGGGATGTTATGGTATAGGTGTAACAAGAACTTTAGCTTCAATAATTGAACAACATAATGATGAAAATGGAATTATATGGCCACTAGCAGTAGCTCCATATCATGTTTCAGTAGTACCTGTAAATATAAAAGATGCTGAACAAATGAAAATAGCAGAAGAAATTTATAATAAACTTCAAGAAATGGGTGTAGAAGTTTTATTAGATGATAGAAATGAAAGAGCCGGTGTTAAATTTAAAGACTCTGAAATAATGGGAATACCAATGAGAATTACAGTAGGTAAGAAAATTAATGAAGGAGAAGTAGAATTTAAACTAAGAGCTGGTGGAGACAATGAAGTTATAAAGATAGAAGAAGTTTATAACAAGGTAAAAGCAGAGTTTGAAAAAAATAACCTAAAAATAAAATAATTTAGGAGGTATAGGAAATGAAACTATATAATACTCTTACTAGAAAAAAAGAAGAATTTGTACCATTAGTACCTGGAGAAGTTAAGATGTATGTATGTGGTCCAACAGTATACAATTTTTTTCATATAGGTAATGGAAGAACTTTTATAGTTTTTGATACTATAAGAAGATATCTTGAGTATAGAGGTTATAAAGTAAAATTTATTCAAAACTTTACTGATATTGATGATAAAATGATAAAAAGAGCAAATGAAGAAAATATAACAGTAAAGGAAGTTGGAGATAAATATATTAAAGAATACTATACAGATGCAGATGCTCTTAATATAGAAAGAGCAACAGTAAATCCAAGAGCAACTGAATACATTGGTGATATTATAAAATTTGTATCAGCTCTTATAGAAAAAGGATATGCATATGAAGTAGATGGAGATGTTTATTTTAGAACAAAGAAGTTTAAAGATTATGGAAAGTTATCTGGAAAGAATCTTGAAGAACTTCAAGTAGGTGCTAGTCAAAGGGTAAGTTTAGATGAAAGAAAAGAAGACCCAATGGATTTTGCAATATGGAAGGCACAAAAGCCGGGAGAACCTGCATGGAAATGTCCTTGGGGTATGGGAAGACCAGGGTGGCATATAGAATGTTCATGTATGGCAAAAAAATTACTTGGAGATACTATAGATATTCATGCTGGAGGTATGGATTTAGAGTTTCCTCATCATGAAAATGAAATTGCACAAAGTGAAGCATTAACAGGAAAAACATTTGCAAATTACTGGCTTCATTCAGCCTATGTAATGGTAGATAAACAAAAAATGTCTAAGTCATTAAATAACTTCTTTACTGCAAGAGATGTTTTAAAAAAATATGATTCAGATGTAATAAGATTTTTTATGTTATCTGCACATTATAGAACACAAATAAACTATAGCAAAGAATTATTAGATTCAGCTAAAGCTTCAGTAGAAAGACTATATAACACTATAGGAAATTTAGAAAATCTTATAGATGAAGTATCTAGAGAAGATATGAATGAAGAAGAAAAAGAATATATAAATTCTCTAAATAAATATAGAGAAAAATATATTCAAAAGATGGATGATGATTTTAATACAGCTGATGCAATTACTGTATTGTTTGAATTATCTAAAGACTTAAATACAAATTTAAATATAAATTCATCTAAAGAAGTTTTATCTAAAGCATTAGAAGTTCTTAGAGAATTAGGAGCACCTCTTGGAATCCTTCAAAAATCAACTAAAGGAAGCTTAGAAGATGAAGTTGAAACTTTAATAGAAGCTAGACAAAAAGCTAGAAAAGAAAGAGATTTTGCTATGGCAGATAAAATAAGAGATGATTTAAAAGCAAGAGGTATAATACTTGAAGACACACCACAGGGTGTAAGATGGAAAAAGGTTAATTAAAAATAGATTATAGGCTGCAATTTTGCAGCCTTTTTTAAAGGAGAAGTAATGTTAGAAGATTTTAGAGTAAGAGAATTTACTAAAGAAGAGGCAAAAAGATTAAATCCACTTCAACTAGCATTAATAGGAGATGGAGTTTATGAAGTTTTTATAAGAACTTATATTTTATCCACTAATACAAATTTATCAGCCCATAAAATTCATAAAGAAGCTATAATATTTGTAAAAGCAAAAGGGCAATCAGATATAATGCATATAGTAGAAGAAGAACTTTCAGAAGAAGAATTATATATATATAAAAGAGGAAGAAATGCAAAGTCTCCAACAGTTCCTAAAAATGCAGATGTAAGAGACTATAGAACAGCAACAGGTTTTGAGGCATTAGTAGGGTACTTGTATTTAATTGGAGATAAGAAACGCTTAGAATATATTTTTAATAGAGCTTTGGAGGTTTTAGGTAATGAGTAAAAGAGAGCTAAATAAAAAAAATATACAAAAAGATAGAAAATTTTCAGAATCAAAAACAAGAAATGTAATTGAAGAAAGAGAAGATATAATAGCAGGAAGAAATGCTGTTATGGAGGCAATAAAAGGAAACAGAACAATTGAAGCCTTGTATATAACAACAGGGCAAACAGAAGGTTCTATAAATGCAATAAAAAAGTTAGCTAGAGAAAAGAAGTTAGTTATAAAAGAAGTTGATAAAAAGAAATTAGATTCTTTAAGTGGAGGAGCTGTACATCAAGGTGTTGTAGCATTAGTAACTCCATATAAATATTATGAAGTATCTGAAATAATTGAATATGCAAAAGAAAAGGGAGAAGCGCCTTTTATAGTTATATTAGATGAACTTGAAGACCCGCATAACTTAGGTTCAATAATAAGAACAGCAGAACTTTGTGGAGTTCATGGAATTATAATTCCAAAAAGAAGAAATGTTGGAATAACAACAACTGTATATAGAGCATCTGTAGGTGCTATTGAACATGTAAAAGTAGCAAAAGTAACTAATATAAATGCAACTATAGATGAGCTTAAAGAACAAGGTATATGGGTATATGGTGCAGATATTGCAGGAGATGAATATAGCTATGAAGTAGATTTTTCAGGACCATGTGCATTAATTATAGGAAATGAAGGAAAGGGTATTGCAAAACTTACATTAAAAAAATGTGATAAGTTAGTTAAAATTCCAATGGTGGGTAAAATAAACTCTTTAAATGCTTCTGTAGCAGGTGGTATAATGATGTATGAAGTCTTAAAAGGACGATTAAAATAAAGAAGAGGGATATTTTTGAAGATACTATTTGTTGATGGGTATAATGTTATAAATAGCTGGCCAAATTTAAAAATGAATAAAGATGAAGATTTTGATGGTGTTAGAAAATCGCTAACAGACTCAATGCATACATATGCAGTTTATAATAACTACAAAGTAATAATTGTTTTTGATGCATATAAAGTTAATGGGAGTATTGAAAAAACTGAAGTTGTAAATAAAAATTTAGAAATAGTATTTACTAAAGAAGGGGAAACTGCTGATAGCTATATAGAAAGAAAGGTTCATGAAATTGGAAAAAGATATGAAGTTTGTGTTGTTACTTCTGATGGCTTAGAGCAACAAACAATTTTTCATGGAGGTGCAAGTAGAGTATCATCTATTGAATTTTATAATGAAATAAAAGCAATGGAAAAAACTATAAAAGCGGAAAATAAACCTAACAAAATTCAAAATAAAAATCATCTTCAAGATAATATAAATAATGATGTTCTTAAAAAATTAGAAGAAATTCGAAGAAGTAAGTGAAAAGGTTTGACTAAAATATTCTACAATGTATAATAAAGGATATAAATTAGTTTAAATTCGGAGGGCAAGTAGTTGTATAGCAATGATTATTCAGATGAAAATTACATAGAATTTAAAGATAAGCCTGATGAAGAAGTGGTGTTAGAGGCTCAAAAGGGTAATAATAGAGCACAGGAGTATCTTATAGCTAAGTATGAGAATTTTGTAAAATCAAAAGCAAAATCATATTTTTTAATTGGTGCAGATAAAGAAGATATATATCAAGAAGGTATGATAGGTTTTTATAAAGCTATAAGAGATTTTAAACCTGATAAGTTCACTTCATTTAAAGCTTTTGCTGAAATATGTGTTACAAGGCAGATAATTACTGCTATAAAAACTGCTACAAGACAAAAGCATATACCATTAAATACATATGTTTCATTAAACAAACCTATTTATGAAGATGAATCAGATAGAACATTAATAGATGTTTTATCAAGTATAGCAATTTCAGACCCAGAAGAACTAATAATAAGTCAAGAACAATTAAAGTTTATAGAGGAGGAAATAGCAAAGGTTCTTTCTGAATTGGAACTAGAGGTATTAACTTCTTATTTAGATGGAAAATCCTATCAAGAAATAGCTTCTGATTTGGATAGACATGAGAAATCTATAGATAATGCTCTTCAAAGGGTAAAGAGAAAATTAGAAAAATGCTTAAATAGAAAGTAGCTAAATTTTTATTGACAAATAAAATGATTGATAGTAAACTTTATAATTGGTATATTGAGAAAAAATCAATATATGAGTGCTCACGTAGCTCAGTCGGCAGAGCGTCGCCTTGGTAAGGCGGAGGTCGTCGGTTCAATCCCGATCGTGAGCTCCAGCACGAAGAAAAATACTAAACGCTAGGCAAAGTTTATTAAAGAATTAAGGAGGAATTAACAATGGCAAAGGAAAAATTTGAAAGAAATAAGCCACATGTAAACATTGGAACAATAGGACACGTAGACCACGGTAAGACAACATTAACAGCAGCAATAACAACAGTATTAGCAAACAAGGGATATGC
>JABLTK010033377.1_pt1 | contig 23683 bp, 20 predicted proteins | sample 7160131 | NCBI WGS metagenome assembly JABLTK01 (sample SAMN14651221, study PRJNA627086) | human gut metagenome | isolation source: feces | host: Homo sapiens
ATAAGGATTCTTTACGAAAGCTAGTCGTTTTAGAGAGGTATCCGCAACCTCAAATATCAAAAATATTACAGGTTGCGGATTTTAGGAAAATCACAAGACATACATGAAAGGTCATCTTCGGATGGCCTTTTTTATTAAGCACATTTCAGAATATAATAGGCACGCATTTAGGTGTTGACGGTGTTGACAAAGGATAAGTTGCAACATATCAGATACTTCTCATGAGATTATTGCGTTGACAAACGTTGACAAAGGTAGTCATCTTGATGAAATACTTTGATACGCATTGCCAACGGTTGACAATCACGATAGCATATATTATTCTTATTCTTTTTTAGGAAAAAAGCAATATTCTGTATTACAATTACTTGCAGTGATTATATTTGAACGTTTTACACATAGGTTTCCTTGTCAACGCTGTCAACCCTCAAATATATGCCTTTTTCAAAACGAGAGAACATACATCCTCATTCGACACGATTTCGTACAACGCTATTATGTCGGTAACAAGGTTTTTGTAACAAAAGGACATGTATTCCCTAAATATCTCATTAACTCTTTGATATTCCATTGTTTGATGTATAATTTTATTTATGCTTTTGACGTACTTTTATCGGAAAAAAAATGTTTGTATAATGGATTTACGCAAGAAGTTCTCAGAGATTAGGCCGGAACAGTCGTATTCGGTGAGTGAAGCAGCACGTTTCCTTGGCATACATCGATGTACCATCTATGATTACATTACCCATACGGAAAGGCCGTTGCCGTTCTTCCGGATGCAGGGCAATTTGAAAATACAGTTCCGTGGCAACGACCTGATTGCCTACAAGACCGCTGGACTACCGAAAAAAGGTCGTAAACGGAGATAGGATGAAAATTTCATAGCCTGCCACACCAATGGAGATATGGCAGGCCATGTTTGTATTTGTGTTCAACTTGTCAAGTCCCTGACCGCTTCAAGCAGCTTACTGACCATACCTTCTGCCGCTTCCATGTCGGCCAGCACATCCTTCATTCGGTAGGGTGCGCCGTTTTTGCCGTGTCCGTTGCTGTCCAGCCACAGATAGGCTTCCGCATCTGCATCAAAACCCTCGTAATACTCTTCCATGTCGTCGACCAGACTTTCAAGGCTGCGTCCTTGCATAGTGGCCGAAAAGAAGAAATCCTGTCCGGCAGGAGTGAATTGGGAAAACTCAAAGATGACGATATTCTTGTCCTGATGCTTCTCTGCATCCACATGCCATCCGTTTGTCTCTGCACATTGTATGACTTCTTTTATAATCTTGTTTCTTGTTCGCATGGTTATTGATGTTTTTGTCAGCCGTGGCACTCGGTTGATTGCACCACGGCTGACGGGTTGTCTAATCTTCAAATCTAGCTAGGAACTGCTGCAGACGGAAGTCCTGCAAGTTCTTTAACGGCGTAGGAGTAAAATTCTCTTGTTGCCTTACTTGTAGCTTACCCAAGCCTTGTGCCGTAAGGTCAAGTTCCACTTCCGACAATTCGTTAAGTGATATATAGCCGTATTCATCCTCTGCAAGTCCTACCACGATACCATAAAGGATGGTGTCGTTCCCTTCTTTCTCGCCTTCAAGAATGAACCAGCGTACCGCTCCAAGAGCGAAGATAGCACGGCAAACAGCTTCTTTTCCCTTGCCGTCCTGGGAATAAAGAGGATAGCCTTTTAAGGCTTCCTCCAACTGTGGTGTCATCAGTCTGCACATATCAGTCAAATTCTATTTCATCGTCATACACTTCTATTTCCGCTCCGCTGCTGAACTGCACGATAAAGCCTTTTGCAGTCCTGCCCACGATGGTCCCACGATGGTAGCCACGCCACGGTGTGACCAGTTCGCATTGCTGCCCGTATTCGGGAAAATCCGTCTCATACATAATTGAAAAGTTTTTAGATGGTTGCTTGATAGTAAATTCTCGGTTCGGCGGAAACATTGTAGATGTAGCTGCCACAACGTACCAACAGGCAATCCTTGCCGTAGTACAGCCGTTTCATGCCCCTGATGCTTCCGCTCTTGTGGAAGTTTGGAAAGCGGTCTATGCCCACTCTCCGGCCTTGCTCGATAATCATTCTTCTTGTCCGCATAATTCCTTGTGTTTTAAGAATTGGTGAAATCTGATACTTTTCCCTTTTGTGAAGCTCCTTTGAGCTTCTTGGTCGGGAAGACCGTTTTACGTGCAAATAGCCACTGCGGACACAAGGGAGAATAAGGCAAGTATGAGGCCGGAGAGTGCGGACGGAATACCCCAATTTTGGAGGAACGAGAAAATTTGCGGAAGGCTTCCGTCAAGCCCTCCTGCCGAAAGCCCGTGGCGGTACTTGACATTTCTCCCGTCCGCAGTAGTTTTGCACGGTAAAACGTACCCGGCCAAGATGTCCAAAGGTGGCTAAGAAAAACTCCATAAAGCAAGCCCTATTTATAGGATAGCATCCAAGCCCAATCTGTTTTCCAAAGACCGTTGCCATTGTGAGAACCTACAAAATGGAGCGTAGCGAAGTCTTGCAGGTTCTCTCTATGGCAACAGATTTGGGCTACCCAGACCATTGTAAATTCCTGTCAGCAGAACTTACTTGGTGCTGTTGGCACGGAGTAAGTCAGCTGGCTAAGTTCTTGAAAAATCATAGCTACAACTAATATTTGGTGGTATTCGCAAAAATATTTCGATTTTAGATAGATTTATGCTCTAATCTCTAATTATTTGATTATTTTTGTCGCATATTAAAACAAAAAGATTCCAAGATGGAAGAAAGAAAAGATATTAATCGATTGAAAGTTGTACTTGCCGAGAAGAAGAGAACCAATAAATGGTTGGCTGAAACTTTGGGCAAAGATCAAGCTACAGTTTCCAAGTGGTGCACAAACACATCGCAACCCTCACTTGAAATGTTGATGAGAATTGCTGAAGCGTTAGAAGTCGATATGAAGGATTTGCTGTGGCCATTAAAGCAACAATGATTTCTAAAAATTTAACTGATACAGAACATTCAGGCAGAAAGGCGGATAATATGGAACATCCCAAACTAATAAATAACATCACTGAACGTGTGGCCGATGATTTGAAGAAACGGTTGTCACGAGACAGTCGTGTGTCGGTAGCTGCAGCCTCATTCTCAATCTATGCGTTCGAGGCGTTGAAGAAAGAGCTGGAAGATGTGGAAGAACTACGTTTCATATTCACCTCGCCTACATTCATCAAGGAGAAAACCAAGAAAGAAAAGCGTGAATATTACATTCCAAAACTTAACCGCGAGCGTAGTCTCTATGGAACAGATTTTGAGATTCGTCTCCGTAACCAGCTTTCACAAAAAGCTATAGCCAAGGAATGTGCCGACTGGATTCGCCGGAAAGTGAAGTTCCGCTCCAACTCCTCACAAGAGCAGATGGGCGGTTTCCTACATCTTGCAAATGCTTCTGAATATGTTTATCTGCCATTTAACGAGTTTACCACGACTCAGTTAGGATGTGAGCGAGGCAACGAGATATATAGCATGGTCAACGTACTTCCTTCGCCTACAGCCGAGGCTTATCTTAGAATCTTCAATGAGCAATGGGAGAACGAGGCAAAGTTTTGCGATGTGACCGACCGAGTGCTTGAATACATTGAGACAGTTTATCAGGAGAATGCACCGGAGTATATCTATTTCATTGCCCTATATAATATCTTTAATGAGTTCTTGGAGGATATTTCCGAGGATGTGTTACCCAACGAGCGTACAGGCTTCAAACAGAGTGTAATTTGGAATAAACTGTATAACTTTCAGCGTGACGCGGCTTTGGCCATCATCAATAAATTAGAAAAATACAACGGTTGCATATTAGCCGATAGCGTTGGTCTTGGCAAAACATTCACTGCGTTGGCTGTTATCAAATATTATGAGAACCGTAACAAGTCGGTGTTGGTGCTTTGTCCTAAAAAGTTGAATGATAACTGGCAGACTTTCCGTGCCAACTACAAGAACAATCCTATAGCCGCTGACCGTTTACGCTATGATATTCTTTTTCACTCAGACCTCTCGCGTGATCGTGGATTAAGCAATGGGCTTGATTTAGAGCATATCAACTGGAGTAATTACGACCTTATAGTAATAGATGAAAGCCATAACTTCCGCAACGGCGGCAATGTGGACGAAAATGAAGATGAGAATTTCGACACCAATCGTAAAGAGAACCGTTACGAGCGATTGATGAATCGTGTGATTCGCCAAGGAGTCAAGACCAAAGTGCTGATGTTGAGTGCCACACCGGTGAACAATCGTTTCAATGACCTTAAAAACCAGCTTCAGTTGGCTTACGAGGGGCGAGCAGACAATATCAACGCTGAGTTGGATATTGACCGTGGCATCGATGAGATATTCCGCAATGCCCAAACCGTTTATAACAAGTGGGTGAAACTTGATGCGGAAGAACGTACCACAGAGCGATTGCTCCGTGACCTTAGCTATGACTTCTTCCAAATGCTTGATGCTGTTACAATAGCACGTAGCCGCAGCCATATTGTAAAGTATTACGACACACGGGACATCGGCGATTTTCCCAAGCGGTTACCGCCTATTTCACGCCGTCCGAAACTGACAGACCTCAGTAGTGCCATTAACTTTAAGGATATTGCACAGCAGCTTGAACTTCTGAACCTCGCCATATATACACCATCGTTGTATCTTTTGGCGAGTGCCAAAGACAACTACGCCATAGATTTTGAAGGCAATGGCAGCATTACCATTGACGGGCGTGAGAAAGGTTTGCGCAAACTTATGGCTACCAATCTTTTGAAGCGTTTGGAGAGTAGTGTAAATTCGTTTCGTTTGACATTAGGACGCATTAAGGAATATATCACCACCACGATAGAAATGATAGATGCCTATGAATTGAAACGAGGTAACGCTACAGTTGATGTGAGCGAGTTTTCTAATGAAGATTGGGATAGTACAGATAGTGAAGCAGATCCGTTTGCCACAAAAAAATCAAAAATTAGCTTGGCGGACATGGACTATGTAAGCTGGCGGCGTGATTTGCAGGCGGATCTTGAAAGTCTGGAATTACTTCTTATCATGCTGCAAGACATTACTCCGCAGCACGACAGCAAGTTGCAAATGCTCATATCCGACTTAAAGGAAAAGTTTGAGCATCCCATTAATGAAGGCAATAAGAAAGTGTTGATATTTACCGCTTTTGCCGATACCGCCGATTATCTCTACACCAACCTTGCAGAAGGCATTAAGCGAGAATGTGGCCTGAATGTGGCCCTTATCACCGGTACGACGGACGGGCGATGTACTATTCCAAAGATGCCATTGAGCTTCAACAATGTGCTGACTTATTTTTCTCCTTTGTCGAAAGACCGTGCAGCAATATTTCCCGATGCCAAAGAAGAAATAGATGTGCTGATTGCCACCGACTGTATCAGTGAAGGACAAAACTTGCAGGATTGTGATTATCTTGTCAATTATGACATCCATTGGAATCCGGTGCGTATCATTCAGCGTTTCGGCCGTATTGATCGTATTGGTTCACGAAATAAAAAAATACAGCTGGTTAATTATTGGCCGGATATGGAGCTTGACGACTATATTAAACTTAAAGGGAGGGTGGAAAGTCGTATGAAAGTGACCGTCCTCACAGCTACGGGGAATGGTAATCCATTGACTAATGGTGAAGAAGCCGACCTTGAATATCGTTGCAAGCAATTAAAAAGGTTGCAAGAAGAAGTCGTGGATATAGAAGAAATGGATACAGGTATCAACATCATGGACTTGGGCTTAAACGAGTTCCGCCTTGATCTGCTTTCATATATTAAAGAACACCCCGATGTAGAACATGCTCCATTTGGAATGAGTGCCATAGTAGCAAGTTCTTCAATGGCAAAACCTGGCGTGATATTTATTTTGAAGAATCGGAACAATTCTGTCAATATTGATCGCAAGAATCTGCTTCATCCGTTCTATATGATATATGTGGAGGAAGATGGAAATGTTGTAATAGACCATTTGCATCCGAAACAGTTACTTGACACAATGCGTCATCTTTGCAAAGGTAAAGTCGACTACAACCATAAACTTTGTGTAGCACTTAATCGCGAGACTTCGGATGGCCGACAAATGGCAAAGTATAGCCGCCTGCTTCAAGATGCTATAGCCAGCATTGTTGAGATAAAACAAGAAAATGATGTTCTTAGCCTTTTTTCCGAAGGTGAGACTACGGCCTTGCGAGGTGATGTGACGGGACTTGATGATTTTGAGTTGATTGCATTTCTGATAATCAAGGAGGAAAGCCTATGATTGAAAGTCTGTTTCCCACTCCGACACTTGTAGATCGTCCTGTCCCAAAGAAAACATTCATCGAGCGGTTGGGAGCCAATGCACGGCTAAAAGGAATTTTTACCAATTATATAGAGCGCATTACTTGGGTAGCCAAACTTGCACCGTCCACCATCCATGTGGCTGATGGTCAAGTGGTGCACGAAATTACTGTCTTCGAGATAGCCATGAAAGTAAAGGATTGCCCCACTGATTTGTTTGCCTTCATTGACACATGGATGCCCCGACACTTGCTGTTTGCCTTGGAATATGCCGGACAAATCAGCCTGCTCATTCACTACAAAGAGCCATCAGGGGCTACCACAGGGCAGAAATACCGCATTGTTCGTGCTTACCAAACGGCTTGGCAAGATGCGGACTGTGTGCTGCTTTCCCTGCAAGGGCTGTCTATGGATGCCATTTATGATAACTTTGTGCTCCAAATAGCAGGAGGTCTAATTACATCTTCTGCAACCAACTTGCGGCAAGCCATTGAGGAAACTGCCAAAATGGAGGATCTACAGGGCAAAATAGCCACACTCGAAAAACGCATGACTATAGAGAGGCAACCGCAGAAAAAATTTGCATTACATCAAGAAATACTTAAACTGAGAAAACAATTATGAGTATATCGACGCTTAATAGTGAGATAACAAGGTTGACAAACGATATTGTCACCTTGCAAAACAAATTGGCTCGTGAAAAGAAAAACGAGTCCGACAAGCGTGTAAAAATAGCTAATATCAAAAAAACGATAACTAAGAATACTTCAGCAAGTACACTTTCTTCAAAGATGAAGCAGTGTGAACAGTTGGAAAAAGAGATTACGGAATCTGTCAAGAAGCAGGCAAAATTACAGAAAGACATCGCGGATAAACAGAAACGATTGAATGACAAATCAGTTTCTCTGCTTAAGGAACAACAAAAAGAACAGAAAAATCAGCAATCAAATCAACAGAAAATCATTAAATCTTATGAGGCTAAAATCAATAGCCTACAAAATACTGTAGATGACCTGCTTGCTCCAGTTGCTGCAAGTATCAAAGAATCTATTCAAACAGATGATGATACGGAATACGATGTGTTCATTTCCTATGCGAGCGAGGATGCCGATTTTGTTGATTCATTGGAGAAGGAACTTCATGATTTTGGTATTAAAGTATGGAGGGATAAACTTTCCATTAGTTGGGGAGATAGTATTAGAAAGAGTATTGACCGGGGCTTGTTAAAGTCCAAATTCGCAATAGTTGTTCTCTCTAAAAGCTATATGGGTAAGTATTGGACTGGCTATGAATTTGACGGTATTCTCAATCTTGAAACGACAACTAGGAAAGTATTTCTGCCTATATGGCATAATGTGACTGTGGATGATGTCAAAGCATTCAGTCCATCTTTAGCTGGAAGAAAGGCACTTGAAACAAAGTCGATTACCGCATACGGTATCGCAGAAATATTGAAAAAAACATTGGACGAAAATAAATAAGACAACAATGGATAAATTAAAAATGACTACTGTAGACGGAGTGCAGGACAATGTAGAAAAGATTGCCTTGCTGTTTCCCAACTGTGTAACCGAAATACGTGACAGTAGCACGGGCAGATTGGTGCATAAGGTGGATTTCGACAAGTTGCGGCAGGAACTTTCCGGCAGCATCGTGTCAGACCGTGAGGAACGCTACCAGTTCACTTGGCCCGACAAGAGCAAGGCTATCCTCTTAGCCAATGCTCCCGTCAATGCCGCACTTCGTCCCTGCCGCGAAGAAAGCGTGGACTTCGACAACACGAAGAACCTCTATATCGAGGGAGACAACCTCGATGTGCTGAAATGCCTAAAAGAAACTTATCTGCATCAAGTGAAGATGATTTACATCGACCCGCCTTATAACACGGGCAGTGACTTCGTGTATGAGGATGACTTTGCAGAATCGGCAGAGGACTATCGTTCACGTTCCGGCCAGTATGACGAACAGGGCAACCGCCTTGTAACCAATACAGAGAGTAACGGACGTTTCCACACTGATTGGCTCAATATGATTTATCCGCGCCTTAAAGTAGCTCGTGACTTGCTCACCGAGGATGGGGTGATATTTATCTCCATTGATGATAATGAGGTTGAGAATTTGAGAAAAATTTGTGATGAAATCTTTGGGGAAAATAATAATATCGCTCAATTAGTGATAGAAAATAATCCAAGAGAACGTCAATCTGATATGTTTTTTGCAACTTCACATGAATATTTATTGTGTTATGCAAAGAATGTAAATTTTGCTGTAATCAAAGGAATGGCATTAACATCCGAACAAATCTCTGAGTATAAATATGAAGATGAGAGAGGGTTATATAGGTTGTTAGGACTTAGGCAACGAGGGGTCGCGTCGTTAAGAGAAGATAGACCTGATATGTTTTTCCCAATTTGGGTAAATCCAGAGGATGGGAAAATATCCTTAAATTCTGTTGATAGCTGGGAAAAAGTTATACCTAAGAAATCAGATGGAAGAGAGGGACGTTGGATGTGGGGAAAGCAGAAATGTATAAATGACAGTGACCGACTTGTTGCAAGGCTAATTAAAAATCGTGGTGAATATGATATATTTGTAAAGGATTATCTTGATAGAGGTGATAACATACGCACCAGAAAACTTAAAACTGTTTGGATAGATAAAACGCTTAATAATCAAGTTGGTACACAAGAGGTAAAAGCTGTTTTAGGCGGAGATTATATGTCGTTTCCAAAATCAACAAAGTATATTAAAACTATTATTCAAATATCTTCAAAACAAGATTCTCTCATCCTTGACTTCTTCTCAGGATCCGCCACTACCGCCCATGCTGTGATGCAACTCAATGCCGAAGATGGTGGCAACCGTAAGTTTATCATGGTACAGCTTCCAGAGCTTACAGATGAGAAGAGCGAGGCATACAAGGCTGGCTATAAGACAATTTGTGAAATTGGTAAGGAGCGTATTCGTCGAGCTGGCTGCAAGATAAAAGAAGAATCTCCTTTGACCACACAGAATCTTGACACAGGTTTCCGTGTGTTGAAACTTGACAGCACCAATATGGAGGACATCTATTATGCGCCAGGCGACATCAATCAGGCCAACCTCTTCTCGCTCGTGGACAACGTGAAACCCGACCGAACCTCGGAAGACCTGCTTTTTCAAGTGATGCTGGAACTTGGAGCTACACTCGACAGCAAAATTGAGCACAGTTTGATAGATGGCAAGACCGTATGGAACGTGGCAGATGGGTACATCGTGGCTTGCTTCGACAAGGATGTGACCGATGATGTGGTGAAAGCCATCGCCAAGATGCAGCCGCAGTATGCCGTATTGCGCGATACGTCAATGGCCAACGACAGCACCGCCACCAACTTTGAGCAGATATTCAAGACTTATTCACCAAACACTACGACCAAAATATTGTAAGCACATGAAACTGCAATTTAAGATACAACAATACCAGACCGATGCGGTAGAAAGCATAGTCAAGGTGTTTGCAGGGCAGCCCAACAACGGACTGCTCACCTATAAGGTAGACCAAGGTAAAGTCTATGTGGTGGCCGGTGGCAAAAAGATTGAAGTGAAAGACCTTGGGCTCAATCAAAACGACACGGGATATAAAAACAGCGACATCTTGCTTGATGATGAGCGTTTGCTCGAAAATATCCACTTCGTGCAGACGCAAAACAATATACATCTGTCCAAAGAACTGATTCATAAGTTGGGCCGTTGTCAATTAGACGTGGAAATGGAAACTGGTACAGGCAAAACATATGTTTACATAAAAACCATGTTTGAATTGAATCAGCTTTATGGCTGGACAAAGTTCATTGTGGTGGTGCCATCCATTGCCATACGTGAGGGAGTAATGAAAAGTTTTGATATTACATCCGATCACTTCATGGAACTCTATGGTAAGCGGGCACGGTATTTTATTTACAACAGTGACAATCTGTCGCAGATAGACAGCTATTCGCAAAGTGCCGACATCAACGTAATGATTATCAACACGCAAGCCTTCAATACCTCGCTGAAAGAAGGAGCGAAGAACAAGGCTGCACGCATCATATACGACAAGCGCGATGAGTTTGGATCACGCCGACCCATTGATGTGATAGCAGCCAACCATCCGATTATCATCCTTGACGAGCCGCAGAAGATGGGTGGTGCAGCCACGCAGACAGCCCTTAAACGCTTTAACCCTCTCTTTACACTCAATTATTCGGCCACGCACAAGGAGAGCCACAACCCGGTTTACGTGTTGGATGCACTGGATGCCTACAACCAGAAGCTCGTAAAACAGATAGAGGTCGTAGGCTTCGAACTGAAAAACCTTAAAGGTACAGACGGTTATCTGTTCCTTCAAGAAATTGTGCTTTCCAAGAATAAAGCTCCACAAGCCAGATTTGAGTTTGAGCAACAAAGTACTACTGGAAGCATCAAACGCACGTCAAAGCTGTTTTCCGTGGATGATAGCATTTACTACGCCTCCGGGCAAATGGGGCAATACGAAGGGCTGACCATCGCGGATATCCATGTGGACCAATACCGTGCGGAATTGAGCAAGGTGGTGTTCACTAATGGAATGGAGATGCACGTAAAAGACATCACGGGCAATGTGGAAGCCGACCACAAGGCACGCATACAGATACGCGAAACCATCTGCGCGCATTTCCAAAAAGAAAGCCGGTTGTTCCATCGAGGTATTAAGTGTCTGTCGCTTTTCTTCCTCGATGAAGTGAGAAATTATCGCCAATACGATGAAGAGGGCAACCAATTGCTTGGGCGATATGGCGAGATATTTGAACAAGAGTACAAAGCTGCATTGAACGAGGCTCAAAACATGTTTGACCCGGAATATATGTCCTATCTTGGAAGTATTTCGGCAAGCAGAACTCACGCCGGTTATTTCTCTATAGACAAGAAAGGCCGCGCCGTGAACAGTGAGGTAAAACGGGGCACAGACATGAGCGACGACATTTCGGCCTATGACCTTATCCTGAAGAACAAGGAAAGGTTGCTGAGTCTTGACGAGCCTGTGCGTTTCATTTTCTCGCACTCCGCTCTGCGCGAAGGCTGGGACAATCCGAATGTGTTCCAGATATGTTCGCTCCGTCAGTCAAACAGCGTCAGCCAGAAGCGTCAAGAGGTGGGGCGCGGACTACGACTTTGCGTGGATTCGCATGGCGTAAGGCAAGACAACGATGTGCTGCCTGACGAGGTACATAAGATAAATGTGTTGACAGTTATCGCCTCTGAAGGCTATGCTACATTCGCTGCTGACCTTCAGAAAGACATCCGTGCCGACCTGTATGACCGTCCTACAAAGGCAGATGTTGATTTCTTTATGGGCAAAGTGATAAAATGTGCAGATGGCACCACACACACGATTGGCAAAGAAGAGGCACAAGACATCTATTTCACGCTTCGCATGAACGGATACATAGATAAGAAAGGCGAAGTGATGCCTGCGTTTCGTGAGGATTTGGCTAAAGGAACCCTCAAAGTATTCGAGGGGGAGTTGGCTTCATATACTGCACAAATACACAAGCTGGTACAAAGCGTCTTTGATCCGTCCGCACTGGATGACCTTGTAAAGAATGCCACAAAACCGCAGACACCGGAAAACAAACTGAATGAGAATTTCTCGAAAAAAGAGTTTCAGGAACTGTGGCGACGCATCAACCATAAGTATGCCTACATCGTTGATTTCAACAGCGAGGAATTGATAGAGAAAGCATACACACATATTAACGCTGAATTGCACGTGTCGAAGTTGCGATATGTAGTCACCCGTGGCCGTCAGAAAGACGAAATAACCCATGATGAGATGAAGCAAGGCGAGATGTTGCAGCAGAATGAACAGGAGCAAGTGGTTTTGCGAACCGATACAAGTAGCCATGTGAAGTACGATCTGTTAGGCAAGATTGCAGCCGACACCAAGCTCACACGCCTCACGGTGGCCACTATCCTGTCAAAGATAAGTGCTGAGAAGTTCAATATGTTCAAGTCCAACCCCGAAGAGTTCATAGCCAAAGTGAGCCGTATCATACGCGAACAAAAGGCAACCGTCATTGTGGAACATATCAGTTACAATCAAATCGACGGCTCGTATGCCGCTGACATCTTCACCCAAGAAAAGCACACGGACTACGACCGTGCCTATCAGGGAAAGAAGAGCATTATGGACTATGTGTTTACTGACGGTACGGCAGAAAAAAGCAAAGAACGTGTGTTTGTGGAGAACCTCGACACAGCCAAGGAAGTCTGTGTCTATGCAAAACTCCCCAAGGGCTTCCATATTCCAACACCTCTGGGCAACTATTCACCTGACTGGGCCATTGCTTTCCAGGAAGGCACTGTGAAGCATGTCTATTTCGTGGCGGAGACGAAAGGTTCCATGTCAGACCTTGAACTGCGGGAGATAGAAAAAGGAAAGATTGCTTGTGCCGAGAAGCTTTTTAACCAGATGTCCACAGCGGATGTCGTATATGGCAAAGTGGATAGCTTTGACACATTAATGGAATTGGTTCAATAAATAAGTGGGAATCAAGCAATAATAAGAATATCAATAAGAGATATAAAAAGATGAGCCATATAACAAGACTTTCAATAAAGAATTATCGAGGTATAAAGGATTTGACCCATGAGTTTGGCAATGAAAAATTTATTGTGCTTATTGGTCGGGGGGATTCTGGTAAAAGCACGATTTTATCTGCTATCTATGCGGTATTGTCTCCATCGTGGAATATGACATTCAGCGACCTTGATTTTCACGATCAAAACACAACAGTCCCCATAGAAATAGAGGCAACATTGAAAGAATTGCCAAATGAGTTGTTGACAGAATCAAAATACGGCCTTTACATACAAAATGATTTAAATGAAGATTGTCAGCAAGAAGATTTGTCTATAATAGTAAAATTGACTGTTGATGAAACATTGGAACCGCATTGGGTCGTAAAAGCACGTGAAGGTTTGGATAATGATGATAAGCCGATTTCCGGTGCAGACAGAGCCTTAATTGCTGTAAACTTTATTACAGATTACACAGATAATCAATTCGCCTATAACAGACAATCTCCATTGTATGCACTTACAAAAACAAAATTAGCTGAAAATAAAACCATTGAGCGTGTAAAGTCAGAGTTAATTCGCTCAATGGCTTCTTCTGCATCAGAAAAAGATTTATTACAACCACTGAATGCGCCATTGGAGGAGCTAAAAAGAACTGCCGAAAAATTGGGCCTAAATGTAACAGATTTATGCGCCCAATTAGATATTAAGGAAAATCCATATACAGGAAATAGCATTTCATTACATAATGATTCGTTACCATACCGTCTTCATGGGAAAGGAAGCAAAAGGCTTATGTCTATTGCTATACAATCAGAAATGACGAAGCAAGGAGGCATTGTCTTAATTGATGAGATAGAACAAGGGCTTGAACCTGATAGGATAATAACATTGGTCAGAATCTTAAAAACAACAGCAACAGGACAAGTTTTTATTACAACACATTCCTTAAATGTTGTCTTAGAAGCAGAATGGCATGATTTGTTTATAGTTAACAAGGGTACAAATACGTTGTATGTTCTTGATGAAGAGCTTAATGGTTGCAGGCGTTCTAATCCACAAGCTCTATTTGCAAAAAAAATAATATGTTGTGAGGGTAAGACGGAATTGGGTTTTCTGCGATATCTTGATACTTGGATTTATGATAAATATCAGACAACTTTTTCAGCTAAAGGTGTAGTCCTTGTTAATGCCGCAGGTGGGAATAAAATGTATTCTTATGCGATAGGGCTGAAAAAATTGGGATATGATACGTGTGTTTTCGCAGACAATGATAACGCAAAAGAACTTGAATATGGAATAAAGACAGCTATAGAAGATGGCGTTGAAATGTTTTTATGTGAAGAAGGATATTGTATTGAGCGACAGCTTATAACGGATTTACCTTGGAATTATATAGAGCAAATTGTGAAATGTCCTCAAAAAGATTTTCCTTATACGCACATAAATCTGACTGAACAGTTTTACAAAAAAATAGAAGATGCAACAGATGAAAAAGCACAAAATGAAATGCGTGAAGAAATCATAAAAATGTCGATAGCTAAAAATAAAGAGTGGTTTAAGCATATTCCAGGAGGAGAATTTCTTGGTTCTGTTTTTATTGCGGCATATAATGATATAGATAGCAATACGGAAATGAAGAAAAATGTTGAGTCTATACTAAAATGGTGCAACATTATATGATTGATTGGAAAGAATTTATCTGTTGTAATAGAGGACTATTGATAGCTCCAGCTGGACATGGTAAAACAACAGCAATCGCTGATTGTCTTTTACAATGTCCGGAAAACTCATGCCAGTTAGTTCTGACACATACTCATGCGGGAATAGCTTCGCTGCGAAATAAATTCCGTAAAAAGAATGTCCCTTCATCATGTTATCAATTAGATACAATTACAGGCTTTGCTCAACGTTATGTTCTAAATTATTTGGGGAAATCTGCTCTGCCTGAAGAAACGGATCGAGATTACTTTACAGTAGCTATTGAAAAGTGCTGCAAATTATTGCAGACTAAAGTTGTTCAAGCTGTTATCAAATTATCTTACGATGGTATTTTTGTTGATGAATACCAAGATTGTACTATCAAACAGCATTGTATGATAATGGAGTTGGCATATGACCTTCCTCTTCATTTATTAGGTGATCCATTGCAAGGTATTTTTTCTTTTGAACGCACAGCATTGGTTGATTTTGATAAAGATTTAGGGATCTTTTCTCGTTTCGATCTGCTTAAACATCCTTGGCGTTGGCAGAAATGCAATCCCTTTTTAGGAGATTATATTTATGGATTAAGGAATGCTTTGGAGAAACATCAAACCGTTAGATTGAAAAGTTACCCTCAAAATGAGGTTTGTGTAATACATTGTTCCTCGGAGGATGATAAATTGAAATCCCTACGAAGTGCAATTAAGCAATATGATTGTAATAGTTTGCTTATCATATGCCCATCATATAAAGTCACAGATAAATATGGGCAGATTCGTCCTAAAGGTGATGTTCGTGATAGGATAAAAATTAAGCAGCGTGTTGATTTTGGAAATCAATTTTCAATTATTGACGCTATAGACAGCCAAGAATATTACAAATGTGCCAAAGAGATTGACATATTTATAGAGAAATGTCGCAAAGGTAGAGGAATACGCAAAATTGCAAGATTCTACGATATAATAGAAAGTCTGCATTTTAATATTAGCGAAGTCAGTAAATGGATTAAGAGAAAAGACAATCGAATTGTAGAAAGAGAGAAAGACAACAAACTCCAATCAATTCAACTGAAAGACTTGTTCTCAGTCTTTGAGTCGGAAACAACTTATTCCAGCTTGAAAAATGTAATCAAATTTATAGCGGAACTTCCGAAAGTCAAATACTATCATCGAAACCTTTATTACACTATTTTGAGATGCATCGATATGGCGCAAACAAATAATACATCAATGTTTGAAGCCATGAAAATGCTTAAAAATAGAGTCCGACATCAAGGAAGAAGAATTGATGGGAAATGTTTTGGCACAACTCTTTTAACTAAAGGTTTAGAATTTGATACTGTTGTAGTTTATGATGCTAACAAATTTGAAGATGCCAAAAATTTTTATGTGGCAATCTCGCGTGCATGTAAGAAACTTATTATTATAACAGAGTCTTTATCATTGAATTTTAACAGATAATATGGACACAAAGCAGTACATGATTGTAGATTTGGAGCGGCGAGGTGACAAGCGGATGTTCATCACTGAACAAGTTGCCTCGATAAGCGAGAACCAAAAAGGCCTTTTGGCAGTGCGGTTCTTGTCCTCGCACTGCGTGTTCAATTACAATCACTCCCGGCTGCTTTATCTCACGCATCCTGAAGCGATAGATTTGGGCGAAAAGGGACTGTATATCAAAAACAGGCATATTACGGATGTAAGTGAGTTGCTTCGTTTCACCGATGGCCGACATGCTTTTTACCGGGTGACTTACGCCAACGGCTATTATGAAAACCTTGATGGCAATGAGGTGTATGTAACCCGTACACCAATTGACAGGAATGGCGGTTCTACTTGGGATTATCTGCGCAAATTGGCTGCTGAGACGGGCCTGACAACCGAGGATGACGAGAATATTCTGTCCCGGCAATATGACTTGGTGGATTTGAAGCGCGACAATGTACCGTTGGCGCAGTACCTGGGTGACAAAACAAGGCTGGCGGTCTATCGTGAGCCCAAACAGATAATTTATCCTTTCGGTTGCAATGCAAGTCAGAAAGCAGCCGTGGAAGCTGCATTGACGCATCAGGTAAGCATCATCCAAGGCCCTCCGGGTACAGGCAAGACACAGACCATTCTGAACATCATAGCCAATCTGCTGTTGGCCGACAAAACTGTGTTGGTGGTGTCGAACAACAATTCTGCCGTTGAGAATGTGGCGGAAAAACTCGCAGGGGAAAGTCTTGACTTTATCGTAGCGAAATTGGGCAGCGTGCAGAATAAGGAGGCTTTTATTGCCAATCAACCTGATTATCCGGATATGAGCGATTGGACGATAGAAGAAGAGCCTGTAAGACAGCAAGCACAAAATTCACTTCATTCCGTAACTCAAGGATTTGATGCCCAAACACGCCAAGCCCAGTTGAAAGCAGAATATGATGCTTTGTTGAAAGAAACAAAGTACAATGACATGCTTCCGCAGAAATCCGTCGGCGAAGAGTGGCTGAACGGCAAACGTTCTTCTCAACTGATGAAACTGCTCAATCTTTATAAGCTGAAGATAGAGGACAGGCCTAAATCTGACATCTTGTTTCGGTTGAAGTGGACGTTTTCATTGGGCATGAGGATGTTTTCGTTTCTCGGAGGTGAACCATCAGAAGTGGTTGCGAGCTTGGAATCGGCCTATTATTTTTCCCGTAAAACTGAAATAGAGCAAGAGTTGGATGACATCGCCACAACGCTGCAATCCATCGACATCAAGCGGTGTACGGCGGAATTGCGTTCTGCTTCTCTTCTGGCATTGAAAAACAGGATGGCTAAACGGTATCAAGGCTCTGAAAGGAGAAAATTCACCATCAAAGACATTAAATCGAAAACCGAGGAGTTTTTGAAAAAATATCCGGTCGTGCTCAGCACTACTTATTCCGCCAAAAGTTGCATCAGCAAGGATATGGTCTTTGACTATGTGATTATGGATGAGGCATCACAGGTGGACATAAAGACTGGTGCGTTGGCGTTGTCTTGTGCCATGAATGCCGTAATCGTAGGCGATGACAAACAGCTTCCTAACGTGGTCAGTAGGAAAGAAGCACAGGCATTGAACGCCATCCAGTCTGCGTATAATGTGGATGACAGATACAATGCCGTCACGCACAGTTTCCTGCAATCTTGCGTGGAGGTGTTCAAGGACGCACCAGTAACGCTGCTCCGTGAGCATTATCGTTGCCATCCGAAAATAATCGAGTTCTGCAATCAAAAGTTCTATGACGGCGAGCTGGTGTCTATGACGACTGACAAAGGCGAGGATAAGGTATTACAAGTGGTGCGGACAGTCAAAGGGAATCATGCCCGTGGGCATTTCAACCAGCGTGAGATTGACGTGATAACCCAAGAAGTGATGCCAGAATATGCGGATATGGGTACTGTGGGTATCATTACTCCCTATCGCACACAAGCGGAGGAAATCAACAAAGCCATTGGGTCAGACATTGCCAGCACGGTGCATAAGTATCAGGGACGTGAGTGTGACACAATCATCATGAGCATGGTTGATAACGCTCCGACAGAGTTCTCCGATGACCCCAACCTGCTCAATGTTGCCATCTCACGAGCCAAAACGCATTTGTGCATAGTAACTAATGGCAATGACATGCCGAAAGACACAAACTTAGCCCAACTCATCGCCTACATCCAGTACAACAATTTTGAAGTGAAGGAAAGCAAGCTCCATTCCGTTTTTGATTTGTTGTACAAGCAATATACGGCAGAGCGTTTGGCATACGAGCAGGCTCATCCAGTTGCATCTGGGTATCTGTCTGAAAATCTTGTACATGATATGCTTCTCAAAGGTATTGCCCACTTGGGATTGGCAAACACTGAAGTCTTGTGCCACTATCCTCTATCAAGATTGATTGCAGACTGGAATGTGTTGGACGAACAGGAAAAAGTATTTGCCGGAAGCCCTTTCTCGCACGTAGATTTCTTGATTTACAACTCTCTTACCAAGCGTCCGCTTCAAACAATAGAAGTTGACGGCTGGCATTTCCATAAAGAGAGTGAAACCCAACAATTGCGTGATGCCCTCAAAGACCGCATACTCACGAAGTTTGGATTGCGTCCGCATCGCATTTCCACAACGGCAACAATAAATATAGAGGCTATGATGGATGTGCTAAAATAGCAGGAAAGAATGAAAGAAGAAACTGGTACTTTGCACCAATACATAGCCATCGACCTGAAGTCATTCTACGCCTCGGTGGAATGTGTGGAACGGGGACTTGACCCGCTCGACACCTGCCTTGTCGTGGCCGACCCGTCGCGGACGGAAAAGACCATCTGCTTGGCCGTGTCGCCTGCGCTGAAAAGTTACGGTATCGGTGGCAGGCCACGGCTGTTCGAGGTGGCGCAGAGGGTGAGTGAGGTAAACCGACAGCGAGGACGCTCCGGAAAATCGCATTCGAAAAAGGAACTGGACACGCATAAGGAACTTGCTGTGGACTATCTGGTGGCACAACCGCGCATGGCGCACTACATCAGGTACAGCACACGCATTTATAAAATATATCTCCGCCACATCGCCCCGGAGGACATCCATGTCTATTCCATCGACGAGGTGTTCATGGACGTGACATCATACCTGAAGAACTATAGGATGACAGCACATGAGCTGGCTATGAAAATCATCCGCGAGGTGCTGGCCGAGACAGGCATCACCGCCACCGCCGGAATCGGCACAAACCTTTATATCTCCAAGGTAGCGATGGACATTGTGGCCAAGAAAATGCCTGCCGATAAGGACGGCGTGCGCATCGCGGAACTGGACGAGATGACTTACCGCCGTCTGTTGTGGGAACATACACCGCTTACGGACTTCTGGCGCGTGGGCCGTGGAATTGCCGCACGGCTGGCGGCCTACGGCATCCTGACAATGGGCGACATCGCCCGCTGTTCCGTTGAGCATGAGGATTTGCTGTATAAGCTGTTCGGGGTCAATGCGGAGCTGCTGATAGACCATGCCTGGGGATGGGAGCCGGTGACAATGGACATGATAAAGGCATACCGTCCGGAGACAAGCTCCATCAGCAGCGGACAGGTGCTCCAGTCGCCCTATACGGCAGTCAAGGCACGGAATGTGGTACTGGAAATGGCGGACAGTGTCTCACTCGACCTGGTTGACAAGAAACTGGTGACCGACCAGCTTGTGCTGACCATCGGCTATGACACCGAATCGCTGACGGACAGGGATATCCGGGAAAAGTATCAAGGCAAAATAGCGACCGACCGCTACGGCAGACAAGTCCCGGTTCATGCCCACGGAACAGTAAACATGGAGCGTCCGACCTCTTCCGAAACAATCCTCATGGAAAAGGCCGGCGGACTGTTTGACCGCATCGTAAACCCCGACCTGCTGGTGCGCCGCATCACCTTGTCGGCAAACCATCTTATGCACGAGACGGATATACAGCCAAACAGCCATGTAGTCCAGCTTGACCTTTTCACCGACTATGAGCAACTGGAAAAGGAACAGCAAGCCGAAGAAGAGATGCTGGCCAGGGAACGCCGCCGTCAGGAGGCCGTGCTGCAGATAAAGAAGAAGTTCGGTAAGAACGCCATCCTCAAAGGATTGAACTATGCGGACGGAGCCACCCAAAGGGAACGCAACCGGCAGATAGGAGGACACCATGAGTAGATATGACGACATCATCCACCTGCCGCACCACGTTTCCAAGACCCGGAAGCCGATGCCGATGATAAACCGTGCCGCCCAGTTCGCGCCCTTCGCCGCCCTGACCGGGCATGACGAGGCGATAGCCGAGACCGCACGGCAGACTGCTTCGAAGCAGATGTTGTCATCGGACGAACAAAAGAAACTCTCTGCACGCCTTGCCTGTGCCATAGAAAACCTTGCTGAAAAGAACCGGTTGACTATTATCAGTTTTGTTCCCGATAACATAAAGGAAGGAGGCAGATACGTGACCCTCACAGGAGTAATAAAAAAATATGATGAATACGAAAGAACTATCACGTTGGAAGATGGGACAGTCTTGCAGATAGACAATATCATCTCTATTAGCGGAGAATTGATTGACAAATATTTTCCTAACGAATAATTCCAGCCATCTATTCCAAAGAGTTGCGTAAGCAACCCGATTCTAAAAAGTCCCTGACCCGCGCCTCACGGCGCAGGCCGGGGGCAGAACATTCAAGGAATTATGCCGGTGTCCTCGCCTCCAAAAAACGGTAGGCGTTGGCGTTTACAAGTCCTACAATCCGGTCGTGGTATTCCGTATTGGAGTTGCACAGCCCACGGCTCTGTATGACCTTCCCCTGGCTCAATGAGAACTCCACGGTCTCGATGCGGTTGCCCTGGCGGTCGTGTGCCGACAGGATAACGCTGTCCGTCTTGGCGTAATACTCGCATTGGAACACGCAATGGTGAAGAGTGCTTCCCTCGGCTTGAAATGCCTCTATGGAGTCAAGCACGGATATTTCAATGTCGTTATCGCTGATGACAATCCCGAAGTAACGTGACTTTTCCCTGTAGAAGTCCGCCTCCTTCGCCTTGGCTCTCAACATCTGTTCCAGACTTCTGCGCTTCTCCTCCGCCTTGTTCCTTTTGTCCAGCCAACGGTCATGTGCGGCTTTGAGGTCTTGGGGACAGATATACGTGGCGTTGTGGATGTCCTTCCCACATTGCTCCAACAAACGGACGGTATCGCACCACAGGCCGTAGTCGGACGGGCGGTAATGATGCCGTGCGGCCACCTTGTACGACTGCCAACATTTGTCCAAATCCAACGGGCGGCTCACAAAGTAAGCCACGGCCTGTAAGTCCCCGGACTTCATTATCGTCTCTATCCGGCTGTCCGTCAGCAACGCCTTCATCAGCCTTGCCGGATGGCAGCCATCGGGAAGCCTGCCTTTCAAGCCGTTGCGTCTCAGTTCGGGCAGCACCTTGTAACGTGGGTAAACGTATGTATCGGAAATCACCCAATGCACCTCGGACAAAAGCTTCAGGTCAATCCCTGTACACCAGTTAAAGCTGTCCACATACCAGCCCAATGTCCTCGCCCTTGATGTCACCGCCATCCTGCCATCGGCATTGAGCCACAGACGGCACACTTCCATGCAGGAGGTTTTCAACTTCGCCCCTTTCCGGCATACGGCTCTCAGCAGGAACACACGCTGCACCTGCATACCGTCCGCCACTTCAAGGGAAGAAAAGTATGCGGACTGCATTTCCTTGCGCTTCATCGTGTCCCTTACCTGCAAGCGGTGTCCGCAATGGGGACAGCATACCGTCTTGCCTTTCCCCTTATGGTCAAACTTCGCTCCGCAGTCGCCGCACGTGCAGTTATGGCCGGACGTGCGGAATGCGATATGTACAATGACATTCCTTACAGCCCATTCAACGGCTTTGGGACTGAGGGCGGTCAGCTTCACGTTGGAAGCCGCCACCGCCTTTTCAAATCTGTTCCTCGGTTTCATGGCTCAAAAGTTGTCAAAGAGTGATAATGTCGGTTGGCTGTCAGTCTGCGGCTTGTGTGCTTTCGGCCTTGCATTGCGTGCCTGTATCTTGCGCAGCTCCTCGTCCTGATAGCGTTTGAGCGCGAGTGCCCTCTGTTCCGCCTTTTCTTCTTCCGTCAGTTCGATATGATGGTTGACCACCACGTTACAGGACAGCGGTTTGCCGATTTCAAGTTCCGGCTCGTCTATGACGTGTACCGCCATTGAATATATCTCGCTGTCCGAGAAACCACAGCAGCCGGAGTTCTTTACTTCATTAAGAATGAATGTTATCACATCGTCCATGGTGCGTGCCGTGGTTTCATACTTGGCACGGAAAAGTTCATCTTCCTTTGCCCTCTGGTCAAGATAACCCTTGATAATCTCCTTGAAATGTTCTGTTCCTTTCATATGTCCTTGTTTTTACGTTGATAAAATCCATACGGTTAAATCGGCAGTCCTGCCAGCAGTTCCAAAAATGGTATGGTATTGATGTCCCTGTCGAAGCGCACCTGCCAGTCCGGCCTTGCCAGTAAGGAGGGCATGAACTTCTTTACCACAAACCGTCCGTTGTCGTTTGAATAACAATCTATTATAGCGAAGTTCACCCCGTCCTTGCGGATGTGGGCGAAGAAGGGCGGCATACTGCAGAAGCACTTGCGGATGCTCTCCCTGTCCCACAACAGGGTAAGCTCGTAGATACTGCCTTTGTAGCTTGCACTTTCCTTTCTGTCAATGAGTTTTATTTCCATAATGCCTGAATTTTTGAAGTCCTAATCTTTTTCCCTTTTGTTTGAAGCCTTGCGGCTTCCGCTCCGGGAAGTTTTTACGATACGGCATGACGGAAGGAGCAAGGGGCAAAAGGCGGACGTGACAAGTGAAAAGAGGCCGGAATACCCGATTTGGCACAAATCGCGGAAGGCTGCCGGACGCTTTTCACGCAGGCAAGAGGAGCGTCGTTCGCCGCCGCCCCGGCCTTCCGTTGCTTTGTATCGGAAAACCGGACGGAGCGGAACGCCCACAGGTTCAAAAACAGAAAATCCCGATGCCATAACCGATGACACCAGGATTTCAAGATAAGATATTCAGGAACAAAGTTTATGAAGCCTACGGCAAGGGTATCTCAAACGACTTCACCACGCATTGCGCCTCCTTGTCCAGGATGAACCAGTATTCGGAATGATAGCTTCGGCCGTCCGCGTCCACGCCCTCGAAATCGACCTTGACCTTCCATCCGCTGAACGGTTGCGGACTCCCGTCAAGCGGGCCGCCGAAGTCCATCAGCCGCCTCAGGCTTGACATGGCCGACATCTGCCGCTCCATCAGGGCTGCCGTTTCCTTGTCGTCCGGATTGAAGTTCTCCAGCCCGTCCGTCACATCCATCACCTTCCTGTTGATTTCCACCATAGCCAGAGAGAGGGCCATCTTTTCCTCCTGCGTAATGTAGGTATGCCCGAACACGGAATCCGGCTTGCTGACAGCCAATATCCGTATGTATTCGGGATTGTACACTGATGCCTTCAATGCCTTTTCGGCCATGTCCGCCGCGCGGCCGTCCAGATTGTCCGCACAGCAGACAAAGTAGAACACACCACCCCAGAACA
>JABLTK010005055.1_pt1 | contig 23674 bp, 37 predicted proteins | sample 7160131 | NCBI WGS metagenome assembly JABLTK01 (sample SAMN14651221, study PRJNA627086) | human gut metagenome | isolation source: feces | host: Homo sapiens
CGGATCAGTTCCTGCTTCTGCTGTGCCAGGGTAGTTTCTTTCCGGTTCAGTACCCGGGAAACAAAGGATGAATCTCGACACCTTGTTGTCAAGAAGGCAATTGCGTAAGAGTGATTGTGGTTGATAAAGGGCAGAAATGTACTAGAAGAGATGTCAAATGCAGAAATTCCAACAGATAATGATGGTGAGACGGATTTTGTGGATGATTTGATGGATATGGATGGTGGCAAAGATGCATTAACAATGTATGGATTTAGCTCGATCGAAAGTCGGTTAGAGGCGAAACGGGCAGAGCAGGAGAAGAAAGAGAAGGAAAAGAAGAAGAAGAATTGGTTGATTAGCCGTGTATCACAAGTATTATCCAGTTGGTGGTATTGTGTTTGTTCAAACAAATTCACACCATAGCATATTAACAGCAATCGCGAAAGACCAGAAACTACTCAAGTAGTGATAGTTCAAACAGGTTTTACACCTTACCCTCACTCTCGCTCCCCTTTGCTGAACTAAACTTATACTGAAGATTCATTCCTACCTTTCATGGACGGTAACATGTTCACTCATAAAAGGCTTACTATCGGGATTCAATGGAGTAGAACTGAGCGGAATGCCACGTCCATAATCATTTCCACCCCCTACAATTAAATCTCTTTCTTCTCATCTACCATAAGGTCCATAAGGCATCATATACCCTTGTTGAGAGTACAGATCCATATCAACAGGATACATCTGATAGGGATATACATGATCCCCTCCTTCATAATAAGTATGAAGAAACTTGCAATTCTTCCTCTGACACTGACCACGTAAGAAATCACGACAAATCTGAGAATTCCTCTATTCATTACAATTCTATTGAATGCTTACAGCAGGACGAATACTATCATTCGTCTCAGCACCTAAATTTCACCTCTCTTATTCAATCCTACTCTCATACACATGCATAAACTTACAACTTTCCCCTCGAGTACACTTCCCATTCCGGAAATCTCGACATGCATATGGAAGTTTCTTTGTTCCTTCTTGTGTTGGATATGACGAGTGAACAGCTGGTTTGGATACAGGCTCTTCGACTTGTTCAACTGGAATCGGTGAATAGGGTTGAGAAGCAGGTCCATTATCCATCATATCCTGCTTCAGTGATTGAGAGCGATTATCTACTAGAAATGAATAAGGTTAACAAACCTAACAAGAAACAAGACCTGAAGCGTGGCGTGAGTGATGACTTGAGACAGATGTTTCTGGCACTGCCCCTAACAGACTAAAAGAAGGAGACATCATGGACATCTCCTGAACCGATGAACAGGAATCCATACGATAATGAGAAGGACGCTCGGAGAAAACCGAAGGTGCTGGAAAAGGAGGTGGAGTGCGCATATACTGGTTTAGTGTCTCAGACTCGGAGAAAAGAGGTGGCTCGCTTAAGAGTTGTGAACCAAAATCGCCACCTTGATTCAAACCAAGCGTCGAAGATCCACGTTCATAACGTCTTAATCCAAGTTCGCTATTCGTTCCAAGAAGCGATAGCGTGGGACGATGACCTCGAAAGGGTTCTGAAACATCGAAACCGTAATTGGAATTCTGACCCTTTGGATTCAAGAGTGTCCTTGTAGACACATAGCCTCGACCTAAGTCCGAATTATCAAGTCCATAGCTATCCTGAAAGGCTATATCATCACCAAATCCATATAGAAAATCGTCATCATTATACTCCTGATCGAAAATCAGAGATCGATGGGGAATGTGGTGAGATGACGCACCTAAAGCAGTATAGTAGTCACTCTCCACTAAATTTGCATTATCACGAACCGAAGAGTAATCTGAACCATTTGTATCTTGATTCAGATGGCCGGCTGACACTTGCTGACCATGGCTATCTACAAGGCTAAAAGAGGAACCAATCTAACTACAATCATGTAATAAACTTCCACTACTATTAGAATTATTCATTATTACCACTCGTTGAGAAATTGTTAGTACAAACCACACTACAGTAGGAAGTCTCCAGTAACCTAGAAAACAATAGGAGCCAACAAAGGTAATTACCCCACGCACACTTTCAATGATGTTAACTGGAAGCTCAAAAACCGCGGTTCTATATTGTTTGTTCTGGAAGCATGCGACAATTGTGTTCACTCCTACTTATTGGAAGTAGCACAGTGAGTTGCAGGAAAAAAACTACTAACAAACAAGGAAAGAGAGAAGGAATGTGCGCATATCAGATAGCAAGGGGGACAACAATAACTCGCCCTTCCATACACGGCATTACCTTCGTTTGGCAAGCCAGACGTGAACTAGACTTTAGAACCTGCGTCCATCAATACCTCTCATCAACGTCAATTCCCTTCTTAAGAGTCTCTTTTTCCTGTTCAGACATTTTCGGAAGAAGGTCAGTAATGCCCTGTGACATCTTGATGTGGCACCCTCCACAGTGACAGTTGCCTCCACAGAATGCTAAAGCCATAAAATAACGAATAAAAACAATTACAATTCAGACTGGCACCATTCTCTTGAGCAACAGCAAGGATCGTCTGTCCTTCCTCAGCTTCCACCTTCACTTCTTCCGTAGTATACTCATCAACAAATGATTTAATAGTAAAGTGAACTAGAAGGAAATCAGTTGTTTCAGTTATTACTGCCAAATCCCCTTGTAGAGATCATTCTTGGGAATACTGGAACAGCCTTTTTAATAACAGTGAACATCTCCCAAGTGATCAACTGGTCTATGAACAAACAAACCACTCCTTATAGATAAGTCATCTTCTTTGGAGGGACTTTTCCAAAACTATATGGTTTGCTAAGAATGGAGAACAGACCTGTTCCCAGACGAATAGGGATTCCCAAAATTACACGATCACTCACTCCGATCACCTTATCATGTCTGCCGTGAAGGGAAGCATCAAACAAATGATCAGCAGTCTTTTCAAATGAAGCCAATGTCAAAACCGATTCTTTCATCTTCTCGATTCCAAAACGTGTAATTCCAAGGACTTGACCCTTGAATCTAGGAATCATAGGATTCAGTTAGGTATTACGTCATACAATCAGCCAATAACATTTGGTGACGAATATCAATGGATAAACCATAACTGCCATATCTATTAATCACATGATGCATCTATCAAGTACGTATTGGACACTTCCTGAATTAGAACAGTACGAGCAGCTTCGATTCCAAGCACCTCCAGAATTTCGAGAACATGATTGGTGATGGTTTTTGTATGATCAACACCGGCTGTGCCCATTACTTGCAAGAGACCTGTTCCATCAATAAGGAGATTGATGTGCTCCTCAGGCTTCTCTACTTTGTTGAGAACAGCTCGATGCACAGACGGGATGCCGTTCACAATGACCGATGGAAGCATCTCTTTGAGTCGCTGCAGCGTGAAGTACTGGTCATCACCACGAGAGATAGTAGCTAAGGATCAACCAGAACGTAGGGTGCTACGATGAGCCGAGGTGGCTACAGGAGATGGAGGTATTATTCGCAAACCCCACTGACCATTCGTAGTGATGTGCTCATCTTTCAACTTCAGTTTCAGTTTGCTGTTGATGATAGATTTGCGAACCGATTCCGCGGTTATCTACAATGAAACTCATACTAAATATCTACTGGAAGATAGAGCTTCTGAATTGCCTCACTATCTAGCTGAATGTCAAGGAAACATAGCTCAGGTGTAAATACTTCTTTGATGTACTCAGCCACCTCACCAAGCAAAGTACGTTCTAATCGACCCTTGCATACACGAGCTGAGATTTCATCCTGACTATTCAAGAGTTCTACTGTAATGATGGGAGTACTAATTGTAGGTGTTGCATTGATGATCTCCTTAATTCGAGGTACTCCTTGCGTGATATCCATAGAAGCAACACCAGCAAAGTGAAAAGTTTTCAATGTCATTTGAGTAGCTGGTTCTCCGAAAGACTGACCACTAATCGCACCTACTGCCTCCCCAGGCTCGATGATAGCCCGTCGATACTTCTCATACACGCAATCAATGAATTGACGTAACTGCGTTTCATATACAGCTGACTCCTATCCATAAGTCATCCGTTCGATCCCTACAGACAACTGACGCAAGCGACGATGATCCATATATGGAGCACGATCAAGCTGGAACTGACGTCCATTGTCATGAGACCCCATATAGTGATAACCATCATCCTGACCCAACAGTACACGTTCCCGAGATGCTCGTCCTGCAACCATCTGAATGAACTCCATCAATTCATGCAGGAACTTTTGACCATGAACAGTATCTCCACACATGGAAAGGAATCGAGGTTCGTTAATATACTCCTCAGCCAACTCCAAAATGGAAGCTGGTGTTAAAGGAGATTCATGTATGCCGTGTGTATCATAACGAAGTTGAATTACAGACCATGTTCTCTCATAATCTACAGGTCCATTGTTACTCTCCATATAACTCTATAGTCAAACTACACTTCAAATACTACAGCATTCAAATTATCATCTCCATAGACTAATTGAACGATTTCATTATCAGCAGTACGAACTATACCTCAAATCCTTCATACATACTCACCTGTACTATCATAACTAATACACAGATCCTCTAAGGCTTTCATAAGTCGTCTCTGCATGTATCCAGTATCAGCAGTCTTCACAGCCGAATCAACAAGACCTTCTCGTCCTCCCATAGTATGAAAGAAGAACTCCATTGGAGTCAGACCAGAGTAGAAGGAATTTGCAACAAATCCCTTAGCACTGGGTTCCTTAGCATTTGGTAAAAAGTGTGGCAATGAACGTTGAATAAAACCATCAGGAATACGATTTCCTGATACGACTTGCTGTCCAACACAATAGATCATTTGGCAAATGTTAATAGCAGAACCTTTACTACCACAAGTTGCCATAATTAATGGATAATTTGTCTTTGGAAGATTCATCATACACATTTTTCCTATCTACAGATAAACTCATTCACAAATTCAAACAGAATCACGAATATCAGACAATAATCCTGAACAAATACTTTCAAGAGTTTGTTCTGCATTACAACCAGGACGTAATGCTAACTTTCCTTCATTGTACTGATGAATTGTTTCATCCACCTTTGAATAGTTCTTTGCAACGATATCATGCATTTCTCCCAATAAACGAGCATCCGGAGTTACATCATCCAAGCCAATAGTAAACCCATAATCCATCAAGAATCGTGATGTTAATTTTGTTAGTCTTCCCATGGTTTTAACAGTGTCTTCTGGGGAGAAATCTCGAACTAAAACACAAATGAGTCCCTTCTTATTGCCTCCAATACAGTTCTTATCAATATTACCACAGAGGAGTTCGCTATTCTGGATAACAACATATCCATCATCAGGACACATCCATGGATTGGTATCATGCTTTGTGAAGGTAAAATTCTTAGCTTTGATTTCCAAAGAGAGAACCACTCCTTCCTTCTTGTTTGGTTTCAATAACATGCTAAACACCTGTTTTCCAGTCCACAGAGGAACTGGTTTCAATAGAGCAGGCGTAGGAATGTCAACAACCTCTTGAGCGTCACTTAGGAATGCAATGAGTCGGCAAAAATCAAAACGAGAGAGGAATACATCACGCTGAGTAAGCACGTAAGAACCTGTAATGAAATCTTGTGTAGCCGTGATCAAAGGCTCACCACTTCGAGGATTGATGATGTTATGTTTGATTCCCATCAGTTCACGGGCTTCGATACGAGCCTCTTCTGTCTGAGGGATATGAATATTCATCTCATCTCCATCAAAATCAGCATTATATGGAGCACAATCACATTCATTAAATCGGAACGTTTTCCATGGGAGAACTTTCACACGATGAGACATGATAGACATTCGATGAAGAGACGGTTGACGGTTGAAGAGAGAAACATCTCCGTCAATCAAATGACGCTCAACAATATCACCTATTCGCAAATTCTGAGCAGCTCGTTCACGATTCCCATATAGTAAGGAGATGGGTCGAGCATTAGCTGATCGAATCATATTGGCTCCTGGATATTTGTGTGCTCCATTTCGTACCATCGCTCGTAATCGTTCAATATTGAAAGCAGTGACTCGTTCAGGATATGTAAGTTTCTTAGCAACCATCACAGGAACGCCAACTTCCTCAACAGAAAGATTGGGATCTGGACTAATGACTGTACGCCCAGAAAACTCAACACGTTTGCCTGAGAGATTCCCTCGGAATCGACCTTGTTTACCTTTCAGTCTCTGGACCAGAGCACGCTTAGGTATAGCAGATTTGACAAGAGTAGACATGCCAGGTAAGTCTCCATTGATCAATTCAGCACAAAGGATCTGGAGATGGTCCCAATTGTCCATCACAATACGCATATTGGCACCATTCCCCACTGAATTCTGTAACTGAGCATTACTACGAACAATATCTTGAAGGATCATAGTAATATCATCTTCATTCGATCCACCTGTACTTTCCATCTGGACGGAAGGACGAATTGTCACAGGAGGTACCATAATATCTGTAAGAATCAGGTTCTCGGGACGACCAGATACTTCATTGATCCAGATAAGAGGCAGATCTTCAGATGGAATCCGTTTGAACAGATCCAGAACTACCTGAGCGGTAAGATCTTCCTACACATCAGAATATGAACAATCCATTACAGCTGCTTTATCCATATACGAACGAATTTCACTGTTATACTTACAGCACGATTCAAAAGACTTCTCAACTTCTTCCTCTTCTTCTTCAGATAGTTTGTGAGGGTCAATAATATGTTCCTATTTGTAACACATCAACAAGATATGTACAAGACGGATCGAAGCTGTACCTGTTACTTTCTTCACCTCACCATTCAGGGCATGACTATTCATAACTCAACAATCCTTCCCCTACCAATAGGGACATTCCACGACTTTCTTACACAGATCGATTACTTGCTTGTTGTATTGACGCTTATGGAGAACATCTGTGTAAGGATTAAGGAACTTGCGAAGGTAATACTCCCGATCATCGCTTCCTAGGAGACAGCGAGAGCACTTCTATAGATTACTGAAACGAAATGCAGTAACTTTGCAAATACAACGGAGAAGGTTAACTACCATATTCAAATATCCAATATGGAACACAGGCATGACGAGATGAATTGTTCCAAAATGTCCAGGACAGGTTGCAATGTTCTTACCGCAAGTTTGGCAAACTTCAGCTTTTGAGGAGATACCAAGACGACGATCCAAAACTCCATTAGCAGTAGGTTCTCTGTTAATTGGATTGAAAATGTCGCTAATCATAAGCTTTCTGAGCAAGTACCTCACGTTGCATTCACTTCCACGACTGAAATACGGTTCATATCGTTTCCTCCGAACACACCATACTGAATCCCACTCACTCTCTTAGGCCTAATGTTCAATTCCCAAAAAAACAAGTGAACCTTGGTGTTTTCTGTTCAGACACTACATCCTTAACCAAATGAGATTTCTTAGGCATTTTGGTAAGTGAACAAACTGGTTATGCCAATTAGCGTTGGCGAAAAGATGGCGCAGATTACGCCATCCAAAGAGACAATTACATCTTTTGTATTCATAAATCAGTTCTATTCATGGAACCAATTGCTGCTAAATGTGACCATCAGGAGAAGAAATACCAGGTGGAGCCATTGCAGTTGTTACCAGGGATTTCACTACATGATTTGTCTATAATTCGTGCTTGTGCTTCAAAGAGACAGATTCCTCCCAGTATGAAGGATCTTCTCTTGATTACGCTTCGTGTATGCTTCTTATGGATATGTGATATGCAGGACCACTTGGAAAATCTCCAAAAGCGAAAAGCATCTATCACGCAGAATTATGCAGTGATGTCGAAATATGAAGATGAAATTGGTTTTCGACGGCAACGCGATGTAAAGGAGATATTGAGGCTGCATTCGATTTCTGAGGCAGTGGGTTTTCTGGAGAGCTGTTATCATAGTTGACTACAGAGGAATATCATGCAGCTCTTGCTGAGGACAGAAAGATCATTCGGATTACAAGGAAGTCCATTACCGTGAGTTTGAAGACGAATTGTGATGGATAGGACGAAGGTACACAAGATAATATCCCAACATTGTTAGTATCTCCTGCCTCCTCAAAACAACATGTTTCAAATAGTAGATGTGAATGATAATATTAAAGGTAGAACGTAATAAAGTGCTTGAGATACCTTTCAGTGAAGAGCCTGCTCTTCCTTCATTGGATATTGTATCTATGAAACGAAGGAAGAGGGCTCGATCTCAAACAATCACATCAGGTGGTACTTGTGATTAGTTGTAATGATTAGATTTGTTCTATCCTTCCTATTATGAGCTCTCTCCTACAGATTTCTCAGTATTAACAGAATACTGGAATGATGTGGAGTGTTGCTCTTCTCCCTTAGATCCCGAAATGGTTCGTCTCTTTCTCGGTCTTGGTTTGTATTCCTATTTGTTGATTATATAGCTGATTTTCCGTCTCTCGAGTCTGAAAGGACAGATACTCCTCACAATAATTCCAGTGCTATTGATAGTCTGATGAGTTGCTTGATTCCTGAGAATGAAGCTGAGGGTATGGACCGTGATGTGTGAGTAATGAATAGTGAATAAGAGTCTTCAAGAGATTCAAGAGTACTACACAAAGAACAGTGATCGGATTAAGAAAAGGCTGAATAGTGAAGGGGTCTATGAGGAGGATCCTTGGATATTTCGAACCTTGTCAAGATATAAGGATCACTTGAATGTGTATGTACAAGATGAATTGGAGTCGTTGGGTTTATGGAATGAGGAACAAACGCAAGATAGTGATATCTATTCCAATGCGATTGATGAGAACGTAAATGCTCGAAGTTTGATGAATTCTAGATACAAGAATTGCTTCAACTCCGAGCTGAATTACGAACATTATTTACCAAGTATAAAAGTCGATTATTAGAAGAAGTGGAGAAAACAAATCGTTCTCATGTTTGTTATTAAACAGAGTAAACTGTCTGTTGAATAGGGAGTTGTGTTCCCATGAAGTTTCCTTTGTTCTTGAAGAACAACCAGATAGCTAACAATGCACTCACAATCTCAACAATCGGATAAGCGTACACAGCACCCCAATAACTCTTCATCATCATACTCATTACAAGTTGGAGGATAAGAGGAATAAAACATGTTTTCATTGCCAGTAACATACCAGCGAGACCACCCTTACCAATTGCCTGTAACATGGGGAAAACTACCATGACAATGGGTTGAAGGAATACACCACTTACAACAATTCTTGTTGCAGGGACAAAGAACTCGATGAATACAGGATCGTTAGAGAACAAGGTCGCAATCCAATTGGTGAAGATAAGAATGAATGCTTCAATAAAGATGGTAATACCGGCCATCCAATAAAATGTCAACTTGGCACACGCCATAAAACGTTTATGGGACTTGGCTCCAGCTGAGAAAGCAAGCATAGGCATAATACCCTGAGCTAGAGCAATCAATGGCATAAAGCTAATGAAGAAGATTTTACTTAAGGCACCCCAAGCACCTAACACAGAGGTTGTGGCTGGGTCTTCAGGATTTGGTGAATAGTGAAGGACCAGTTTGTTGCTAATCAGAGTAACAAAAGCCCCGGCAAAGCCAGAAACAAAACCAGACATTCCTGTTACCATAATCTTCCCATCATATTGACAATCTGGTTTCATATCCTTTCCAGTGAAATGTATTACTGCCTTCTTGCTGCGCATAAACAACATACCAATGATACCACTAATCAGATTGGCAAGGACTGTCGACAACGACGCTCCAGACACTCCAAGGCCAAGAACCTTGATATACATAGGATCTCCAATAATGTTCAGGATAGCGGAAGTTAATGATACGAGACAAGAAAAGAGAGATGATCCTTGACCTCGTATGAGATCGGCTGATGCCATTGACATGGCATAACAAATGCTTCCATAAAATAGAACATTAATATAATCTTCACCAGGTTTCAGAGTTCCCGTATTCTCATCTGCACCGAGGAGTCGTAGAAATGGATTTGATATCAAGGGCATAATGATTGCCATTAAGATGGCGATGATAATCTCGAGAGTATAAGTGTTTCCAATCGTTTTCGCTCCCTTCTCCTTATTCTTCTCTCCAATACTCTGCCCATAGAGAGTAGATCCACCATTACTGACCATCATCACGAGACTGTGAATAATTCCTTGTTCGAGAGGCATAGCAAGAGTTACAGCAGCAAGTGCATTTCTTCGATCATCTTCATTGTCACCAGCCATATTGCTGATAAAGATAGTATCACATACTGCATATAAGGCAGAGACCACTTTTGCAATAATCGAAGGATATGTTAGTTTCCAGATTACTTTACCAACAGACTCGTTAGCCATGAAATCAGCTTTTGAGTATTCGTTGGCCTCCTTATCTTCGAGTTTTGGAGAGATACTCTTTTTGGATAGATCATCATTTTCAATAACCACAACTTCGCTCTCAATTCCTGAATTTGGTTCAGTTGTCGCTATATCTGTTTTGTTTTCAGTCATAGTTCTGGAGTAGAGTCTTAGAATTCTGCCACACCAGTCGAGGTTCTCTGTTTCCCTTAGCAATTCTAATAGAATTCTCTACCGAATTCTTGGAACTTCGTTTATCACCATATCTCTATAACGATAGTTATTCTTTCTCAAAATCGATATATTGACTTCTTAGATGTATTAAAAGCCAGTTGTGAGAAACATCAGATCATTATCAATGTGACATAACAATGCTGTGGAAAGACTTCCTTAAAGTGCCTACAACTTGGCCATATTTTTTAACGATTAATGATTAATAAATAATGGATGTTGATCCCAAAATGGATTGATTGCTTCGTCTTTGAGAATGATAGTGCGGATAACAATTTGCGGATTCTTGGCTCTGGCTGCAACAATCAGCTTAATTACTCGATTTGGTTGTTTTAAATTGAGGAGATTTGAAGATTCAATAATGACGGGTTGAAGGTTCGATTGGCAGTTTTGGTAGTGATTTCGTCATCGTGATAATGAAACTCCCGTAAATGACGTCTTGGAGTATTCTTCTCTCATTCTTTTTTCTATTCTTCTTATGGTGTACGAACCCTGTAGTAACGACAAGGATAGTCTGTTTCAGCAGCGCTTTTACGGAAAGATTCAATACATGAGGAACGATCATGGATACATTCGCTCCAAGCTGAAAATTCACGGCGTTCGAGATATTACTTTTAACTATTTGGATATGCCACGTGATGTACAGAAATCCTTGGAAATTGGAGATCCTGTTTCATTTCGTGTAAACTTCTTTTCATCTGGGAAGTTTTGCGCTATTGATGTTCAAAAGGAATCTTCACTCCCAGACATCCGTTCGGATTCTCCCCTCTCGATTTCATCAACGGATACTATTGTTGATGCTGGATACAACCGAGTTTCTGAGAAGAAGGATCATGCTTGCTGGTCAATTAGTCGAAGTGAGATGGACCGTTTTAGGAAACCAGATAATGATTTCGTGATTCCTTCGCTTGACTGGAGTATGGATCAACCCAGAGTGGAAAAGGATCCATTTTCAGTTGCTGTTGATACTTTTATGGAGAAGGTTATTTCACGACAATATAATGCAAGTTACACGACTTGTTGGCTTCAGTTCTAGTTCCCATGATAAGGTCCTACCATGGTGGTTTGTAGTAATTGTAAACTCTTATGTTTGTGAAAAAATAGGAACACAATACTTTCACATACATATCTTTACTTCTGCGACAGAGACCTACCCTTTTCGCTTGTGGATATTCTTTCTTCCACGTCTTTTTAAGAGTATCAAACAGTTCTTGCATGTTGGATATCCTTCTTCCTTTATATCGTGCGATATATGCTTTTCGGTAAGATGATCTAGGGAATTACAGTTTTGATTCTCATTTACTCTGGGTGGACCATGTCAACAGCAAAACTCTGTGAAATAAGATATAGCTTTGCTCCTCGCAAACGAAGATGCTCAAAATACTGGATCTTGTTGAATCCATAATTAATAAAACGTTCATCATACACTGGTGTTGTTGGAGTTAGTTTTACGATAAAGTAAGGTTCCTGTTCGAAATTATCCAGACAGGCAAACTTCACAACAGCTGATGACTTAGGAATCTTCAGCCATTCCATTGTAACATATCTCTAGAATGAAAATGAATATCAGTACCATACATGAGTCACAATCTTATTCTTTCCTAAGAAGCACTTGCCTTGGTATACACAATCAGCAATATCTTCTTTGCTATGAGGATAATACTGCAATGATCTAGGATGAAGATTGGTTCGTGTTCTTACTTCTTGATACACTTCTCAAACCCAGTACAAACGTGAAGAATCTTATTCTTTTGCAAGAATATACTTGGGATGAGGAATAATGCCAATTCATCATTCATCAAGGATTTGGGAATACGATGGATTTCCTCATACATATCATCTACAATCAACTTAATCGATAACATATACCATTTATCCACATATCCATATCTAGCATCAGAAAATGACTTGTGGTGACAGTCCGAATTCCAATATTCCGTAGCAGGTTAACAGGAAAATCTTTGGCATATATATTGGATTTCGAATATCCGTAAAATAGGAGTGTCATTTGGTCAGGAACCTTCATTTCCAAATACTCTGTGATTGTTGAGTTCATAAGATGTAATGGCGTGTACATTACAATGCAGTATGGTCTACAATTCAGATCTCACTCCAATATCTACCCTTTCCATCGTTTTAAGAGATATGGGATGAAAAATAAACGAGATGGACTACATCAGACAAGAATAAGAATGATACGTTGAGATTGAGACAATAGTGACTTCTGTGACATTACCCTGATAGAACTGAACTACAGATAAAGAGAACAGAAGAGAATTACTGTTATTAAATTGAGAATACTCCACTTCTCGAGTACCGGTGAAGCGACGGATTGTAACTCCCATAAATCGCTTATCTGACTGTTTCCAAGGGCTTGGAACAGTGATAAAGGGGGATTCTTGTTGTTGGAAAGAGAGTGTTCCATATTTCCTTGATTGTGACAAGTGATCTGTGTTGGTTGACAGAGGAAGGGAAACCTCAGGATGAGGACTTGGTGAGGGAGTTGAATAGGTTGTACGAGATGTAGGGTGAGCTGGATAAGAAGTTGGATGAGGTGTAGAGACAGTTGGATTAGATGTGGTCGAAACTGTTGGTAGAACGGTTGGACTTTGGGTCACCGGAGTCAGCAGATGCGATGTCATGGGACTTGTTGGATGGAGTACCACCGGAGACTGTGTTGTGGGCGAGACCGTTGCCTCGATAATCTGAAGGACCTCAATAGAAGGAAGCTTCTGGAGACTGTTCCCCTCCAAACTCTCTTCAAACTCCTTCCTCATTCGTTCCTGCTTACTTTCAACTGGGAGCGTTGGAAGAACCGTCGCCACTGTTGACAGTTCCGTAACATGTGAGTTCTGTCGATTCTCAAACTGATCAGAATTCGGTTGTAACCACGACATCATCGACTCCACAGACTTGAAATTGTTTCCTTTCTCTTGAAGAGCCCAATTATTGATAACAGAATTCAGTGACATAATCCCATTACGAATTTGTACCCGAATCACATTGTCTTCGGCCATAGATTGGTCGGATGATTCGAATAACTACAAAAGCAAATCACAACAACAAAGTACATAAAATGAAGTGTACTCATGTAGATTCGAGTACATTCTAAATTGGAGTTTTCTGACTGTTACTCTATACATAAGCAGCTAGATCTGCCAACGACAGGAGGAAACACGACAGAAGCAATGCAATCGTCGTGAACAGTCGCATCTATAATAGCAATATGACTGAGAATGAATAATGAGGACTGCGCCACGTGGCGAAACTGACGAAAACAACAGAATGATTCTATTTTATGAGCAACACACAGAACAAGGAAGATATTTCTCCCGATAATACTCAACAGAGACGGTCCTATCGTGGATGTGTACTGGGAGGTAAAACAAGAAATGGATGGTTACAATAAGCAACAGGATCTGTTGGAATCCAGTTAGTCATAGAGTTACTTCAATCGAAAAGGTGGATCGTCAACACGATAACGAGACACAGCCTTGTATTGCCAAAAGAATCTTACGAGAACCAAGTTGAGGATGAACGTCATGGACTCCTTCAGCAACATGTTTGGACAAATCGAGGGCGTTATCTTTCAGATTGTCGATTTTGCTAAGATTGAAGAGCATGAGGATTATTTTCATGATACTGATATTGTTTTTTCACTGATTGGCCCAAATAAGACTCTAGTCAGTAATGCAAAAACGTATGAAGAGCTTGTATGTGATTTTGTGGAATGATGAATCTAGAGACCAATCTTCTATGAGATACGCCAAGTCACAAAGAAAACGCTCAAAACTGCTCAACATGCTGGAGTTCCGTTTTTATCTCTGCTTTCGTGCAAGGGAGCTAACCAATACAGTGTCAACTTGTGTGCATACTCACTTTTTGTCAAATAGATGGTTACAAAACAAAGGAGACATTGAAGAAATCGCAAAGAAGACAGAGTTTCCGCATGTTTCCATCTTTCGTCCTGGAATCACCTTGAATCTTCCTGACACTATTTCGATACATCTATTGGATTCACTCTCAGTTGGAACTCTAGTACATATTATGAGACTTGAAGCAGGTAATGATCCTGATAGAGAGTGAGTAACAGAAATGCGTATTGATAAAATGAGAGAGGAGCAGGAAAGAGTCCACATTTACGAACAAGATGAATTGAAATCCCTTTTTTCCTTCATTGTTTGTTCATGAACGGTGCTCGATTACGAGGTGAATTGAAAAAACTGCGAGAAAACAAAGTTAATGGAATACGGTTGATTGCAAATGAAGATAATCTGTTCGATTGGACATGTATACTTGATGGACCCGATGGAACCCCGTATCAAGGAGGGACATATGTAGTAAAACTACGCATACCTCCAGATTATCCGTTCCATCCACCGAAAGCATTCTTCGAAACCAAGATCTTTCATCCGAATATTGACTATACAAATGGGTCTGTATGTCTTAACATTCTCAAAAGTGAGTGGTCGCCTCGCTGGGGTCTCGAAGTGTGTTTGACTGAAATGATTCACGAATAGAGTGTTGCAGTGTCCATTCAAGCGATGCTATCGATGCCTAATGATGAAAGTCCACTTAATTGTGATGCAGGTATATCTGATGCTGTTGTAACAGAGTAGCGAATCTTCTACGGAGTGGTGATAATGAAGCATATAATAGTATGGCAGCGCTGATTAACCGATTGTATGCTATGAATTCTTCGTGATTGATGGCTTTTGTATCATTTCTTCTTTTTATGTTGATGTTTGTTATTAACATACAAGTGGCATTTCTTGAGTTGTTTGACCTATTTTATGATAATCAAGAAAATAACTGAACAATTCAGATAGACATAAAGAATCATTATTACATGTCCTATCAGAAACGTGTGGAAGTAGAATACTCCAAACTATCGGCAGTAAGGTTCTTAAATCGATTTCATGGGTAGAACCCAAAGGCCGAATTGGGTATCTATTATGCATTTCCTGATCACCGAAGCTTTTATGGTTTCATTCGTGGTCCCTCGGACTCTCCTTTTGAAGGAGGGTACTTTAAACTGTTTATTCATCTCAAAAATGACTATCCCTTTTCTCCTCCAGTGATCAAATTTATGACTCCAGTATATCATCCGAACATTAGTAGTCAAGTATTAGAAGAGAAAATATTTGATTCTATAGACAGGTGTGATTTGTCTGGATATATTAAAAGATAAATGGACAGCTGCGATTAATCTTACAACAGCTCTTCTCTCAATCCAAGCTCTTTTAACGTCTGCTGAACCAGATGATCCTCAAGTAATGTATTTATGAATCAGTGAAGAATAGGACTATCCTGTTGCAACTGTATATCAAGAGAGACCAAAAGAGTATGAAGAAACTGCTCGAAAATGGACGCAGATGTATGCAAAGGCAGATAAGAAGACCAAGGACGAGGAATTGATTGAATCCCTCTCCAAGGAATTTGATACAAATAAGGTGGCAGAAAAGGCTGCAATGAATATATGGAACGAAAAGAGGTTGCGGGAAGAATTGAAACATTAAACAAACAACACTACCCTTTGTTCTAAAGAAACGACTAGTCTAGCTTGGAAAACACTCGGAGATCGTCTTTTGGTACACTGAATCTACCATGAAGAGAATCACTAACCCCTACTTTTTGTACAAATAGAGGACTACTGTAAGGAAGATAACAACTACGATAACCACTGGAAGAGCAATCGCAGTCATAGCAACCGGGACATACTCTTCGGTTTGCTCTTGGGAATTCTTCTCACAAAGCAGTGGAGAGCATAAAGACCGATACATATATTCTACCAATGAAGACATACGAGCATACTTACTATACAGGTCCAAATCGAAGTCTGACTCATCTGTAGGAAAACAACTCATTAAAGTTTTCTAAGATAATAGAACCAACTTTAAATCGACTTGGCAAAGAATTAGACTCCGTTGAACTTGTGGATTGCGACAATCGATATGTTTCATTGTTACACCATCAAACACATTCTTGTACTTATCTAAACATACAGTAGACTAAAACTAATTTGGATTCACATAACCTACTTCATCAGTAAACTGAGGATGCTTTCGTTCATTATGGAGAAGTAGATAATATTCATGTACGAATACTTTCCCACACTTTCCACATCGATAATATCCAGAGTCCAACTTCTCTTTATAGAGATTCTAAAACTGAATGCTAGTACAATTGTCTACTTCGAGGTAATACCTCGAGCGATCGATTTTCAATGGACATGTAGAAGGAAGCGAATACTCGTAATACTCAATGACGGGGGAAATATACTAAGCTATAAGATCCTAAATGACCCATATTCTCACTTTTTCAATTAACTTTTGCACTTCAAGAGAGCCCTCCCGAGAACATACATTCACTGCAAACGATAACTATGCATAAATCCAACGAGATCAGCAGAACCGAAAGAAGGAAGAGAAAGTAGCATATCCACGTTAAGGATTGTTTCACTTTCATCACTCAAATAGCAATACTTTCGAGTAAATTGATGACTCAATTCTCTATATTCGCAAATTACTACAAACGAGTCTCGCACAAGTAAATAAATGATACACTTGAATAGTGTTCTAACAAACATATCCACAAAAACTACCAGGAGAAATGGACTGGGAGATATTTAACACAAAAGAACTGATTCGTAAAAAGAACCTTGACACGAAGAGAGAAATGGATTTGTGCATCGGGGCCCTCATAGTCGCTAGATACTCCTTCCGAATCTGGATAAAAGACAAATGGAATCTCCTGATGCCGATAACAGTCGCCACATGCGATTTCGGTTGTATCACGAACTACATCTAGTTATTAGAAATAGAAAACAAGAACAACGAAGTTCATGTTGGAGATTTCTGATTCCTACATATCACACACTAAATATATACTCACTCAGCATCTCTGTCTGAACAACTCCCACAGAAATACTTTGAATCTCCATATTGCACTGTTCAATCATCAATGTACCAGAAATTCCATCTCGAATATGAATCCATGAGGAAGCTACTTTGCAGGTAATATGAATCTCAGGCACAAAATCGACTCTCGACTATGTCAAAGACAAATACCTAAACTACTGAACACAATAAACCGTCAAAATCGTTGATATCATTCTTGCTAATATACAATTCAGCAGAATCGCTGGAACCGTCCTTCTATGCATCATTCACACTCCTCATTCTCACAGCCTCTTTAGTTTGTACCAATTGTTCAGTTCGGATATAAGGAAATACAGACTTGGTCTTAGCAATCAAACGATAGTTCACATGGATCCCATAACCCGAATAACTATCCGGAAGCAGAATCTACACATCAGATAAATATTTGAGGACTACATTCAATCGCTTCTCAAGGTCTGAACGACTGAATTCAAAGGAGTTCGTTCCTTCAAGTCGAAATTCCATTGATTTCTTTTCTTCACAAAGTGTAATCCTTCTTCGTGAAAATAATCCTCCACTACAGATAAAGACTTAGAAGGAACATAACTGAGAATCCAATACTATTATAACTTGTAGAATGACCACTCCCTGAATAACTGTTTTCGAAGATACACATCCTGTTTTACGAATCACAACACTTCCACTGATTCTATCCTGATGTGAATGAAGGACATTATTTACTACCTGACAAATGTCATTATCCAACAAAATAGTTAGATGCATCCAATGCTGGGATTGATTACGAAACACAGTTACAGAATTGAGAATTATGGAATGGAAGAATTCGACTCGATTATTGGTATTCATTTTTGTTAGAAACTACCTTGTACTTATAAGAGTAGTTATCTAATGGATCTAGGATGGTGTATATACTAAGGAGTCATAGAAGGATTTAAATACTGTAAGAAGATTCGATAGTTGGAAATGATGAATCCTCACATGCATCCATGATGCGACTGGTGTTGTATAGCTGTTATTTTTTCAGTTCAACCATAGCGCATTTGTTTGCTTACTATACAAACATCGCTCACTGAGAACGAACACACAATCATATATCCATAAATAAGTCATCCATTAAATCTTCTGTTGCTACTCGAGGAGAATGAGCTACTGGTTCGGCTTCTACCAGATCTACACCCATCATATCATTAATCTCTTTAGGGGGAGGACTCTCCGGCAGTGGTTTTGTCGCCCATGAACCTGGCCACAATGAACTGCTAGTAAGTCGTGCCATCAGGCTTTTAGGCTCTTCTTTCTGTTCGCTCACAACAGGTTCCTCTTCGTCCGAATCGGCATCACTACTTAACAGATCCAGGACCTGACTCAACACTTTTCGGATCTTTGGTTTCTCAGCCTCTTTCAGTGGTTCCGAATTAGAACGATGCAATGCTTCGCGTTTGTCATCTGCTATCCACAGTGCCAAGAAATCATCACATTCTCCAGAATCCTCCGTGAAGTCAGCAACCGAAGGAACAGATGGTAGTGGAATCTGATCTAATCCATCAACTTGTATTCGCACCAAATACTATATTTCTTTTGGAATTGAGAATATCGTTCACTGACCTTTAATACGAGGTCATTTACAAGGAGAAGTCGGTTAATCAACTTCTCATTGGTTCCTAAAATGACTTCTCGGTTTATCAGCTCTTGTAACTCAGGTTGACTCATTGTACACATTAAACATACATTCTAGATCAAAACGAAACAACAATGGTACTCGTGCCTCTGGTTGAAGGAACAGATCATCTCCATACTCATTTAGTTTCATGATTAATCGTTTGACATTTCGATACAAGATTTTTGGATCAAACCCAACACGACTATTCATTAGGGTACTGCCCACTCCACTGCTTTCTCTCCGAACGCGGATTTGTTCTGGAGACTTTTGAAGACCAGAATAAAGAGGAAGTGTAGAAATGTCTTCTTCTTCCTCCTCCTGAATTGGTACTGTATCCGAAAAGGTTAATCCACTCTTCTCCATATCCTCGATACCATCAAGAATCACTTTCACCTTCTCCGGATGAGGACTTGATGAAAACATCTGCTTCCATTGAGCAATAACACAACAAAACTCTTGTGCCAGTCTGGCTCCTTCATCTGTAGTATCTTTGGACTTCATCTACCGATAAACACTTATGTCAAGAAATGACGGTTATCATATCTTTGATACACTTCATAAAATAGGGTGTACATGTTGAGCAGAAATCTTCACTGCAATTTTTAAATAGAAAATCTGTAATACTAGTGTAAAACATTAACAACAAAGATTACTTCATAACATTCCTAGCATCGTTATTATCCTCCGTTGTTAATGCTTTGGACATTACAATCCACACTTCCTCAAACGATTTCGGATCGATTGTATTCTCCGCATAGTGAAGTATCTAATTTTATCAATAATCCACCGTATAATTACAGCAGGATAATCAGGAACCGAATACTCGTCCGTATAGACTCCATTCTGAACTGCAGTTCCTAGTGCAGTTAGAGGTTCCCTGATATATGAGCTGAGTCGTTTGGCGAATCCACTTAGTGATGAAAGCATCTCTTGGGAAACACTTTGAGAAACGTATAGTGATTCTGGGTTATTATAACTATCAATATAAACGCCTGTTCAGCCTAGTGTATCAGACCAAGGACTTGAAACTGTGTGCGACATGGATTCTTTTTGTTATCTCATATCCAATTCTTTGTTTTATATTTCATTCTCTTCATATTGATCAGATTCTAGTGAGATTATATGACTAGTAGGTACTATTCAGTTAGGGTATCTGAAGAATGGGTTGATATGTATAATCCCCGCGATTCAATTAAGTGTTCATACACTATTGAGTGGTGAATTAAATACTGTCTGATTCTCATATGCCTAATTTTGACTTTTTAAACATATGGACTGTTATCTATAGTGTTTGGATTTCAGTGTCTGCTTTTGTAAGGCATCAAGATTAAGATTATCAACAAAAGTGAAATCACTGCCTATATGAAACAACCAAAAGGATACTTCATTCTATTTCTTCTGATATAGGTTAGGATGGAGTTGACAACCAATATAATTAATACCATGAGTCATCACTAGTATCTCTACTTGTCTCAAACATGTATACAATAGATTGGAGACAATATCGAATGAGATATCAGAAGCTTGATAACGAGCTGACTGCAGAGGAGATGTCCTTAAGTATTGAGTATAGAAAAGATACTTGTTATTGAACAAACACTCATATACAAACAAGAAGATCTATATCACAAGCAACATCTAATCATATTCGCGGGAATTGTGAATTCTTGCAAGCTCTATGTACTAGAAATCTCTATTCACAGAAACGCGCCAACTATGTTTATTCACATAGAATCCATATTTGATCAGAAAATAAGCGACAATACTTGATAATTGTTGAGATAAATCATATATAAGAATTCCCGCGAATGACGCTATAATAAGGTCCTTGTTTTAGCCTATTTCTTCGAACTGACAATGTCTGCTCCCTTACCTAAGGTCTTTGTTCAGGATCTCCCACCTAAAGGTGGATATCCGATGGCTACGTACTAGTTCTTGCGTATTTGTGATTTTGCTAGTCTTAAGAGAAATCTCCCCATCCGTGTCTCAGGAGCCACAATGTGGCTTGTTGGCACTGTTACTATTGGGCTAGGACTCTGGAGAATGATGTATGGCATTCGCAAGCTGAAGTAATTGATTCCTCCTTTTTCTGATTGTATTAGTGAGATGGACCAGGAACGATTCAATACACGTCTCGCCATTGCTCCTTATCTTCAAGCAGAAGAAGATATTCGGTAGATTGTATTTCGTTTCAATTCCTTTCTAGTTATTGCAAGGTTGAGGAGAAGAACCTGAAGAATGAGGCGGAGGTGATGAAGGACATCCCTGGATGGGAAGTTGGAAAGAGTGTTTACAACAGTCGCAAGTGGGTGCCTCGTCCACAGTATTAACGAAAGTGAATCCTTTTTTTATCATTTGTTCTTTGTTTGTGTACAACAGATGAAGTGTTCTGACTTCTTCAGATCTACCTGATTCGATTACAACAAACAGAAATACATGCTGTCATCTTCTTCACGGATCTTCTGGACTCTCATCTCATGTAGACGATTCTCATACTCAATCTTTTCTTCTGTATCGAGTTTCTTCCACATTTCTTTCAGAAGGTTTGTAGCTTCTTCTTTACTGATACCTGACCATTATCCTAACTATCCACCCCAACCTTGATGTTGCTTCAAAAGTTGTTTGCGTGATTCTTTGGCATACAGAGCAAACGCACTTTGAGGAATTAATCTCCTGCTATTGTGACCGACACTCACCTTTTCAGCCTTCTCCGCATACTCCTTCTTATCGTTATCATCCAGCTCTCTCCATTGCTTCGCAATATCCTTCATCAAATCCCTAGAAGTGGTATCTATTCATCATTCTCCAGTAGTAACTCCACCTTCTGTCTTCAATTCTGCATATTTCTCTTTCAAATAGACACAATACCCTGAAATATGACGTTCTTTCACAACCTTCTTCTCTTTCTTCTCTGGTTCATCCGTATGTTCACTAGTTTTCTTCTCTGGTTCATCCACACATTCACTAGCTTTCTTCTGCTTATCCTCCTCGCTCAGCTTTTGACATTCAAATAACACACCACGATCCACATTCTGCCAAGCCTTTGCCAGCAATCCCATGACCTCCTTAGGATTCGCTTCTAGTGATAACTTTGCCATTCCACAAACAACCAGGATTCTGCTTCACAATATCAGCACGATGTAAACGGCAGAAGAAGTTATATGGAGAAAGAGCTCTCTTAGGCTTGGGAGCAGTTGATTCGGGCTCATTATCGAGATACTTCTGACGCTCCTTCTTATTCAACTTTTTCCATAAGGCTTTGATTTCCTTGTTTAGAAGACGACCCCTCAACTCTAGTTCTCATAAGCCTTATATTCCAATACCTGGTAGTTCAGTAGTTTTCTCTATGATGAACTCCTCAGGAATGTGGGCCCTTTGCGTGCGCTTCTGTTTCATATCAGAATGGGTAATAGAATCAGGATGCTGCTCACGCCACTCCTTCATCTGCTTAGCATACTGCTCACGGTTCTCCTGAGCAAGAGACACATACTTGGCTTTCTCCTTGTCACTCAATGCCTGCCACATTTCACCTAGTTTGGTAACGACTTCTTTGGCCTTATACTCTAATCTTCATTTTCTATCTGCAGTTGTACCTGGGAATTGTGACATCACGCTAGAACGCTTTTCTCTGCAGAAGAGCATATATGAGGAAAGTGGTTTCTTGGGTTTCACATCATCATCTTCCGTCACGTCCTCGTTCTCGTTCGTTACTTTACTTTCAGTTTCTGGCTTCTTATCAACCTTCTTTTCGGTCTTCTTATCAACCTTCTTTTTTCCTTTCTCAGCATCCTTCTCAGCGCCCTTCTCGACGCCCTTTGTAGTATTCTTCGCTGTACTCTTCACAGTTTCCTTTTCAGTCTCATTACTTGCCTTCTTGGCCTCTGCAGCACCTCTCACTTTGGCTACTGCACTTATCTCTTCCTAGAATAAACTGTATATCACATTCGTACAGAAATAATCTCCTTTAAAACCGACTTCTGGAGAACTAACGATTTCTTGGGTAGTCCCAGTTTCTTTTCAATATATTTTCGGAGAGACTTCATTGAAACGTTCCTGACGATCACTGACAATCCACAATCGTACTTGAGATCACTAGAATTGGTAACGTACTCTCTAGCGTACTCCCTCACCTCTTTCATATCAATTTCTGGCATTATTCTAGATATCGTTAGACTATTACCTCCATTGTTGGCGCTTTGACCGTTAATGCACCAGAGTGTATCTCATGTCAAGAGCAACCAGATTTCAATCAAAGAAATCCATACATATATTATTTGTATTTAAATTTGAACAATCTGAAGATATCTAGCAAATGCAAGAAATAAACCCATTTCAAGGGGTATTCTCCCTATAAGATTCTACCTATTCAGATCTTTTCCCTCATCATAATCTCCATTATTTCAAAATATACTTCTTTCGATTCCTACATTCGATTTATCATAATACATGTATTAATAAGAAAAGAAAAGATAATTCCCACACCGGACAAACTGGAGGAGATCAAGCGAGAAGAGATGGAAATCACTCGGAAGCAGGTAGAAC
>JABLTK010144301.1_pt1 | contig 23673 bp, 28 predicted proteins | sample 7160131 | NCBI WGS metagenome assembly JABLTK01 (sample SAMN14651221, study PRJNA627086) | human gut metagenome | isolation source: feces | host: Homo sapiens
GAATCCATTATTCAAACAGAACTCTTTTGATATTCCCGGTTGAAGGAGACAAAAACTTATCGAGTGCAGATGCGTTGTCTCTCTCTTTTAACTGATATTCTTCTGCATCTGGATGAAGAAGATATTCAAGTGACATCGAAAGATGTGATTTGTCAAGCATGTGTAGGATTGTTGAACGAGACCAATGAGAAACTATTGTGTCGAGTTCTCAAACTTCTTCCTCTTGTGATGACGAATCATACAGCAACTGTTTCTTGTCTTGTGTTAATCTTGTTTGTTAATTTGGTAAAGAAGGATGTGGAAACACATTCTCTCTCACTATCCTCTGTACGACAAGAAGCATTTGAATTCCTTTGGAATTCGTCCTCTCTCTCACTTCCATCACTCTTTCGGTTTGGAATCCTTCCTCTCTATCCAATTCGAGAGTTTATTTCTCAACAGGGTGACGTTGTGAAACTGGTTAGGATGGTTGTGAAGGATGATGTCGCTGGTGTTGAAGCCTTGTACTCATCCAATCCGATTCACGGAGTTCTTGTTGATCTGTTGGTTTCAATTTGTTTTGGTGAACAGAGTGAATTGCTACACTCGATTGCTGAAAAACGAGGATTATCACTCTCATCCTCGGATCAACGCAGTTTTAGCATGGAGGAGATTCTGACTCTGTTAGAACATGCTAGTCACACAACTCTTTCTACGAATCTATCTCCATCTCTTCAATCACTCACACTTGTACCCTTTTCCACACTTCAAGAGACATTGGTTCGTCTTTCTGCTTCCTTTCAGAACGATAATCACCTTGTTTGTCTACTGAGACTCCTTCGTGTAATCAATCACGTTTGTCTTCAGCGTAACAAACGATTAGCACAGCAAGCTGAAGATGATCAGGCATCGATTGAGCGGCAACTAAATGTATGAATCAAGTCCTCCTTACACATAGCTCCATTATCTCCACAATGGGATTCTCTCCTGCTATCTTCCATTCATTCGGTTTGTTCTTCCTTCCCATACTCACAGGTAGTCATATCATCACATTGCCTGGATCACCCATTGTCCAACAAGAACTCTGTCTATTAGTTGGACAGATCCTTTCCATTTCGGAGAACCCACCTCTTAAAGAATACATACTTAAAGCAATCGACTCACCTATCGCACCTCTGGCTGTATCAGTTCTCCTCTCACTCTCTGTTGAAGGTATCAGTCTTTCTTGTCTCCTCAATAGACTCTCTTTTCTTAGATGAACTTCTCTCTTATGTGAAGTTGCATACTCCCTCTGCTCCTCTTCTCTATCTCATTGGTCATGCTGTTATCTCCAATCAGCTCCAGGATTCCTTCCTTCAACCCATTCTATTGACATTATTGCAGACTCAGGATGAAGACATTCGGATGGTGGGGAACGAGATATTGCGTTCCGTTGTCCGAACGGGTAATAAGGGAGAGATCAGCGACTTCCTTCTGGATGTAGTTATTGATTGGCTGCAGTCAGGTCTGGCTGAGGACGAGAGAGCTATTGAGCCCTTGAAACTACTTCTGCAGGAGGCTCGTGAAGCACGATCTGTGAATGAGAAGACATTAGCTGAAGGTATTGTTCAGTATTTTGTGAAGCATCCTAAACCGAGTTCATTGAGACTCGTGAAGGAAGAACGATCTCATTGGACACGAGGATGTGTAGAGATGTTGGAGGTATGACTAGAAATGATTTATCATTAGCAATTCCAACGAAGCGAAGATCCGTTGGCTTCAAGAGTTCGAGAATTCATTCGAGACACACGATAATGAGATTGTTTCTTAACAAACACATTTAAATCTGTTTCCCAAGTATCTTCAATGTTTGACTCACGTTCAATGAAGGAATCATTCTTTCTTAAGATGAAAGGATATGAATTCTTTTCCCTGAAGGTCACAATACTCGTTGATGTCTGTTAGTATACTCTCCACGTTAAATTTGTGGAATAAGGACACATTCTCTCCTACATCATCATACTCCCATTCTCTTTACCATTCTTTGATAAGTAACGCAAAGCACCTGCAGCAAATCCCAACCACATTGGAATATGTGATAAAACATACTGTGAGGGATCCTGCTCCGTTCCACTGAACCGAGTGGATCCATCTGACACCCGACTCTCTTCCGACAACGATGAGCCACGCTCCAGTCCTCGGAAGCTATCACTACACAGTCGACGATCAACAGGACTATTGGGAGACAGACTATCAATTGTCATTTCCGTGGGGATTAAATGATGTTCTCGAGCAATATCAACATACCTCCGTATCTCAGTAATGAACATGATCAACTACAGTTCAGTCTCATTTCCTCAGAACTACAAGTGAAGATGGGAGAATGATCTGCTTTCTGGAGTATATTGAACAATTCAATAGTTGACCAAACAGTACTCCCGACAGGTTGTCGTGATGCTGGGAGAGAAGTGTTTCCAAACGTTGTATGCCATGTTGATTGAGAAACTCTCCTACCATCTGAGTGTCTATGTATCACTGCTTCAACTCAATTGTACCTCCACGCAATAGGTTGCTGATGGCCTTGGCAGCACACACACTACAGGGACCAGACCAGGCCTCTTCGATCTGATTCAGTGCATTAAGTCCGTTGGCTAGTCGGAATAACCGTGTATTTCCTGGGTGTCCACTGGTCACTACAGTGGCGAGAGCGATTGCCGACATGACTACCTTAGCACTGGAGCAGGCGAATACGTTGATGATTTTGATGACGCCATCACAAGCGGCTAATCGATCTCGGGCCTCAGGACACCAACGGCAACATGACTTCACAGTTTCCAGAGCATAGATCATCATGCGCTCATTGGTTAGCTGAATCAGGCTCATTAATAACTCGACACCATCTAGACCCACAAGCTCGACACAATTCGCCTTTTCTAGATTGCAAAGGTTCATGAGGAGACCAATGAGATACAGTATTATCTTTCGCACACTGGGATCTCGCGCAGACAGGAGATCAGAGGAGGAATGCGTTTGCAAACGGGGTGACGACAGGCCTGATCGAGAAGAACTCTCGGCGAGGCGAGAGAAAGTGGGAGAAGAGTCTGTGAAGGAAGATTGGGAACGGGGATTGAGAAACTCGTTCTGGAGCAAAGCCAACACTGTCGTAATCCCTTCTTTCTCACGGAAAACTGTCGAAATGTCTCTACTGGACTGGGTTGTGTTTAACAAAAGACCACTTACCATCAGCAACAACTCTTGAATTTCCGTGGGAATCCCATGTGTATTGAGGATCTGTGTGTTCCCGAACTGCAAACAGCGTACGAGACTGGACATTACATCTGACTGCGCCACCACATGCTGAACCGCCAAACCAGCTGATTCTCTGCGGAGAGTTCTCAGAGCAGAGACACGAATGGAAACGAGAGGATAGTTGATAAGCGAGAAACAGGCATTGAGAGACTCAGAGAGAGCGTGCTTCTGAACAAATTCGAGACGGTTCTGACAGCAGCGGATACAACTTTGGGTGCTTCGGAAGTCAGAGCCACTGAGAGGAACTGTCAGCTGGATCTCCTTCGATTCCACGCCAGAATCTCGAGGCGACTTTACCAGATCGTGGAGCGAGGTATCACTATGACAGCGCCAATACCAGTAACTGGCATCAAAGTCCCGCGAAGTGAAGCGACGATGGGTATCCTGGTCTACAAGAGACCATTCCATCATGGAACTAGTCGAGAGATAGCTGGCAACATGAACCTGAATAGCAAATGGCAGTTGGGACCAGATGGAAGGGGGAGTATGAAGCCTTGTTGAACACGACTTACAAACTCGTTGTGAACCCACTTTGGAGGCAATATAGCCATACTGAGTGAGATTCTGAGAATCACAAACATGAAATGAATCTTACTTCTGTTGTTGAGATGCATTTCCTACACAATACTCTTCCACATAAACGACAGTGATGCCTCCGACGAAACCACGTAAAGGTTGCATTACAATCAGAACAAGATTTGACTAATTTATCTGGAACCCACAACGGAGACATCCGAAAATCCCCAACTGATGAAAAAGAACTCCCATAATCCCCTCTTCGTTCATATGGATGTAATTGATGACTCTGCTATTGAAACAAGCTAAACATCCTTACAAATACGTCTCCACAACACTGAGAACAGGCAAAAGTTGAGAATGCAGTAAAGTCTGATTCCAGTACTGCAGGAATATATAAAACACTCTTTCTTAGTTGATAATCACAGTTAGAATAGCAACGAATACACATCTTGCAAACACGGACTCGTTTTAGCACTCCAAGATAAGGAATGGGCGACACATAGGGTGCACAAAACGTACAGACTGTCTATTCTAAAGGCGGATATTGGATCCTCACTTTATGGCAACTCTCGCATCTGCATAAAGAGAATATATCTGATTCCTCGGACTCACAGAGAGCACATCTCCTGATCCGAGATTCCATCTTATTTGTTTCTTGTAAAACGATCAATATCCGCGGTTTTCTTCTATAACAAACAAATGCAAGAAACTGAAATATACATATAGAATTCTCTAAGTCTAAAGTTCTGAGGACAGTGACTCCTGAATGGACTGAATCTCATTCTACACATCACAAAATCCTGATTCCCTTACCTGCAACATATCTCGCTCTTCCTTTAATGTTTCAATCGTCTCCTCGTTTACTTCTGCAGTCCTTCTTGCTTCGTTCAACTGCGACTCGAACATCTCAGACATCATTCTCTTTGTAGCCAATGGATTCATCTTGTACTCTTCAAGACCAACTTGCTTCCATCCCTGTGTGTGGGACATCTCATATAAGACGGTTGCCTCCTTATCAGCCCGTATTCGCATTACCGTGTAACGATCCTTCTCAATCTCCCACTGCACTCGCCATTTCTCTGCATACACGATAATTGCTAAACAGATCAAAAACACAGGAATTGCGATATATAACGTAGATGAGAAATGTGCAACCATTAGCTGGGATACTGAGGTCTGATCCTCCTCGATGTCAGTTAGATGGCTCTGGGGATACACGATCACTGTCAGTTTCATTGGCCGTTTCACTCGCACACGGAACATCTCTTGTTCTACTGTGTACTCATTGGAGTCCAAACATGTCCATGAATTGAGAAGGAGTTCGGCGGGACAGATTTCCTTCTCTTGAATGTCCAGAGCATTGCGGTATACAGTGTTATCGTAGATGGCCGATGGCTTGAAGTGTACGGAGGCAGGTACCAATAAGGAGAATTCAATGGGCTGTCGTAGTGAAGAGACAGTCTGATTAGCCTCTAATGCGATGAAGGTCAGTGAAACTGCTGGTGCAATCTGGAGAGCTGTGACAGGAACCACTTGTTGAAGTCCTAGCTCTCTAGCTCGCTGCCTGTCAGCGACTACCACATATTGGGAGGAGAGATCCATGGTGGAGATAGGAGCCACATGGAGGAAGAGAGGCTGTGATGGCTGGATCAGTGTGGCAGAGGGAGCTGTGATAGTGGCGTAGGGTTCATGATTGCTGTCGTAGAGCAAAACAGGTCCAGTAGCTTCAGCAGTGAGAGTGATCGTGGCTTCCACGGGGATGTGATAGAGATAGTGATTGGCAGAACAGTCTGTGAGAGAATCCACACAGGCTCCATTGAAACATCGATATTGATTTGCTGGACAGTTATGAGTCCCCTGACAGAGATGTATCTCATCCTGACCAGGGAGAGGGTCCACACATGAGCCATCAGGACAAATCACCATCCCTAGTCCACAGGAGAGCGAGATCGAACAAGATGGACGACACAGCCCATCGGAACAGAGCTCACCAAACTGACAGCGCATTCCTCCTTGCAAAGACCGGTAGGGAAAGAGAAACTCCAGGAGTGTCATGGAGGTGCTCGTATGCTGTGTATCCACGATCACACGTTGAGAACACTCCTGATTCAACTCCACGCACTCACCAGAGGGACAACGTTTAGGTCGATAGGCTGTGCATGCAGGAATTGGAACACAGTATTCGGCATCCTGGAAGAGTCCATTACTACAAAGCGTGAAGGGGAAGGGAGTTGTAGACACGTATTCCTCCGACGATGTCCAACGCCAGAACCAGAAGGAGTGATGGTGTGTGATTGTCGTAGAATCCACAATCACAGCTATTTGCTGGAGTTGGGCATAAGATGGGTATACACACAATGCTGGAGTTGCTGCGCAACGACCATTGAAACAGAGATATGGCTTATGAGGAGGACAGGTCTTATGATTCTGGCAGTCTCCTTGATTACGAACACATGATCCTAACCACTAAACATCTCGCTCATTCCCTACCATTCTCACAATACACAGGTCTCTCTGCAGGACAGAAAGGATAGTGCCAATTAGAAACCTACTCATCAACTCTTCCTTCTTTGATTACCTTGCATCCATCACATGGCGGACAGTGTGCATAGTCCACAACACACTGCATGTTAGAACAGAGATATGGAGTGTCTGGAGGACAAGCTGGTGTTGGCTGGCATACATTGTTCTGAACGAGGTTTACGAGGTACGAACTAACGAGTAATCCCTCTCCTCCGACAGCTGGAACAAACGAACTAAAGGGGTACTGGTGAGGCCAGGACCCACAGTTGCCTGTTACACAGCGGTTGGGCAGCAGTACAGAACAACCAGGGGACTGTGAACAGAGAACAGGCGAGGCAACACAAGTTCCATCCGAACATAGAACTGGCTTGTCATCATTACAGCTGACTGTTTGCTGATCAGATGAAGGAGTCTCTAAACATTCACCTTCTGAGGATCGGAATGGCTGGAGAAGAGGACAACCATTCAGCAGAGTGCATGTTGTTGCGTCCGATACACAGCTTCCATCAACACACTTGATCGGTGTTTTGGGATCACAACCATTCGCTAATGACGCCACTCCACAAGTAGCTGCTGAAACAGCACAGTGGCCATCGAGACACTTGTAGGGCAAGCCGACGGGGCAACCAGATTCATTGAGACAGAGCGAACTCATGGTAACACACTGACCACTGTAAGGACCTTCAGTACAGAGATGAGGAGCTGTCTTGGGACATGGACTCGTAGCACCGCAAAGATGCTTGTTAGCTGAGCAGGAGCCATCTGCACAACGATAATCTCCATTTCCCAGGTGTTCAGAGGAACAAGGAGTGACTGTAGGACATTGGACAGAAGATGTGACGCAAGCACCTGAGGCACAGAGAAACGGAGTATTGGAAGGACAGAGTTGTGAAGTACGATTGACAGGGTTGGAAGGATAATTGCGATTGTAGTGAAGGTGTAGGAAAGAAGCCACAGAATCAACTTGAAGGAACTGGAGATATGGGCTGTGACGAGAATAGTTCTCAGAGATTCGCACAGATGGTCGAAGGACAGGACAAGAGGTGAGAGAAAGAGCGCAGAGACCGTTGTCACATCGATGATAAGGAGCAGGACACAACGTACTGAGGCGACAGGAGGCGAGGTTAGAGACACAGGAACCATCGCTACACTGCAGGAGGGAGTCGGAACAGAACTGGATCGAGGGACACTCTGTTTCATCAGCAACACACTGTCCATTTGGACAGCGAATAGGTGTGAGGAAGGGACAGGTGACTTGAGGACACTCGAACTCCGTAGCTCGACACGACCCATCATCACACAACACTTTCCCATGACACAAATCGAAAGTATTTCGGTTGATATCGTTAACAATCAATCCATCTAAACATCACTCTTCTCATCTGTTCCTACTGCTAGTGCATGTTGATCGGTCATACACACATTCTCCCGTGACGCCGCAGAAATACAGTCCTGTTGCACAGTACTGAGGCTCTGGACAGTCTTCTGGGATCTTCCTGCACGATTGATCCCAACAGAGAATCGGCTGGTCAGAAGGACATACGATGAAGGAGCAGGAGTCGAAGGAACTAGCACACGATCCATCTTCGCATAGGACTTGATCGTTAGGACACTCTGTGAAGGCTTCACACTGATGACGTGTGATCACACACTGACCATTCATACATCGAACAGGTCGATCTCGGGGACACACAGTAACTGAGGGACACGTAACTGTTTGGTTCACACAATGTCCATCGAAACAATACTTCATTCCCGCGGGACATTTCAGTTTATCTGCAAAAGAACTGGTACATGTTTCACAAGGATAATTGCGTAATTTGGATTTACATTCTCTTTCAATTTCTGCCTTCTTGCTTTCCAAACAAGTTGAATAGCTCGCTCCTGAGCAAACTCCATTCTCACAACATTGATTGGCAAATCCATCGGCGTTCACTTGTTCATAGACACACTGTTTGATGCTAATTTCCAGTGAGGTATCGAAGTATTCAAACAAGTCCTTTCCTTCGAGATAAGATAACCACAAATCACCCATGACTGACGACTCGGAGAGATATGAAGGCTGTTCGGATACACTACCAAGAAGGGACTTGCATGACCCATTACTGCAAAGTGTCTCCTCGTCGGCACAGACACGGCGAGTAGGGCACAGAAGACGTGATTTGACACATAGATTCATGAGTGGACACACGACGAGACCCGCTGGACACATCATGCGAGCTTCATAAGTGAGAGGATCAGGACAATCAGTGACTCCAGCAGCACAGCGACCATCAAAGCAACGATACGGTAACGAGGAGGGACAAGGAGGGGGATGCGAGCAATCCTCGAAATGCGCCACACAACGAGCAGAGAGACGACAGTAGTAGGGATAGGCCCAAGGACATGGCTGCTGGTCGACTAAAATCCCTAGATCCACAATAATGCCTTTCGTATCGTCAGTATATTCACCACGCTGGAGGAGTTGGACCTTTGTATCAGAGAAGCCATAGTGAAGAGCCTCAGCACTTAACAACTGGAGACAGAGTCGCATGGAAGCCATACAAATGGTTTCCTTACACAATACAGGCCGATCCTCTGGACAGATGACGTCTGGCACACAGTCCTCAGGTCTATGAACACACTCCTTATTAGGACAGAGAATAAGTGGCGGAGGACATGTATCTTTGTGGGCCGGACAAAAGGCCTGATTAGCTCGACATGAACCATCCTCACACAGTACCATTCCAAATGGACAAAGTGTCTGAGCAGGACACAACTGGTAGGAGAGAGCACATGTTTTGTCAGGACAAGTGACCATGGAGTCAGGACATTTCCCTGCTGTGGTGATCATGGCAGGTCCGTGACCTATTTTGGAGACACATCGTCCATCGGTGGTGAGAATATGCTCCCGTGGACAGGTTACCACAGAACCACAAGTGACATCCGAAGCTGAGGAACAGGAGCCATCAGGACACCGCAGTGGCCGATCCAGAGGACAAGGCGTGTGAATCACACACTCATCCACCGAATCTCGACACACACCATTCTCACACCGCACTTTTCCATCAGGACAGCTGGGTGTGAAAGGACACTCCTCATATGCTGTAGCACAGGCAATACCATCAGCACAGAGAAGTGGTGTATGTCGTGGACAGGTGCGAGTGGTAACAAACTCACATTCCTCCTGTGACAAGCCGCATCGCTTGAGGTCGCCACAAAGGACCGTGGAAGGAGGACAAGCCACAATCTGACTACATTGGTCTCGAGAACTGACACAGTGATAATCAGGACATGCTATGAAAGAAGATGGACAGATGAGCGAGGCAGAGCAGGAAGCACTTGACTCATAGCACTGCCCAGTGGAACATCGTGTCGTGACACAGGGACACTGACTGGTTGGAGACAATGCACTCGTACAGCGAGGCATAAAATCACGATTTCCCCAACACAGACTTTCTGTATTCTCACAATAGTTTGTGACCTCACAACTAGAAACTGACTCCAAACATTCCCAAGAGAATTCTCTTGAGTCTAATTGTGTATCGTCTGGGAATGTCCAGCACTGGAAAAGGTTCTCCTCCTCCTGCAGACAGGTATCCGGATGAACTGTGAGAGTAACAGTTTTAGCAAGAGGCCACTCAACTGTGCCATTCAAGACTCGGAAGCTAAGCGTTCCCTGACCATACTGTGTGAAGGTGAGATTTCCAGCAAAGGAAAATGAATTTGAACAGTCTCCTTCTGGCGACAGAGCTACAATCCTATCGGTCTATGTGTGAGAGAACAGAAAGAAACGAACTGAGGATAGAGACTCCATGTGAATAAGAGTAACAACCTGAATCTGCTTGTCTGGCTCACAAATTCGATTGGAATACGAATCCATCAGAATTACTTCGATATGGAGAGGATTCTGGACTTGCCATTCTGTTGGTATCGGCGTACTCACTGAAGATTGAGAGATGTCGATTGCAAGAGGTTTCAATTCTTGAACCCACGAATCTGCCAAATAGTGTTGTGACCGTAAGTCTCGAATGCGCAGTGTCATGAATCCGGCATACTGGAGACGGAAAGTCAGAACACAGGACCCATTGCCATAATTGATAAAAGTCTCATTCACAGAGAGGAAGTCTGTATTCAAGGTGGAGTGAATATCAGAGATTGTAAGTTCCAGAACTAATTTCTCGTCATTCTCTCGAAGGATATTTCCGTTGGCATCTCGAAGAAGACATAAAACGATGCAAATGCTCCCAACAGTATCACAGGATGAGAAAGAACAGCGAGTCTGATTCGGAGAGAGATATCCTTGCCGAAGCATAAGAGTTCGTGTCTCCATGATTACTGAGTTCAAGGAGACAGTCAATTGATATTCTCCTAGTCGAGGCGGCTGTAACTGCGACATCCGATCATAGGAGACTCGATAAATGACTCGATAAGGAGCTAGGGATACGATGTCCATCAAGTTACTACGAATGGTACTATGATAACGATCATCAAGCTACAATCACAAGAGAAAGAGAAACCTACTAAGTATTGGAAGGAGACAGTAATTGGATTCATAACAGAAGAGCCTTGAATGAGGTTGGTGAATGACAAAACATACTCAATCAGAAACGAAGTTGGCACCAAATTGTGTGTTCCAATAATACCACATAATAATGGTATGGAAGAAAGAGTCACTGCTTCAGTATCATTCCTGATTCTATCGATATTGATGCCACACATATCTTCCTCGTTATAGATGAGAATCGCATCTTGTTGATACCCCAGAACCAGTAAGTCCATTTCAGGAGAAAAGCGCTGAGCGTTGTAACGAAGAGTTATCTTGTACGATCCAGGTGTTGTGAGTAAGAGAAAGGCGATGTATGAATCATCCTTCATTCGAACAATCTCCAGTCGATCTGGAGAGACAAGTCGATTCTCTCGAAGAATGATTGTAGTTAGAAGAGTCATATCGATCATGGAATTATTGTACATGTCTCTTAACATCATTTTGATGGCAATTTCCTGACCGCTGACAATTAGAGTTTCATGTGTGTGAATGAATGATTCGGTTGTGAATCCAATGCCTTTGTCTTGTAATCCCATGCGAGTTTCCTCTGTAATGGTCTCATGAGTGATGACTGTTGGTTTAGACGATTCAATTCGCTGGACGGAACTGTAAGTGGAAGAGAAGGAGGCAGGAGTGAAAGTGATATTCAGATTGGCTCCTTCATCAGGATAAAAAGTATTGGAGAGACTGATGAAGAGAGTACAAACAGAAGTCACCATCATGGATATTCGAATCTGAGGTGTTTTCACAACGGTATTTGTAGGAGGGATCATGATTTCAGTGGGAGAGGAAGTGGCAGGAGAGGTAGAGGAGACAGCAGGAGGGAGCATAGTGATGGGGTATTCACTCTCAAATGACACACTCACCATCAGACATGGCATAAGATACTCAGGATCCACAGGATTATCGAATTTGTCATACGGAGTCAGTTCAATCTGAAGGAGTGATTCAGTTGATAGAGTGGAAGGGAAATGAATGTCAGAGTGGATCCAATCGAGAGGTCCTGCAACTAGAAATACCGAACCGAAGGGCATAGTAACAGCAACTTGTTCTGTTCGTAGAACCATTGTGAGTGTGACACTGAGAGAGGATCCATTGAGTATTGTAAGAGAGAACGAGAAGCGAATATAATTCTCGTAATATTCTGCTGGGGCAAGAAGTAGTGTTGTCTTGTTCCAATACACACACAATGTAGCATTCTCTACATCTCTATTCATTAACGAATGCTCCATTCACTACATGTAATTCGAGAACCTGTCTCGTTTTCTGGCATATACGACCAATTCTTCACCTGCTCTACCTCCAATCAAACCAGAACCCCAGAAGTCCCATTGAATATTATCGGTGTTGGGTTGAATAACAACGAGCAGCATCCCCTCAATAATGTGTCCCCTTAGAATAATTGTGAAGTTGTAGTTTCCAGCAATAGGAATGAAGGGTGTGAGCCTGATAACATATGGACTCATTCTTTCCAAATACCAGTTGGCCTCAGTAGTTCCATCCTTGCTTAGCAGAGCCAGATTATCGATAGTAACGTCAGGGCTATCGACACTAACTGTCATGACAATACCTTGAGGAGCCATTAGTACTGCTTCCTGACGTGTGCTGACCGCGGGGAATGCATGGAGATTGGAGCTGAAAATGAGGAAATGAGAGAGAAACGTACAGAGAGAAGGATGGTGTGGGTCGTGTGTCTAGCACCACTGTGTGACTTGTGAGAAGTCTTTCGTCCCTCAATACCTCGATGACTTGCGATCCACTGTTTTGTGTGAAGTTGTATGTGAGAATGATCCTTCTCTGCTGAAAATCTCGTGTTGTTATGGAGTCATTGCACAGAAGAAGTCCTGTTTCAGTGTCCCTCACACGTACTCGGAAGTTACCGTTGTCCTTCTGACAGGGTAGAAGATCACCCATGGAGGAACGCAGTTGGACAACAATTTCTCCTCCGTACAAATTCCTTTCAATAACCAGAGGTTGTGGAGCCACAAGGCCTGTTCCAAACACATCATATGACTGAACTACTCCTCCAGAATAGAAGATCGAGGTATCCCAGATCTTATCAACATGATTCAGTGTACTTCGAATGTAGGCAGTAATATTGGTTGTTCCATAGTACCATAATTCAAATTCGGCATCCAGAGCCTCATGAACTTCCATAGGTCGAATCTCCATACTTCGATTCCCAGGATATTCAATTAGAAGATATCCAACATAATTATTTGGAGGAATGATCGTATCATTCATATCACGTAGTGTCAGGGACACATGATACTGATTATGATCCTCGAAGACTTGATGTGTGAGTGATACTAATGTGTGTGATGGTCTACGTAATAGTAGGTTAGATGACCTACACTAGAACTAACGTATGATCTGTCGGAATTTGCTTACTGAAGGAGTGTGTCATTTCATCCGTCTCACTTCTACAAATCACCTCTATAGACACGGAGGAGATGGGATCAGTGAACGATTGATCCAGTAGGTTGAACAGAATGACTTCCTCATTGAAGACGGGTGTGAGCATTGGAGAGAGAGAGGATGAGACACTCAATCGATTCAGAACTGCAATTTGATTCCGATAGGACTGATTGAACTGATCTCGAAGATACACAGAAAGGTGGTTGTTCTGTCCAATGTGAAGAACTGTTGGCCAGTGAAGTGAAGGAGAGAGACAAGTGAGAATCCAAGGATATGTCAATATGAAGGAAGGAACAGTCCAGCAAGGCATGTTGAATCGTTACTTCCCTGGTTAGTCGCAATACGAAAGCTTCATTGTCTCGTAAGATGGATGCTGAGGGAGCAATACTAGAAGAGACTTCAACATACCTGAGAGGTTCAGTTGATGAACTCACTGTCTCACCAATCAGAGCCCGAATTAGAAAGTGACCTTCCGTTCTGATACGGAGTGAACAAATGAAGACTTCTTGTGATACTGCAGATGTGACATTGCGAAGAATACACCAATACGAGTAATCTGTATAGGAGTGCACTTGATTATCACTATCCAGCATCACTACACGGATGGCAATAGCATGATTAGAAGCTTTAATAGGAATGGAATTGGAACCAAAGAGAGTGATTTGGAACTAGATATGAACCAACTTCAAATTATGAACTTCGAATGGAACCATGCTAACAAGAAAGTCAATATCACTGATGAAAGTGAAGGAGGAAAGATCGGACGGTTGTGAAGCTACAACACAAACTGTAAAGGGAGAAGGAAGTGGAATATCATTAACGTAGATTGAAAACGTGTAGATTTCAGTATGATTGAGATAGAGAAGGAAATGATAAGAATGAGGTGAGATCTGACTTGTGTCATTTGTGATATAGAGAAATTCATTTGGCACGAAATAAATAACGAACAAGGAACTGGGATCCACAAGGTTGTTATACTCATCACGAAGCTGGATAGTGAAGGAGAGACTGGTACCAGCAAGAAGAGTATCTGTGAGACCTGTCACAACAGTATTTGCAATAGCCACCTGAGATGGAATGATTTGAATGCAACCCAAACAAGGCATTCCTAACAAAGGAACACCATCATACAGAAGTATAAGATCATAGGTATCAGCTACAGTAGTATTCACACACACATGGAATGATCCAAGTAGCTGAGTTGGATCAATCGAAATGTTACAATAAGTGAAGTGAGTATGATTTGTATTCTGCCCTCTTACTTGAATATCCACATGTTGGTAGAAGAGTCCCGCGGGAATCACAGTTTGGATAGAAGATATGAACGAGACATCGAAATGAAAGGATTCTCCTGCTTGCGAAACCTGTTGGTAGAGATACGAAGGAGTGATTCGGAAGTGCGCAGCGACAGGAAGGAAGGATTCAATTGAGATGGCACTCACTTGAAGAGAGAACTAGAAATAATAAGGAGTTTCAGCATGTACAGTGGCTTCTGAGATGAATATGGCCCGATCCACAACAGGCAGATTGGTAAGTGGGATCCATGGGTCCAATACCATGACAGGAGAGGACAAGTCGTCAATATAAACCAAAATGATCTGATAGAGCGTATGAAACTCAACACGAATTGAATGAGGCTGTCCTTCGTAGAGAATATCAGGCAGAGTCACATCGTAAGTAGTATACTCATCACTGGTAGTCTCCAATAGAATCACTTGAACTCCTACACATGAGAGAAATGAGTTAAGAAGACGTTGTATCATGAACAATATAGCTATGCCTTCTGAAGCTCGAGTACAATGCTGACTTGAGGTAGATGACGCGAGGACTGATGATGCATGTGTGAACAGGACACAGAGTCCCTCACCAATCTGAGAGCTGCCTAGAAATGAGATGAAAAAGAAAGAAGGACTCTGAACACTGCCCATAAGAGTGAATGTAAGACGAAAGATGGGACTCGGATAGAGCGTAGTAAGGATTTGACTATCATAGTTCAACAGTGCTGTATCCTCACTCCACAAGACACTAATCGACTCTGTGGTATTGGCACGAAGGGACTGATTGGTGTTCAAAAGGAACGAATAATCAACTGAGGAGACAAGAGATGATTCATAATGGAAGCGAGAATGTTCTGTGGCCTGTAACGAACAAGAACGTGAGGCTGTGAATACTGAGATAGTGAAATAGTTTTTCTGAAGCTCCTCCAGGAATGGGTCCAGTGTGACGTTTAGACTGTGATTCATACCTACTCTACAATGAAAGAATCCCTCTTTGCCTACCCCCATCCGTCTCCGATCAGTCGGTCTCCCAAATAAACCCAGAGGTTATCCGTCGATTCAACATACACCCAGTGTCCTCGCTCGATCGTGGCTGGATAGATCTCGCGAAAGGCTTGTGTGAACCAACACTGAATGCCCAGAGAGGCCTCGAGTAGTGTGGTGATCTCGTAAGACTCCGTCAGTGGATAGAAATAGTCCCTATAATTGACATTTATCTGGAGATCTACAGTTTGTATTGCTGACCTTGTAAACGAGGCATCCATTGAAATACAGTACGAGAATATTCACTTGAATGGAACCAGGATGAGAAAGACTGAAAGGGGTCCTGTTCAAGGAGAGGTGTTCCATCACCATCCATTCTGGAAGATGTTATACCTGACTCTTCCCGTGAGGATACTTGGAAATCATCAATCGGTGAATACACTTCACAAAGAGCAGAACAATTATTGCAAGCAGTAGGATCGTAATAGACTCGATAATCCGATGATAGACGGTCATATCCCACGGTACTCGTAGGAACGCATGTACACGAAGTGGTGGATGGCAGAGAAGAACAAGACGCGGGTTTGGGCTGAAACTTACGGAAAACCGTGTGGATGAGTTGAACAGGCGAATAAGAAACAAAAAGACGGAGATTGTTAGTAATTGAAGGTTCCGTGCTCCCTGCAATGTAAGCTGTAGCTTGAATAGGATCTGAAGAGTAAATGTCTCCGAACAGAATGGCAGGAAACAATTCAGCTCGAGAATAATCTTTTGAAAAATAGTGATCCGAGTGATCTGCAAAGTAATTGAGATTTGTATCGACAGCAAGGTGATTATTGTAACAGGAGTATAAACCGTATCCTTGATTCGTAATTGCAATTGATGTACCCCTACAGATTAAAGAGAAGAAGAAAAGGAACTCATAACTGTAGCGTTCTGTTTCAACCACATAGTAGTGTCCCTGCTTGAGAGAATAACATGAAACAGCAGAATTTGTACTATCAGCAGAGATTTGATTGAGTAGTAGCTGTTTTAGAAAGGAGGGATCGCTGAACGTGATCTTCCAAAACCGATTGGAATCCCATACATTTTCATTTCGTATAAGAAGCATATTGACCGAGTCTGGAAGCTGGGATAGAGGAAACATGCCTAAACATAACAAACCTTCACTATTCAAACCATTTAACAGCGAAGATGATAGCTGCAAAGGATCTACAGGAAAAAGATGAGGAATCCCATACTGGATGAAGACGACGGAAATCCGGATGCATGATTCAACCACTCTACATAGCTCTTTCTGTCTGTAATATCTGTAGAACTAGAGGTGGCGTAGAAGAGTTGCCAATTAATCGAGCCTTCTTTTAAACAAAACGTCTATAAAATTAGAAGAAGATGAAGTATGAACCTGAACTGCATTCTCACGAGAAGATCCAATCCAGAAGATCCCATTAGAGAGAGAAGATCCAGTTTCATAAATATCAAAACAACTTATCGCTGCTGAATCTGGTGACGATCCTAAGATGAAGAGAAAACTGCCAGGATTACCATAGGAGAGTGTTTGAATGCACCTAAACAGAAGAAGGATCAAAACAAGCTGTTGGAACATGACAAAAGACCTCCTATGAAATGGACTATGATATTGAGGACATTGAAATAAGTGAGGAGTCGAAGGTTGTAGATGTATCTCCCGAAGTTCAAATCGTGATCTTTGGTAAGGATGGTGATGTTGTAGAAGAATCGTCTCCAGAGTGCTAATGCAGCAGAAGTGGAAGTAGAGGAGAATTTAATTATTCCTGAGCAGCACAAGCTTTGGATTCTCACGTTTGGTTGTTCTCACAATTTTGCGGATGGAGAATATATGAGAGTCAAGATTTGGAGTTTTAGAGTGATTTTTAGGGTCTTCTTTCGGATTATGGCTATCCATTTGTAGACGATCGGATGAATGCTGAATTATGGTCATTGTTGTTTGAAAGGAATGAATTTTAGGATTTTGAATAGTTGTACCGTTAAAGACCCCTCAGAGATGGCATTTCGCAACTATGTGACTGAAGCTCAAAATAATGGAAAGAAGTTGGTTGTTGCAGGTTGTGTTCCCCAAGGTAGGCACTGAATTGGAATATAAGTGAAAGCGGATTCAACAGCCCAGTGGATTCGAGACTTGTCGATTCTTGGCGTTAAACAAATTCACCGAATTCTAGAAGTGGTCGAAGAGACCTTAAAGGGAAACAAGATCCAGTTATTATCGCTCAAGGGTCTTCCACCTCTGGATTTGCCTAAGGTCCGTCGTGATCCATTCATCGAGATTGTTCCTATTAGTGAAGGGTGTTTGGGGCATTGCACCTATTGCAAGACTCGCTTTGCCCGTGGCAAACTGATGTCATATCCAATTGATTCAATTCGTTCCCGCATTCAAGAAGTGTGGCTAGATTATGATGTTGACATGTAGGCGAAACGAGATGGTGTATACGAAATTTGGTTGACCAGTGAGGATACAGGTGCATACGGTATTGATAAGGGTCAGACTATTGTCGATCTGCTGAAAGTGGTGTCGGAATGTGTATCTGGTGATGGAGGTGATGGCAGTATGATTCGATTGGGAATGACGAATCCTCCGTACATCCTTCAACATTTAGATGCAATTGCGACATTTTTGCGACAACCCAATGTATTCAGTTTTATCCACATTCCAGTCCAGTCCGGTAGTGATCATGTGTTGAAGGCTATGCAACGGCAGTATACGGTAGAAAACTTTGTCACGATAGTTGATGCTTTGTTGGAAGCTGTTCCAGGTCTTACAATTGCTACGGATATCATTGTTGGGTTTGGTGAGGAGACAAAAGAGGATCATGAGGCTACCATGCATTTGTTGCAGAAGTATGAGTTTGCAATTGTCAACATTTCCAAATTCTTCCCCCGGCCTGGTACTCCAGCAGCTCGAATGCCGCATGTTCCGTCGACTGTGGTGAAGCCTCGTTCCACTGAACTGTCACTCTGGTTCAAATCAATCCGTCCATATGACCGGTTTCTTCGTACAATTCAGATGGTGTGGGTGGGTTCGGAGCGAAATGGGTCGCAGATGGTGGGACACACGAAGGCATATGTGAAGGTGTTGTTGCCTCTGGAGGAGGGTTTGCAGGGCACCCGAGTGCTTGTCCGCATTGTGGAGACAAGTCGGTTCCATATTGTAGGTGAGGTGGTGGATCGTCATCCAGCACCTCTGGAAGGGTTCCTTTCTCCTGAAGAGATTGCAGAGAAAGTGGCAGAGGAGATGAGGAAGAGTGGCAGAGGAGATGAGGAAGGTGGAGAGAAGATGGAATGACGAGGATAAAAGAAGACACACAATTATTCCTTTTAGAGTGTATTTGTTGAACAAATATAGAGAGATAAGGAAATGAAGAGACAAGCTGTTTATGCTAAAACGAATGCATAACAAACACCATAATCACTGTTTCTCAAGGACTGACTTCAGTGCTGATGCTACCGTAGCCCTACATATCATCATCTCAACCCTTCACACACGGTTTATACCAACTCAATACACCAGGCTTGGTATCCTTCTCCAATTTTGAAGCAAGGAGCTTCGACATAGCCGACGACACAGCTGGTGTGACCTCCACTTTGGGCTCCACTGGTTCCTCCTTCTTTGTTTCACTCTTCGCCTCGGACTTTGCCTCATCAGGATTCACCACAGTTGTTTCTAAAGGCGCCATTTCCTCCAATGCATAATCGCCATGTAGCAACTCTCGTTGCTTCAATAAAACCAAGGCACGACGACGAGCCTCTCCTGCAGCTCGCTCGCACTGCTTATGCACATTGTTGGGATCTTCTTCTTGTTTGACCGCTCCCACCTCCGGATTTGCCGGTTGAACAGACGGCTGTGCTGGAGGTTCTACTAATTAAACATACACAGAATAAACGACGAGATACTGGAGGTTGAGTGGATTTTGATTCACTACATACTCAGATCACCTATTTAGGATTACCGATTTGATTGTCTGTGATGATGATGACTATGACTTCGACTACGACTTCGACTACGACTACGAGCTCGATTCCTTTCCTATTACCCATTTTCCTTTCCTACCGTCTTTCTTCCGCCTCTTTCTTCCTCTGAGCCCTACGAATGACTCTATTCCAACCTCATCCTACCGTTCAAAAATGCTAGTTCCTGAGAATTTGGATTTCTATTTATCATTCTTCTATGAACAAGACAAACACGAGGTTTTGTAGGACGATCATTTCCTCGATCATTTCGTCCATACTCGTTCAGTTCTCCTTCTTCATAATCCATTGGATGAGTCTACATAATTAACATCGACACGCATAAAAGGTACGCTGAAAGAAACGGATTCTAAACAACAGATCAATTATGCGATGTTACGGAAATGGATTTATCTTTCTATGTGATACTATTCTTATCGCTGTCGATTTATTTTGCTACTATGTATAAGGTTTTGGTCTGAATCAACGTATAGCTTGTTTTCAACTCTTCATATTGATTGTGAAGTACTCTCTTTTCAATATTTTCCCGCTTCTATGCAAAATTATATCTCATCAACAAAAAGGGTTGGATGGGATAATGTTGAGGAGATAAATAAGAACTGGACGACTCTACTAGATAAGAACAAACGAAGGATGGGTCAAACATATTCCATTTATATCGGCAATCTTCCTCAGAATGAACGATCTGAAGACCCCCTCCAATACAAAAAGGATTGGAAAAAGAAATATGATGAGTTTGTAAAACAGCATTTGGCGGAGAATCAGTGGAGCGATCCTCTTTCTGTTCAGCAGGCTTTAAATGCGTTTAGTATACACATTTAATTTCATGACATAGATCGAATGATGAATATACCTCCTATGTCCGTAGTAATGGCAAAGAAGGTGGGTATACTTATATTTATGGAAAAAACATTTGCTATAATATTCAACGGCATCGTTATATCTTCCTTGTTAAGTCAGTACCTCATTATCCTTTCGATTCCAAAACTGCTTTCCGTTATGGATGGGACTTTTCCAGTATGAAGAAGCCTCGTTCTCTTACAAAAGCAGTCTGGATCGAAGAGGAATCCTACATCACGCAACCTTTTACGATTCGTCATATCTATCATTTTGTGGAATCACTCAATTTCCTTTGGCTCAAACTACAGTACATTAATGATTTTCCAGTCGTAGGCTTGATTTGTGGAATGTAAGGTAGATGCGTCGAATTTGGCTTCCCCTCTACAACCCAGCCTATGACTATGCTTGGGATAATGCATACATTCAGCTCCTTCTTACAACCTTTGGCGAGGGATATGGACTACGAGTGATGGATGGTCCTTCTATGCAAAGGTTGGTTCACAACACAACTTTGCCTCTTATCTGTTTCCGACATGTACTCCTATTGGATCGATCATGCTATAACGGTGACGGAGGGTCGCTCTCTGGGTGGATGTCAGCAGATTTGTTCCGGGCTGCTGCCTACAAGTATTCCAATGTAACACTCTCCCAGCCAGAGCGTCATCATCCCTATCACTTCACTTTTCTTCAACGATCAGGCTACCGTCGCTTTGTCAGTCCTCATTTCATCCAGTTTCTGATTAAAAAGCACTTTGGTGATCAGTTGGATGTGTCGATTCATTACACCAACGGATCTTTTGCTGAACAAGTGACTCTCCTTGCGAACAGTGATATTGTATTGTCTCCTCATGGTGCTGGACAGACTAACATCGTGTTTATGCGTCCATTCACAGCCTTTATTGAGGCGTATCCTCCATTCTTCTATGAAGAGACGTTTATGAATCTAGCCAACATTGTTCGTATCCAGTATTTCAGTATCACGACATACAATGAGACATACATTCCCAAAGGTGTTGGGAAAGGAGCAGGACAGCAGTTATATGAGCAGGGGAAATTATTAAGACGCCGACGGCGGTTTCTTCGGGCTTTGATTGATCCAGAGCCTTTCAATGTGCTTAGTGTTGTGGATAATGCAGTGGAGTGGCTTCATTCGTATCGATTTAAGCGAAGTGTGTATGAAAATCATTTGTTGTTTTAACATTTTGCAAGTGTGTTGTGAGTTTGTTCTATCGATCTTATTGCTATTCATAGAGTTGTTTGTTGTTATCTCTAGTACATTTGTCAACAAAGGTTTATCTGGTTGTATCTTCATTTATCCCTTATCGAACGTAATTTCCACTATACTATTCTCATAGCCACTTCAACAAACCACATTAATCACTTCAACAAACATTTCACGCATGTTCACTAGTCCATCTACAATGATAATACTGTCCACGAGGCTGATCCACACGCTCAAAGGTATGAGAACCAAAGAAGTCCCTCTGAGCCTGAATCATATTTGTTGGAAGACGCTGTGATCGGAACGAATCGAAATACTCCAGACTAGATGCCAATGCCGGCACAGACACACCGGTTGCCACGGCCAAACCCACCACACGACGCCAAGCCTGTTGGCGTTTCACCAACTGCTCAGCAAAGTCAGGATCCAAGAGAAGATTGTCCAACGGAGTATCCTTGCTAAAGGCCTTCTTAATCTGATCTAAGATCTTTGCTCGAATGATACAACCTCCCTTCCAAATTCGAGCACACTCACCCAGATTAATACCCCAGTTGAACTTCTGAGAAGCCTTGTGAATAATCTCCAGACCCTGAGCATAGGCTACTAGCTTCGAGCAGTACAAGGCATCACGCAAGTCCGTCAACAGCTGTTCCCGATTCACTGAAGACCAATCAAACGAAGGACCCGCAATCTGAGAAGCAGCTCTCATTCGTAAATCCTTTTCATCAGAGATGTATCGTTCAAAGAGGGCAGCAGCGATTGTGGGGGCTGACACACCTCGCTCTGCTGCCTCTTTTACTGTCATCATTCCAGTTCCCTTGCTACCAGCCACATCCAAGATACGATCAATCAAATGACCCTCTCCAGCTGGCAAGCCAGCAATATCTGTATCCTTCTTTGCCAGAATCAAGGATGTAATCTCAATCAGATACGAACCAAGTTCACCCTGATTCCATTCATTGAAGATGTTACTCATCTCATCATTACTGAATCCTGCATTCAGTAGCATATTGTACACTTCAGCTATTAGTTCCATATCCCCATATTCGATTCCATTGTGAACCATCTTTACATAGTTGCCAGAACCTGCCCCTCCAATATAGGTCACACAAGCTTCATTATCCACTTGTGCAGCTACTTTGGTCAGAATATTCTCCAGAGCATCATAACACTCTTTACGACCTCCTGGCATCAGAGAAGGACCATGACGAGCACCAATTTCACCTCCTGAGACTCCCATTGATACAAAGTTGAATCCTTTTTCTTCCAAATAATGAGTACGACGAATACTTTCTTCGTACCATTCATTTCCACCATCAATAACAATATCACCACTCTAATCCTTATTCCATGAATCTATCCAAACTTCTAAGAAGGGAGTCAAACTGTCAATAGTTTTATCTACAGCAGCTCCAGCAGTGACCAGAATGATGATCTTTCTGGGTTTGATCAACGACTCGCAGAACTCTTTAGGCTAACGATGATATATTCTTTCTTCACTTACGGAGGTAGAGGCAACAACCTTTTCCTCAAGATGCTCCTCCTTAGCTCGTTCCACACATTCATGGACCTATCTATCAATGGATATGTCAACAACTACCTTTTCCGAAGAACGATTTGATACAGCCACATTGAATCCTTTGGATGCTATGTTCAAGGCAAGATTTCTGCCCATAACTCCGAGTCCATAAACACCAATATCACAAGACATGTTAATATCAAAAAAGAAATGACGAAAACAGAAAGTCTGTCAACTTGTGACAGCAAATGATACGCTTGGATTCAATGGTTTTAATCCTATTTGTGGCGCAGAGATGCATAATAGATTGTATACTATGAAATACACTTATACTCGTTCCGAATTCCAGTCCAATGATGTCCTCAAGTCTGATGCATCCATACATTGTGACAATCGAAAGTTCATTCTTTGCATAGCTTAAACAAAATGGGAACCTTTGATTTTCCACATCTAGTGCCTATCAATGTGTAGTTAGGTGAAAGGAATGAATTCAATGATTGTAAATAAGAATGAATAGAGAAAAGAGTATGTGAATGTGTGATTTATTTCGCTGACAGCACTTGTTGGAATAACC
>JABLTK010141668.1_pt1 | contig 23672 bp, 40 predicted proteins | sample 7160131 | NCBI WGS metagenome assembly JABLTK01 (sample SAMN14651221, study PRJNA627086) | human gut metagenome | isolation source: feces | host: Homo sapiens
AAAAGTATCGGATGCGGGGATTGAACCCGCGACCTCTCGCGTGTGAAGCGAGCGTGATAGCCACTACACCAACCCGACTTAGCTCTTTTCCTCAATATTCACTTTATAAGGAATACAAACAAACAATTTATCCTTCCATTCTCATCTCTTTCCATATATCGTACAACTTGTTCAGATTATTCAATGATTTGAAATCATTATCCATGTTTTGACCATTGACCTGCACCATTGGCTGCTTTCTGCACTGACACATATTTGGAAGATTGGTACCATAGATGATACGTTGTTTTAGTTCATCAATGATAACATCCACTTGATCATTATGTTGCAGCTCTTGATAATTCACACACTCATCCCTATAACATAATTCATACCTTTGTTCTTTCAACATGATCTTGGATCTGAAGAGAATGAGAATAGGCACATCTTAATAATCAAGGGATTGTACGTATAGTGGTTTATACTCTGCACATGGACCAATGATGCTTGAATCTGGATGAAATAAGAAACTCTAGCTAGAAATAGCAATTTAGAAGAGGATGGATGGGGAATCGACAATATTTAGAAAGCATATTCAAGCAATTTGTAAGTATTGAAACAGCATCTACGGTGCCTATCTATGTTATTGCCACCGTTTGAACGAAAACTGCAAAGTAATTCAAAAACAAGCCTATTTGAGGAATTCCCGAAACTACACGAATCCATCTTTCAATTTGATATTGAGTGGATCGTGCCCTAAACGTGTGGTCATCTTAGAAGAGAGGGATGGATCCTATGCATATAGTAGGAAAGAGAAGTGAGTGTAATTGAATAGGAAGAGGATTTTGGGCGCTCAGTAATTGTATTTATCATCGTTAATCCTAGTTTGACGAAGTTGCACAAGAAACTATACAAGGAGAGTTAACAGAAGAACAACGATCACTAAATGACTGGTTACCAACGACAATGGCATCATATGAAGGGAGTCGCGTTAGGAAATTGATTTACATTGATGATTAGAGAGTGTCACTCATGAGTCTAAGCAAATTGGATACTATTCAGGAAGTACATTTTGTGTTTGATTATGATCTCATAGGAACAGGAAGGTAAACCGATGGAATCAGTATCTCCTTATCAAGGATCGCCCGTTCCACCTCTACATGATCAGAAAATGAAATCGGACAAATCGATACCTTCATCAGAGCCTCTTGACTTTACGAAAGTGACGAAAGATGTGGTGCTTAAAAAGTAAAGGACGAATAGATTAATTATTGATAGAGAATCCTCAGTCAAGGGGATGTTACTACTTCAGCATCTTTCTGTAGTTCGTTCGCCAACATCAGCATCGACTTCCACATCAATCAAACGTCAAGATCAAACTGTTGTGTAAGCATCGTGTGTGGATTTAAGGTTCAGAAGAGATCATACCAAAAAGTCAGCAAGTGTCTTGTAGTTTTATCTCTATTCTTTTGACATAGATTTAACCGTTCCCCCCAATCGACTTTAAGAAGAGATAACCCTGCTACAGAGCCACAGGTCCGTCAGTCTGTTCCTGTTTCGCGCGAACGTACTTCATCTCATGGAATTCCTTTACGAGGTCGATATAGTTGCTTAGTGAGTCGACCACTGCCCGAAGAACCCAAGCCACGACTGAGTAGTCGTCGTGAATCTGTTTCAGAGGTGGACCGACTTCGGAATGAGAACTTGAGATTACGTGAAACAATAGAGAAACAAACAGTGGGCATTGAAGAAGAGTATGACAGATAGAAAGAAATCCAACGGTTAAAGTTTCGAATTCGCGAACTAGAGGCTACAGTAAAGGAATTAGACAGAAAACCTATTAGGCATCGATCATAAATCTTGTTTGGACAACATACAATAGCCCTAACTAGCAATCAGCCAACATTTTAAGCACTTCAGAATGGATTTTCGTGTGGTCTTCAACGTCATATGTTAAAACGCGGAATCGGATCTATCCTAATGATATCTAAGATTGTAAACCACTGAAGACAAGAATAGGATTGAGACCAAATTGTTGAACGAACCTTCATTAAGATGCTCATGCCCATTCCATTATGTGGATAATAAATGATCCTATTTGATCATTGTCTTTGGCTTTGTACCTTTAAATGTTCTCTCTCAGATTTCCATAAATAGGGCTGGATTTGGTAATTTCTGTCCCAATTGTTTTCATTCCTCGTTATTAGTAATAATACCTTTAATAATGTATCGCAGTGGACTTCGAAATGTAATTACTTGTTCAATCTGATTAGTACATAGACTTGCAGAATTCTGCGTGAGTCTGGAAAGACCGTCGAGCGTTGTGCTGCTCAGGCTCAGGATGCCATGAAATTTGCTGAGACCTGTGATACATGCGTTTTATATATTCATTTGTGTAGATTCTCGTCACAGACCCATTCTCCCTATGAATGGCAAGACACCTGTCATTGACCCTACTGCTTTTATTGCCACAAATGCTTCAGTTGTTGGCGATGTTCAAATGGCTACAGGATCTGCAGTTTGGTATGGTGCCATGGTTCGAGGAGATAACAACTCAATTGTTATCGGAGCTGAAAGTCACATTCAGGACCGAGCAGTTGTGAGTGGAGTCGCATCCACAGACAGTGGTCTTCCTGGTTCTGTTGCCATTGGTAGCAATGTTGTTGTTGGTATGTGTAGAGTGCTTTTAATGACATGTAGGTTATGGTTCCATTCTTTCTGGTTGCCGTATTGATGATAATTGTCACATTGGTTCCGGCTGTAGAGTGTTGGAAGGAGCTCATATGGAGCCTAACTCTGCTCTGGCTTCTGGTTCGGTTCTTGAGCAGGGACAGACTGTACCCACTGGTGAAGTGAGTGATTGAGGAAGTGACTGAGAGGTAGTATTGGGCTGGAAATCCTGCGAAGTTTGTACGAAAGGTTGGTGAGCATGAGAAGGATGATATGCTTCAGTATTCTCGTGATTGTACCGAAATGAGTGAGAAGCACGCTGCTGAGTTCCTTCCTTACGGTACTCTGTTTAGACATGAATAAAGTGGTCTGTTTGTAGTAAACAACAACCAAATGACTATTCTTGTGTAGGTTGCTCTTTGTGTACTTTTTCTTCTGGAGCATTTGGTTCAACTATTTCATCTTCAGTCTTTTCAGGAACTTCTATAGGTTTCTCAATGGTAACTTCAGCACTTGCACTCTCTAATTCCTTCGGCTTCTCAGACGATTCTGTCTTTTTCGATTTCTCATCCGATGAATCTGAGTCAGAAGATTCTGCCTTCTTTGGTTTCTTTGACTTCTTCTTTGGCTTCTCGTTTGCACTCGAATCATCCAAAGATTCCACTTTCTTTGATTTCTTTGACTTCTTCTTCGGTTTCTCCTCTGATTCAGAGTCATCTGAACTTGAATCAGCCTTCTTGTGATGATGCTTCTTGCTTCCCTTTCCTGTTTTCTTCTTCTCTGCTCTCTTCTTCGCCTTCTCTTCATCTTTCTCACGCACCTTACATTTCTCCTTTAGTTCAGCTGTTCGAGCCTTCACAGCCTTTGAATCAGGAGAATACTCAATCATATTCACCACCTCTTCGTCCACACCAACATGCTTCTTGCCACACACCTTATCAATAAACTTCTCTCCATATTTGAAGGTTAGCTGATTCTTCACACGAAGGAACGCAGGAATATTAAGAATATCGGCTAAGTAGATCATAGTCGACACCTCCTTGAGGAGATCCTCAGGACATTTCTTCTCCTTCCGAAGAGTCTTCGCCTGTGTCTGAATCGTTTCGATCATCGGGGGAACGAATTCAACCAGAATTAATTTCTTCTCCAGAACCATCAACTCAGACACACGATCACGCATCTTCTCTTTATCACTCTTCTTGTAGGCGAGATACACTTGTTCTTTGCTGAAATCAATCTTTTCTTGAATCCAGCCATATTGCTATTCCATCACCCCCAGATTCAGAACTTACATCATTTAGTTCTTCAAATAACAAACTCACTTGTGTTTTAAACTCATCTACGTTCCATTCTCTGACTGTTAACTTCCAAGTTGGAATCTTCTTTACAAGAAATCCAGGATTTGGAACTACACATAATCAGAATAATTATTTGTGTGGTACTCCATGCCTTAATAGCCTTTTCTGCAGTATCAACATTCATTTGAAAAGATTATGTGTTACAGATCAAACACGGCAGAATACAAATTGAAAGATTATACTTTAATTAGATATGGTTATCTGCATTACTTAATCCATCGTGGATGTATTCTATACTCACAAGATAGCAGAAAAAACAAGTTTCTTAAAAGGAGTAACAGAGTTAAGTAAGATAGAGGAAAAACGGATAAGTGAATCAAACATTGCGCCAATTCGGTTGCGCCACCCTTTAGTCGATGGAACAAAGAAGAATGAGTACCAGAAGAGGAGGTGTTCGAAGCAGACCTCCTGCTCATCAAAATACATTTGCATACAGACATAACAAAAACTCAAAGAAGACAGCCAAAATCGCTGCTATGCCCATATATTGTACTCATTCCTTTAGAATTGTTATTGGGTAGTGGTATGTGCTCGATGCAGAGAAAAGATAGAATGGAAGAAGAAGTATCGAAAGTACAAGCCGCTAACAGCTCCTGCTAAGTGTGAGAAGTGTGGTAATCGAAATGTGAAAGCAGCCTATCATCATTGGTGCGATGATTGCGCAAGAGTGGAGAATGAATTTCTTTTGTCATGACTAGGCGAATCGAGTTTGTGCAATGTGTATGCAGCCATGGGATGAGCCAGAACCAGAACCTGAGGAGGAGGAGTATTCTTGCAGTAGTTGTTGTTCTTCCGATTTTGAATGATCCTTACTTTACTGTTCTTTATTTGGATTCTTTGTTACTACACATGATGTATCAAACACCAACTTGATTTGCATAATTGCTCGAAAGATGTAGTACCCCCAATTTAAGCTCCTACACAATGTAAATATAAGAAAGACGAACTGCAATAGAGAAAGTTCTTTTACATTCCAACGACGAAACTTCCATAACTTTTGTGTTCACCAGTATAATGAATTCTATAAGTAACGAAAGCGAGGAAAAGGTTGAAACGAAAGAGATCAAGAGAGTAGACAGTTTTGAAATCGAGAAACCTTTCATTTCGGATAATGAAAGTGACAGTGGAAAGAAGGATGGATCTTCAATTAACATGGTTTCTCCGAGTAAAGCGGAGTATGACTCGCGTTTTCTTACTCTTAGTCAAGTATCACTCTCTGTACCTTTGAAATGTAGTTTTGCATCACACTTACAAAGAATATTACCGGCCCAGGGGTTCTTTCGATTCCGTATGCCATGTATCATGTAAAGTGTGAATCTGTATTCACATCCATAGATGGGAATTCCGATCACCGTTCTCATATACATTTATATGGCTCTCGTAAACGTATGGTGTTCTCATTTGCTGATTGAAGTGAATGACTATACGAAGCGAAATGTATTATTTTCAGCTGTATTTTATGTTTCTAGCCTTCTCGTTATCCCTACAAGCAGATTGGCAACGATTATGCTGTTATCATGTATCATGTACCTTTCTTTCTATTGAGTCACATGTAGATTTTAGGTCCATATGGATACTATGTCTTTCTCGTCCTTTACCTCATTGCCATTTGGGGAGTTCAGGTTGGTACCCTGGTAGATGAACATATTTAAACTGAATTCTAGATTTCAGTAGTTGATTTTCTTGACAATCTTCCATGGTTTGCTTCTCTCATTCCCAATCCTCAATCCATGAAGCTGCTTTTGCATGTTTCATGTACTTTTATTTGTATGATATTGGTCTTTTTGAAGGATATGAAGTATGTGTTGATGTCTTCCATCAACTCTAGACCTTTGGTTCCAGTTTCATCTCTTAGTATCTTTGCTCTGGTGCTATCCTTTGTGATTCTTCTTGTGTATGGCTTCGTTAAGAATGGAATTGTGTTCAAAGCTTCCATGCTTGTTCCTTCTTCTCTGGTCGACATGCTCTCCTCCATTGGTGTTGCCTCCTTTTCATTGGGGTATAATTTCTCGTTTCTCTCCTTTTACGTTCAATTGTATACTTCTTCTCATAATATAGAAGCAAGTCAAACCTTCCATTCGAGTGAAAGCGAAAAAAGTAACTGCCCCTTGTATTGCTGTAATAACCATGTTTCTCATCATATTGCCCCTCCTCGCATTTCTTTCCTATTCATCGTCTCCAGGTGGTATCAAATCGAATATTCTCCTTTCCATCCCAGAAACCCATCCTACTGCAATCATCGTCTCCATCATGATGTTTTTGAGTTGTCTCTTTACCTATCCCATATATTCACCTCCATTGAATGAAGTATTAGAAGAAACAATAAAGAATAAGCGAACAACCGGAATCTTCGTTTCGGACCCAACTCGTCTGATGTACCGAATTCTCCAAACTCTCATGATTTCTCTTGTTGCTTGGTTCTGTCCCTTCTTCGGAGACATCATCTCGCTAGATATCCTTGAATCCATTAGATTGATTGTTCCTTCATTCTACTTGGTGGCTTTGTGTTTACAGCTATCTCTTGTGTGATTCCTCCCATCCTGCATCTTGTTTGCTATGGTACCTCTATGTCACCAGGAAACAAGGTACTTCACTATGCAGTCATTGTTCTTGACACTCTGTTCATGTGTGCCTCGACTGTGTTTTCGGCCTATGTTCTTGTGAACAAGATGTTTCACTAACTCGTTTCTTTCTGTTTTTTGAATAGTTCATTTGATTTTGGATTCAGACAGAAGGATATGTCAATTGATTCCCATGAAAACCAAAAGAATGATTTGATTGGTCGAAAGTTCTCCAACGGAATACATTCACAGTAATGTCATGAGTACAATAGAAGAACCTACGATTCACCGAATTGAGAGCTTTGAGATTGAGAAGAAGATTGAAGCCAACAATGAAGCTACTATTGACAAGAAGGAGGTAGTTCCCACACAACCTCCTGCAGTTGTTGAGGATATTCCAACCGTGAGTTACCTCACGTTGAAACAAGTAGTTAATCACTGGAAGAGTGATCATCGTAGTTTGCTGTTACTCTGGTGAAAAACATTACTGGAGCTGGTATTCTTTGTTCTCCCTATGCCTTTCAGAAGGTACGCGGTATAAGTGAATCGTTAGTGTAGATGGGTCTAATTGGAACAATTCTCGTCTTTGCAGTTCTTGCTTCTTTGAATGTATGGTGTTCAAAGCTCTTAATTGATGTGAAACACTACTGCGACACTCATGTACTTTTATGTTGTTGTGATCACTTGTAGCCTTCCAGTTATCCTCATAAAGAAATTGGGAATGATTATGCTGTGATTGTTTATCATGTTCCTTTTCACTCTTTCGGTTATATGTAGATTCTCGGACCTGCCGGTTATATGTGTTTTCTTGTTCTCTACTTAATTGCTGTATGGGGTGTGCAAGTAGCTACGATCGTATTTTCTTTTTCTTCTTTTCATCTAGATTTCTGTTGTTGACTTTATTTGCACACTTCCATGGCCGGAAACTTTCCTTGATGAGAATTCAAGACGAACTCTCTTCCTATGGGTAACAACTGGAATAATCATTCTGTTGGTACTTCTTCATGATATGAAGCCAATCGTGATGGTTGCATCACTGAGTATCTTTGCTCTCATCATTTCATTTTTGATTCTTCTTGGATATGGACTTATAACATACAAGCTGACATGGAAACAATCATTTTTGTTCCCACTCTCGGCTACATCATTCTTCTCTTCGATTGGAATTCCTTCATACTCTCTCGGATATAACTTCTCCTTCTTGTCATTTTACGTTTCATTTCTTTTTCTTCTCTTATTATAGAAGGAGATCAATCCAAGTCAGGCAAAGAAAGCTGAAGGTCTGATTGGTTCCACCATTGGTTTGACTACAGCGTTAATGGTCCTATTACCTATGGTTGCATTGCTTTCATACAGTGGCAAGGAGGGAGGAATTCAGCAGAATATTCTGACGATGATTCCATCCAAAGAGATTTGTGCTCTAATTGTCAATATCATGATGTATTTATCTGTCTTATTTTCTTATCCTATTTACTGTCCTCCAGTGAATGAAGTGTTAGAAGCATCTGGTATGAAATAGGGACTATTTTAACCATAGTCAAAAATAAGAAACATTTTGGTCTATTTGTGAGTGATTCACGTCGTTTGATCCTTCGAATTAGTCAGACTCTTGTGATTGCCTTCATAGCATTTATCGTGCCAAATTTTGGAGATATTGTGTCTCTGGATATCCTTATCATCATTCAAATCATGTTCTTTAACAGTAGTGGGTGGTTTTGTGTTTACAGCTGTTAGTCTTGTGATTCCTCCCCTCCTTCATTTGATTGTCTTTAAGAAGGAACAAAAGAGAGTTAAGAATATTCAAGATTTGTGTGGTTTTCTGTTCAGTGGTTGTTTTATGATTGTTGCAACTGTCTTCTCAGCAATCACTCTTATTAAAAATCTTCAACAATGAATTGTTTGTATGAACACACACTATTAAATGCTCCATAGATTTGCTTCCTCTTCTTCTTCCTTTGAGATGAACGGTTGATTGATAGATTGAATCATTACATTACCACACAAAGGACACTCTGCAGCAATAACAGCATCCAACTCAGCTAAGAGTTTGTCACGTAATTCTTGATCACTCTGAGACATAGCTGTTTGATTCAAAGGACGCAATCTATCTTGTAATTCTTTCACTTTGGCCTTTTCTCCAGCACTCAAATGCTTCATCATCTACTTAAGAATCACTTCAATTCACTTACCTCTGTCAACAGACAGTCTGAATGAAAGGCATGAGAACATGGGAACAAATAGAACACTCGACTTAAGATTGGTTGATCACATAACTCACAAACCTGTTCACCTTGCAACGTTCCATGACGAGTCTTCAAACCACGAATTTCTTGGCGAATATGTTCAGCAGATTCTGTATAATTCTCCATTTCTTGCTTCAATTCATCAATTTGACTATTATAGTCTTCCAATGACTCGACGATATGATCTTTAAATTTATCCAGTACAACAAAGTCAGGGAACCATGGTAAGAGATCATCAATCTTTAGCAATGAACATTCCTTCAATAGAGCAATGGCTCCGTTTGTATCATCTTCTTTCTAGTTCATTACTTCATCATTTGTATTCTTACTTCAATCAAATAACGAGCAATTACTAACCATAGTCTCTTTCGTGTTTCTTCATCTTCTGGTTTGTCAGCACAATACTTCGCTAATTGCAAATCCACTTTTAGTGCCAATTTTACTGCTTCCTCATACAAATGTAACAATGCATAGATAAACACACAGGCTTCTCGTTTGTCTTCTTGAATGCAAACACGAAGTGCATATTTCACATCATAGACATAATCTTCTTGGAAATAATCCAAGAAATTCATTAAGTTTGTAGTATCTTTCTACATGTTCAGTGATTCCTTGATTATCATACCTCCATGGCATATAAACTGAGAAGATAGTTATGGATAGCAGGATCAGTATTCTGGTTATCCTTCACTTGATACTCCAAATAACGGACAGCTTCATTCTACTGATCAATCATTCTTTTCTCATTCACTTCTTCTTCACTCTGTTTCTGACGATATTGTCTGTCGTAGCGAACAAGAGCTGGGATTAACTTACAAGGTGATAGGAATCGTGCTGCGATCCATGCGTCAACAGTCTCATGAGGCGATGACAGAAGCATCTGGGGTGCATATTTGTAATACAAGGCCTCTGCTCTCTCCACAGGAACCTCTTGGAGAATGAATATGGCTGAGGCAATGTCTTCACGCTGGATATGATGAGTGAGCACTCTATCATAGTCTTCAATGCGACGAGCAAAGAACAACAGCTCTTCAATACAACCATGGGATGATAGTAATGAGTATGTCGTAGCTACATCCAAATCACCACTATATTCAGTAAGGAATTTTCGGAATTCCAAAATCATAGCTTGTTTTGCTTCTTCTTCTTCTTCAGTGGTGATCTATGAATGATCAATACAATAAATGGATACTCCCATTCCGTTTATTTCATCCAAGTAGATCTCTGTTAACCATGTTCCTAGTAATGTTCTCTGAGCCTTCTGTTTTATCGACAGGCTGCCTAATTTCAGTAACAAGTATTTCTTAAGAGCAGGACGAGCCTTTTGCTCCATAAACTGAAGTGTTATTTCTTCTAAGGATAACTGAGTTAACGCGTAGTATCTAATGATAACACTCTTCGATCCTAATCGTACTCTGCAGCACGCAAATAATCATTCTTGTGGAAGTAGTAATCAGCTTGAGCACGACGAATCTCTTCACGGGCTCCTGAGTCTTTACACAATTCAAGAGCTTTCTCGAAATCTCGTGGTTCTCCTTCTTTTGCCGATTGAAGGAATAATTTCCATACATCACGATCTTCATCTTGAGCTCGAATCTTAGAATGACAAAAATCGACTGAATATTTACCACATAGAGTTCATGATCTCCGAAGACCCAAATTAACCCCGATTTGGTATCTTCACACAATCCACGTAATTCGGTTCCACTTTCTCTCTCATAGACCACTGATCCTGTAAGAAGGTTGCGAACTTGCAATTTCTTATGAAATCTATTTCTAATCATTCTCTAGAATACTTACAAAAAGAGAAGATGAAACTCCGTTAATGCAATACTCAGAGGAGTTACAGTATGGCGGATCTCTTTCGTATCCACAATAAGCGACTCACCCACACCTTGTGAACCATAGCTAAGACCTCCATAGTAGGTTCCATAGCCTGTAAGTAGAGCAAAAGTTTTAGAACGAATTTCCGCGGGTTTGCAGAAAAAGTGAAGTTCCGTGTAATTCATATCACCAGGGAGTTCAGTACAATTCTGGCGTTCCAAACTCTCATATTCCTTGAAGAGTGACTCGAAATCAGGGCCTCCAACAAATTGGAAATAACGGGAAGGGTTGGCTGTGGACGCCATCACGAAATATTTACGAGGAGAACCCGAAGTCAGTTCTGGGAAGACTTCCATTTGGATGGAACAGATCGGCATGTTCTGTGACATGGAGAATACTTCCTTCACGAACTTCTCCTTTCCATCTAAGCATGTTTCCAGGATCTTTCCATTTCGAGTTCCCATCAAAATGCTCTTTTCCTAAAACCCACTTCAAGCACCTACTCCTGTACTATTAGCATCTCCATCAATCCGATTCCATGCGATTGACTCGACTGTGTAACCAGAGAAACGCTTCAACTGAATGGCCTTTGTCTTGGATGAGTGAAGGTAGTATGAGTCTCCAGAAACTGTAACAATTACAACATGATTCCCTGTTGGATCCAAAAATACCTTGTTCACTTTGTCTTCCTTGAAGGGCAATTCTATCTCTAGCAATTATAATTGAATCTCAATCCAACCTTCTGGAGTCTCTTTGATGTTCCAACGAATGAAATTCTTTCCCTCTGTGGCAATGACAACAATACCTCCTGCTTCAGCAATCTACAAGCATAATTCATAAAGATAGGCACGTACGGCATGAACTGTGAATGGGTCAGAGGTTTTTCCTTTGGCTGTTCTCCGAACTACGGGAATGCCAATCTTCTGTATGGAGAACATTGCATTTGGATCCTCTTGAGTATTGTCAAATGATACCTAATCCTGATCGACGCTCCAAAGCTCCAAACCTGAGAAAGCGACAAACCCGAAGAATCCATTCCACTTAATCCTGACAAACCAAGGTCTCCCGGATTCCCAAACGAACCTCCAGCTGTGGCCCCTGATGGCTTTCCATTCCAATCATCAAATATGTTCTGCATTTTCTACACATCCGATTAGTTCAGATTCAAGGACAAAAAGAGTACAAACTTTTGAATAATATTAATTGCTGTGGCTAGCTGGATTTGAAGATGAACACTTCTAAACCAAAATCACTCCGATTTTGACACAGTATTTGTGTGATTCGTCTTCCTAAATTCGGAGTGTCTTCATGCCGAATATGGCGTAATAGTTACACTTCAACAAACAACCCAAAAGTGACTAAAGAGGCAAAGGTGTACCAAGATTTGACGAAAGAAGTAACAGAGCAGAGAGAATTAAAAACGGTACAAGAACTAAATACTTAACAAAATGAAGCACTTCAATATTGGAATGAATACTAACATCCAATTGAATCGTCTGACTATGCTCCGTCATCAACAGAACAACTAGATTGTAGTATCCCATTTCTTTATTCTCAAACTCTAGAACATATTCTCCCGGTTCAGAAAATGTCTAGTATTGATCCAGATACGAAAGTATACTTTGGAAACTAGAACATTTCCTTTTCGAATTACACGAATTAAGTACTGGGCATCATACTGATTCTTTCTCTGATCGATAATGGTAATTGGCAATGAAATATGATCACCCATCACATCCCACCATTGTTCTCTAGTCATAAGTTGGCGAATCAAATACTACGTTCCAGATCCATAAAAGAACGAGAGATGATGAGGAGAATAGACAGCTTCCAGATTCCCAAGATTGGGAGAAGCATTCATTGTGGACCAGGATCCACTGGTTGAGAATTGGAGAATATTTCCATTCATTGTTGACACTACAAGACTCATAAGAGAGGCATCAGGAGTTTTCATGGCAATGACTTTGGCATAGACCTCTTCGCTTATATCAACGCGTCGTATACATCCTCTACACTTCATAAAACCGTTTGAATGTACGTTCGACCATCCACAATCAACAGATCGCCATCCCCAATCGTAACAACGATATGAATTCCATTTCCTTCCTATGACTGATTGCATTTTCCAATAAATACCTTCGACAGGTCAACAAGAAGAGGAGATGATTTCACTACTCCTCCCGTTCGAATTGGGAATCGTTTCACGTCTTTTCCTGTCTCACCATCCAACACCCAAATGTCGCCATTATCCGTGACAGCCACCACATCCAGAGTTCCATCTCCATCAATGTCACCTATCGTTACACTCTGAGATAAGGGACCTGAAAGTGAACGTGACCAGATGTCTTCTCCTTGATAATCCAATACAGCCAAAACGCCGTTTTTATCACCCACGATAATCTCCAAATATGAGTCTTTTGCAATATCTGCACAAACAGGTGACATCTGAATCTCTGCAAAAGAAACAGGAAATCCTTTCTTTGGAATTCCTTTCTCATTTACGGCATACAATAAACCCTGTGAAGTACCAAATACTGTTGTCAGAAATCCCATTCCTTCAATATCTACAGTCACCGGAGTACTATAGATATAGGCTTTGAGCGATGATGTCACTGTACTCACTCCCTACACTTCACACCCTTATGTCTCTCTTACAAAGAGTTTCAACCATTCAATAGTCATGTCTGCTAGGTTTATAGAGACAATTCCACAAGCCAGATACTTATCCATCACAAGTCCCGAAATACCATTTCGGTAGTCATTGGACGAAAGATAATATGATACCGGGATCATCAGGAACAGATCCGAAGAGGATGCCCTGTAATACCTTCCTGCACTTGTGAGAACATGTGGATCCAGTACTACATGGGTTGTATCATCACGATGATACAGTTTTGCTGTCTGTTGCTATCGATCATTCTTCTAGCTCGAGCTTACTTTCCTCTCATACAAACTGCTGTCACTCTCATTTACAGTGATTCTGGAAATACCGGGAATGGCTGTGATACGTTCAATATCTTGAAGTCTTGTCACTTCCGATACCGTCTCAAACCAATACCGGTTGATATGGATAGGAGGAAGAGCAAAGGTAGAAACGGATTCCACAATATGATGATCATTCAACTACAGGAAAACACTCCAAAGATGACTACTTGTAGAACACGAAGAACACCATTGTCATCAATTGACACAATCTCTTCCAGTCCGTCTCCATTCCTGTCATGGACAACTGGACTTCCATAGAAACGATTGTCTTCAAAATCCCATGGCCACCCATCATAGGACATCCCATTAGGTGATATAACGTTGGCGAATCTCCAGAATCCATTTATGAGGATCTACTGGTAATCGACCAATTGGGAAAAATACATCGCTTACTCCATCTTGATGGACTGATAATACTACAGGAGTTGAGAAACAACTTGACTGCCCCTGTTTCTTCCAGTTCAACAGGACATCAGTTTGACATTTGTTTTGTATCCGGATATTCCGTGTACTGACATCTGAAACAAAGCGAAATGAGGACACTCTGCCCAACTTGGCATAACTAGATTAATCAGTGAAATTCTAGTAGATTGGCACTTTTTTGGGACACCCTGAACACAAAGAAGAAGAATCAATAAGAATAACAAATCAAGTCCCATAGACAAAGATGCAATGAAAGAGTACACATTGATTGTACCGGTGATCTTGACCAGATTCTGAACCCTGTTCAACGAATTCTGAATCCTCTTTCTCCGTCAATCGCTGACCCTATTGTATTCGGATTTCGAAGTATAGTTATTTATGTTTCATAAATTAAACTGTGTCAATATGTAGAAATACAATAGATAATGATTATGGAAAAGAAGGACCTAATTTCTTTTCAATCTAAGGTATAGATTAGGGCCATTCATTCTTTCTCACCATGTTCTTTCATACTTTGCCTCCAGGATGAAAGGCTTTGCTCTACTTGTGGAGTATTTTAAGAAGCGCTTATCCTATAGGTTCTTGCATTTCTTCCATTTGTTGTTACATGCTTCCATGCTAAATACGGTCCGTATGAAATAAGGGATCGAATGGTTATCTACCGTGCTGTATATATGTATGGCATGGAAAGCTCGCCGAAAACTTCGTTAGTTGTTGTGTGACGTTGATAATGGTAATAGAAAGGATTCAAAGTCCAGAATTTCTCTTAAAGTACATTCCTCTCCTATTGGCAACCCGAATGTTATGGAAGGAACCGTGATTGTGGTTCTGATTGTTCTGTATTGATTTGTAGACTGCTTTTATGACAGATGATGCCTTTAATCATCTGGGCTATGTGAATAGTACAGGACAGCGTGTTGCTTGTTGTGATGAATATGGACGTGCTGTAGTCGTTATTTCTTTTGTATGAATATAGAATGGTCTTTGCAGTAAGCCGAACACTTTGTACGTGCCAGAGGCCTATTCTCGTCAACTTCATGCTTCATATCACAATCTATCCAAAACAATTGAATTCGGTGATTTTTACGATGTTGGTTACACCGGAATGTTCTATGCCGTGGTAGCTGTGTATGTCTTTTAGTTTTTATTTCATTATAGCTGTGATTCTTCAGTTTTGAATAAGATCACTCTTGATGGTGAAATGACAGCAGAGAATCCATATGGACATTTGCCTGCTACCATGTACAGCAGTCTTCCCTTCTATTCTTACATGACTATTATTTATGTAGTTGTTTTGATTATTTGGGGAATGCTATGTATTCAATACTCCAAAGAGATTATGAGTGTGCATATCATTATTTTGGTTGAATAACATAGTTAAACTGATTTGTAGGTGGTGTTAGTCTCTTTTGTCATTAACTACTTCATCAAGATTCTGCATCTTTGGATTTACAACTCCTCTGGTTTTGATGTGCTTCAATATCTTTCTATTGCTGTGGATGTATGCACACGTACTCTTACTCGCATTTTGACTATTCTTGTTTGTATGGGGTAAGTTTCCTCGTTTCCACTTCTCATATAGATTGGGAATTAGTCGAGCGAGTATCAGTGATACAACTCTGAAACTGATTGTTTTTGCTATTCTTTATTTCTGTGTGAATCTCTGGGATTCTCTGATGAGTACTCAGCCTCAGACGGACTCAACTCTCTCTAAGGCTCGTATCTACATTACGGCAGGGTATTCTTGTTACCTTATGAAGTTATCTCTAGAATGGATTCGTTGGTCTATTTCTGGGTATTCCAGAGTCTGATGAACACAATGGATGATTTGAAGCAAAACAAACAGAACGCCAAATTGGCTGTATTTAAGCGTCTCTATGCTCTTCTACTTTTGAGTGTTCTCATTTCCACAGTAACATTGATTGGTTTCAGTTACATCGTGAATCATGCTAACAACAAGCCTATTTGGCAATATCAGTGGTTGTAGGTATATCAAAAGGATCTGACTTCTAGTATGAATGAAGGTATCTGGTCTATCTATTATTTCATTCTCTTCTTGTGCCTGATGATTATGTGGAAACCTTCTGAAAACTCGGCTGCTTATGCTTATCATAACGAGTTGGCTACAGATGTACAGGAGGATGAGGAATATGGATTGCCTCAGGACAAATTGATTGTGAGAATAGATAGAGATGGTAATGGTTAGGAGTCCGAGGATGAAGGAAATGTGGTTGTGAATACTATCTCAGAGGAAATGAAGCCAATGGGTATTACTGAAGGTGAGAAGCAAGCGTGAGTACTAATATTGAATGTTATTTTGTTTGTTGCTAGAGAAACGGGAATATTTCTTTCGGGAATGCTCAGAATCATGTTCGCGTCGAAGGTTCGTTGGGTCCTACGAGGAGTTCAACATAATCCGATCTTTCTAGGCAGCAACCTCCACCCTTCTGCTGCGGCTAAGTCGTTTCGTTTCCAGTCCGCACCTATCTTGATTCGATCCTTCTCTAACGTGAATGAAGAGGCAAAAAAAGTGGTGGAAGCTCCAAAGGAAACACAGGCAGCTGTATCAAAGCAAGGTGCTTCCAAAGTACGGTCTATCGCTGCTGGATTTACTGTTGGACTTGTAGCTTCTGCTCTCGGTTCGATGGCTGGTTTAGGAGGTGGTTTTATCATCATTCCGCTCTTGACGACGTTTGGTGGAATGACACAACATCAGGCGGCATCCTGCAGTTTGGCATCTATTTGTGTTAATGCTATTTCAGGAACGTGTACCTACATCTCTCAAGGATTAGTGGATGTTCCTGCAGCTATTGCTATTACCGCAACATCGATGGTTATGGCTCGTTATGGTTCTCGTTGGTCTCATAACTTTGATTCCAAGTCATTAAAGAGATACTATGCCTATCTTTGCTTGTTGGTGGCCCCATTGATCCCTCTGAAGAACTACATCATGCAGAAGCGAAAAGAGGAAGAAGCTATGGAAAAGGCCCAGGTTGTATGTGATGATCTTGAAGCGGAGAATCTGAAGTTGGGCTATCGTGACTGTCTCTCTATGGAAGCTATGAAGCAATCCGAGGCTGTTGAGCATTGTCCCTTACTTCTTTCTCTTGGTTTGATTGCAGGAACAATGAGTGGTTTCTTTGGTGTTGGAGGAGGTATTATTGTTTCTCCTAGTTTATGTCTTTTTACTCAAATGGTACAGAAGAAGATTATGGGTACTTCTCTTGTTTGGTCTATTGGATGAGTGTGAAATGTAGGCTTCTATGATCATTCCGACGAGTATCTCTGCTTCGATGAGTTATAAAGCCGGTAATTTGATTGTTAGTTCTGCTGTTCCCATTTGTGCTGGATCGATCATTGGCGGATATGTGGGAAGCCGTGTTGCAGGAAAAATGCCTGCAAAGAAGATCCAGTGGGTACTGGTTGGTTTGCTTCTGCTTTCGGGTTTGAAAAATATTATGTAACGCATATGTTTGACTAGAAACAAAGGAATCAATATCACATCTACATAAGGGACATGTGTGATCCTGAAACTAAGTTTATTTCCAAGTAATTACCATGTTGATCCATTGTATAATACATTCTTTGTGGAAGATATGATTGCATGGGAGTTGGGCTATTTCCTCTTCCTGGTCATAGTCTCGGAGACATATAGAGCATGTTTCGGATAGTTCTTCGGGCTTTGGAGCTCTTGTTTCGAGTGAATTGATCATGTCAGTACGTCGTGGATTCTCGCTAGAAAACTATGCATAATCATTGAAAAGAAGAATCAATACATGAATAGAGCGTAGAGCATCAATCACTCGATTGGAAAAGATACTTGTCATGTCAACTCCTTCTTCCAGTGATCCATCGAGATTAACTCTGGCATTCGTAAAGAAACTAGATAAAAAAGAAGAGTAAACAATACTGTCTGAAAAGGAGACTGACAATGCGAAGAAGAATCGACTACTCATAACTCTGCCCATAGAGAGGTACTGATGAACGTGTCAACTGAAACTGAATTCCACCTTCTTGAGTGATCGTTATGAAAACTGATCCATTATCAATATCAATCCGTTGAGAACCATCTTCATTTGTTCTATATAACAGGATTCCGGTTTGCATACATAACAATATCAAAATCAATCACATCATCTGAATTCTTCACCTGGATCTCCTCACCTCCACACTATATCATAGAAGAATTGCAACAGTTACTTCGACACACTGGAGTGTATGATCCAATTCACTGACTGCAACAAATCGTCTACAAATCTGATCCCTCATAGTGACAATTACCGACAGTATCTACAGAAGTATACATCTGTCATTCGTTTATATATACAGATTCGTCAAGAATGGCGAATTCCCGCTGCATTCGGTTAGGCTAGTTTTCTTTGAATAACAAGATTTCCTTCTAACGACTTTCAGAAGGATGCGACTAAGAAATCCACTCTCTGTGGATAAAAGGAAATTGAAGATTGATGTAGTATCTATCTAAACGAGTGATGCAGTAGACATCTCGATATAAACCGATTCGGAAACGGAAGAAGGAGACTCTTGTTGAATGCTATGACAATCTCTTTGATGATGTACAACGTATTCTCACCTTTGATGATCTTCTTGGTCTCCGAGTGGATATCCATAAAGAAATTACTCCAACATTCAATGTGAATCATTCGTTGGCTTGTTTGCATCCGGATTACCCCTAGACTCATCCTCGGACCTCAATACGAATCTCGTTCTGCCTATTTTCTGAATCTCAATTTGTATCATAAACATGTAAGGACGGAGATGGCGATTCATTCGTAGCGTTTCTTCAATGCTACAGCTGATTCGACTGGACGGATTGGTGGAAAAATCATATGGCCATTTTCTAAGGATTGGGAAGGTATTGCTACATTTCTTGTCCATGTTGATTCTTTCCCTTATCTCTAGACTTCGAGGACTGTAGACCATGACTACCTCTGTGCTGGAGTCAAATATGTTGGAACTGTAGAATTGTACTGCTAACATGAGTTGTAGTCTTGGAATATGATGTCCAGTATTTGCTCGAACTCAAGTATCTCTGTATCTTGTTTAGGAGTTGTTTCAAAAGGTCTCAAAATGGGAGTTAATGCCTCCTACAATATCATAAATTCTTCCATCAAATTATGTGCTGAAATGAAATACAAAATGAATCAAGGTCAATTGGGATGTGTAGTAACATCGGATAAGCAATTGGCTGCATTCGTTAGTTATTCTGCCTCAAAGCACACCCAACTTATCTCAAAATTGGTGATGGATTTCTGCAGCCGCAAAAGCGATCTTCAAGTGGGATGTCAGCACTCGATTCGCAAGGGACAGTTGCGAATGGCCATTACTACATCAGGCCTCTTCCAGTCGTATGTAGTAAGAAATGCTCTCCTAAAGGTGATATGTAGGAAGAGTTCGTGACACCAGAAATGCTTCTAACCTTTGGTCTGAATCATAACCTCTTTGTAGATAAAACTCAAATTGGATTCGGAGCTCGGGTAATCATTTAGTGAAACGTGTTTATTTGTCCAATGAGTTAAATTGGTGTATTCTTTCACATATGACGAAAACGTCATTCATACATCGAACCTAAAATCGGCACTTCTTTTGTCATCTACTAAGAACAAGTCTATACTCTTCTGTAACCAAAAAGATGAATAACCCTGATCTTTCTGCTGCAGATGCAGCCATGATCGAAAAGAGAATGCAGTTAGTTGAGGTAGAACAAGCTGCAACGTATTGTTGATTTCCTCAATCTTATGTATAGAACGTCAAACCAAGTGGTGCAGAATTGTTTTATTTCTTGTGTGAAGACTTTCCGTTCAAAGAAACTCGATTCCAGTGAAGTGGATTGCATTACTACTTGTACAGAGAAATATATTGATGCCACGAATCGAATTTTCGCTCGTTTCCAAGAGATCCAAGCTCTGGAAGAGGGAAAGGCCGAATAACCATTCATTTATGTTTTCCGATGTTTGTTAATTCGATCTATTCTGTAGCCTTGTTGACATCTTGCTTGTTGAGTTTCAATCATCCCGCGGGAATGCATCATTAGAGAATCGATCAAAAAGTCGAGACAACAAATGAGGCTTCTGACACATAATCTTCTAATCTGTAATGTGGCTGTGGGAAACTGAGAGAGAGTGTGATTATCTAGAAGTGTGTGGCGACCGTGACAAAAGATAATGAAGGTGTTCCTGACACCGAAAAGAAAATGAACTTTCCATTACAAGTAGCTGTTGCTGTTATTCGTGAGATCCCAGATTGTCGTTGAAGAAGGAGGGCTTTCGGAACGAGAAGATGATTTTAATAGGGAATTTATCCTTAATTTGTTGAATAAACTGGATTGGCAGGCTTTCCGTAGTGGGGCTGCTGATGTAGGTTTCTGAAATGACAACGAAATGTAGATTGGTTATACAGTTCCAGATGTTCAACCTGCCGACTTGACGGATGATGTCCTCAAGAATATTCACCACGCATTATTTGAGTTGGAAGTAATACGTGGAAAACTCGTTTGTCGCCACTGTGGAAGAGAGTACACCATTGAACAAGGTATTCCAAATATGCTCCTTCGTGAAGATGAAGTCTAATAATCGTTGTTTGTTTCATTATTTATTCTTGAATGAATCGATCTCGAGTATATGCAGATGTCATTTCAACAAAACCATCTGATTACTGTGATTATGAACATATGAATATTCAGTGGAAGTGGGAAGTCCATTCATGTGATTGAGTTTGTAGTTCTCCGGATCGATACGAATTAATATCTTCAGTCGGCCGAGGTAAATTCAGTGAAGTTTTTAAGGCATATGATAAAGTTACTGGTGATTACGTGAGTATTAAGCATTTAAAGCCAATACGCAGAAAAAAGATTAGGAGGTAGAAGTATCAAGATGATATTCTTATGTACAGAGAGATCAAGGTGATGCAAATCCTCAAGAATGGCCCATATATCTTACCTATTCTTGATATGGTAAGGGATGAGGAATCGGGTTCACCAAACATTGTTACAAAGTGGATTAGTACTCTTCCTTATCGAGTGATATTTGGTTATTCTTTTCATTCTAGGAGTTTTACTCCAGTCTTACTGATCATGAGTTCCGATACTATTTGTATAAGATGTTGATCGGTCTGGACTATACTCACAGTTGTGGAATTATTCATCGCGATATCAAACCTCAGAATGTCTTAGTGGATTACAAAACACGAGATGTGTTCATCATTGATTGGGGTCTTGCTGACTTCTATGAACCCAGTAGACATTTCCTTCATCATTGATGGATAGATAAACCAATGAACGTTCGTGTAAGTACAAGGAATTACAAGGGTCCGGAATTGCTAACAAACTATGAGGTATTTCTTTCTATTCTGATAGCACTTTAGCTATATGACTATTCTGTTGACATGTGGTCCTTTGGATGTATGGTTGCTGGAATTGTTTTCAATCGTCTACCTTTTTTCAGAGCTCATGATAATATGGAACAACTCCTCAGAATTGCAGAGGTATTGGGAACAGATAAGTTGCATGAATACATTAAGAAATACCAGCTCAATGTAGATCCGATTGTTCTATCAACAATTGGCACTTGTCGAAGAAGAGACTGGTCTGAATTTGTTGCTTCTGGGAACCAGAACTTGATTTGCACAGAATTGTTTGATCTGTTGGACAATCTTCTAATGTATGACCATGGTGTAAAAATGTGTTGAAGTTGTAATGGAAAGGAACGTTATACTGCACAAGAGTGTATGAAACATCCATATTTTGATCCTGTGCGAGATGAAGTGGAAGCAGAACGAAAAGAAAAGATAGAGACTCAAAATGTATCTGTGAATGTCATTACTAACGGTTTCTTCTAAGAAATAGACTCTTCTTTCTCAATTTGAAGACTTAGCTCGTGGATTAAGAAGTAAGGCCCAATCTGAAGTAGTATCGGGAAATTATGACCTTGTGAATGCAATCTGCGAAACCTTAAAGAGTGTTGAATTCTATGAACACTCTCTTCGGCATATTCCAACCATGGATATTGTCGACGATGCCCAGCACTTTTTAGATAGTTATGAACAAGCGGATGTGTGATTTGTGTGTTGAAATAAGCTTGTTTCTTGTCACAGAGCATAATAGCTCCTATTTCTGTCATTCTCCAATCCTTCTGATTTCATTAAACAAGGGTGTTAAACTAGTATTGAAGGTATGGATGTGTGTGAAATAAGCTCTCTCATCTGATGGATGTGTAGAATGTTTGCAACCAGAGCGCTTCTTGCTACTTTTAAGAGAACAACAGGTATCGTCGGACTCCCTGTAATTCATAACGCCAGATCTGTTTTGACGGACCTGTATGATCAAACTCTTGAAAATGTTAAGGTAGGAGCAAGTTCGTTCATTAGCTAAGGTGATAGAAGATCCCAGCCAATACTGAGTATAGAAAGAATGTAGAAGCATTCACAAAATACAGAAAGAACATTGTCCAGCAGAATGAGGATGTAGGTTCGTTTGGTTGAAATAAGTGCTAGATTAAGACAATTGAGAAGCTAATTGGTTGTGGACAGGTGGAGGAGCTTGTGCAGCAGGCTAAGGATGAATTGTCCTTGATTGAGGACTACTATCGTACATTCATTGGTTTTGGAGTGATGGTACTAGAGTACAGAATTTGGGAGGGCCCAAAGGTTGATAATCCGTAAGTGAATCGATTTATTCTCTTGGTTGTTGAAACAAACTCACCACATCCCACAACGACGGGCTTCAAGTAGTTCTTCTCGTAATTGGTTGATCAGCGAAAATGCTTGACGCTGAGTGGTCTGCATGTCCTCTTTGATTGCTTCTATAAATTACCACACACTCCAAATACGAACGAATTGCACGAGCAGATTCTTGTTGAAAGAACTGCTATACATTAAATCACTCCATAGCCTCTACGATGTACTTCTGTTCAGATTCGTGCGTTTCTTGCAAGGAAGTAATTAGAGCTTGCTGCTTCGCTCCTCTACGTGATATCCATTCAAATCCACTACTGAGATTTCAGTGATGCATTTTCGTTGACTACTTTCACTAATTCTGCTTTATCATCCACCATTCCCTGCAATCGTTGTAGGAGAGCACGATTTTGCGTTTCTGTTGCATCCAATTCTACTCATTCAATCCATTTCTATCCAGTACTGTGTTGGATCGTTGCGACCTGTTGATTCTGAGCCTCCAACTCTTTCTGCAGGGCTTGATTTGCAAATCGGAGTTCTTGGACTGTATCTTCCATCTGTTGGACAACTTTCAGAAGTGTAGAAAAGTCCGAAAGGACCACTTCGCAATCATCATTAACAGGGATCTCCTTTTTTGGAGTCTTGTTGAGACTTACTTCTTGAAATATCGATGTTAGTAATTCGGGAGACATTTCCCTCCCTTGATCTCTCCATCCTGAATACACATCTAGTAACATTGAAACAGTCTTGTCGGGAGATACTGAATCATCCAGACAAAGCATAGAAGCAGACAAATCCATCTACACAAAACATCGTTTGGAGGGAAAACAAACATCCTATCTGACTAGATCAAGTTTACCAGTCATCGTCATCATCTCCGAAGAGACCACCTCCAGACATATCAATGTCCTCTTCCTCTTCTTCCTCTTCCTTCTTCTCCT